>Ga0209960_1001619_pt1 | contig 27647 bp, 28 predicted proteins | sample ThiBiot_500_plan_2_FD_183947 | JGI IMG/M metagenome (GOLD analysis project Ga0209960, IMG submission 183947) | Wastewater bioreactor microbial communities from Cape Town, South Africa - Thiocy_expt_500_plan (SPAdes) | ecosystem: Engineered > Bioreactor > Thiocyanate-remediating >... | reverse complement strand
ACTCCAGTCCAACATCAAAGTAACTTAGTTCTTCAAAGTATAAGTGATGTTTGAGAGATAAAGTTTGATTTTTATTTATACATTTAATCATTTGTTAACATACGACACAAAAATAAAGTAGTTATGGATCTCTTAGTCAAATCTTTTCAAGTTAGATGGTGTCCATATTGAAATTGGTTGATCTCAAAGAAAGAAAGGCAAAAGATCAGGAGGACTATGAAAACTATTGTTTGATATTCTCTCTTTGAGTTATTTAACATTTTTGGAATTAAGTTAAAAGAGATAGAAAGTGAAAAAAAAGTTGTTTATTCCATGCGACACATCGATTATTGATTACACTCAACAAATTTTTACATAAAATAGGATCCAAGAAGTTAATAGTTTTACTTCGAAATTAATTGACCTCAGACAAATAGTGAATTCTCAAAGGATCACAAATAATGAGGCAATAAGCCATCTACTCACAATATTGATTCAGTAAATTTTCCAAACTCAATCAACTTTATAATTACATTACTAAACAATCTACAAACTTTTAGATCTAACTTCCAACCACAAGAAGTGCCACTCTTCAGAGAAAATAGAAGATCCAAAAACATTGGCTCGAGAGACTCTGAGAGGAGTTTTTACTGCTCAAGAGCTTTTGGAGGGAAACTTGAGTGGGAGGAAAGGCAAAAAGAAACTAGATTCCCAAAATTTGAAGTATACTATTGGTAATCCTAATTTGAAAAATTTGATATTCTTTTTTGATTCTAATTGATCCTTTTATTAATAGAATTCATCCAAGATCACTTTGAGTGGGATAAAGTGGCATTGAAGAGGTATCTTACTGACCAAATCTCTCAAGAAAAAAGAAGACTAAAAGAAGATGAGGAAATGTCTCAAGATTTTTTTTCTTGGCCTTCTGTAGCTGTGTTGAGTGATGCCATCCAAAATGTTGATCCATCAACAGGGAGCATCATTAAAATCGAAGATTATATTTTAACAGAGAATGCTGCAGTGAAGTTGCACCTTATCCACGATTTACTTTACGTCAAAGTGAAGTTTCGTTACGAAATGCTTTGACTCTCAAAGTTTGAGTTCATTTCTCAACAGAAAAATCCAAGCTTCAAGAAGAGATGTTAGTTATTTTAAAATAAAGAAAAAAACAAAAAAAATGAATACTATAGAAAAATTAGAACTTTTTAAAGAAATATCCTACTGATTGCTTGAAGGTAAAAAGCTAATGAATCAACTTTCTAATAAGAGACTTTATAAAGAAATCGATGAGCCAAGCCATTAGAAAAGTAGCCAAGTCGACATTCTAAATTAGATTTTTTTTGAAATGTTTATTAGAAACTTGAAAAAATTGAATAATAAGAACTAATTATAAATAACTGATGTTAGTTTGTTAGTTAGTTTGTAATAAAAATTGTTGAATGGTTATCGTTATCGTTATAGTTATAGTTGGGTTTAACGGTTAGAGTTATGGTTCGAGTTGAGTTTAGAAATAATAAGAATCAATTTCTCTTTACAAATTAACTAACTAATATTTTATTTGTAAAACTAGTTATTCGTTCATTAGTTATGTAAGAGAAATTGTTGAATGATTCTGAGTTAGAAGTTCAACGATCTCTTATTATTATTGAGTTATAGTTACAGTTATCGTTGGGTTTATGGCTCAAGTAAAAGCTTGGAAATTAAAAAAAAAAAAAAAAACTAAACAATAATAAGAAATTGAACTGTAACTCATAATCATTGAGCAATTTCTCTAACTAACTAATTGATTGATTGATTGATTGAGTTGTAGTTATAGTTCTAGTTCTAGTTGGGTTTAAAGGTTAGAGTTGAGTTATAGGGGCTATAGTTATGGTTGAATCGCAGAATCGCGATAGTCTTAATTAAAAATTTCTTTTGTCAACATCTCTCCTTCAAACAAACATATAACTCAACTATCCTAAACTAACATCACTTTGATTGATTCATTTCAATAACCTTGATTGTTTCAATAAAACAACTTAAACATCACATCAATGTTATTATTTGTATTATATAATATGGAATTGGAAAGTAAAAACTGATGTTTGAATTGAGAAATTATTGGAAATGTCTGGACGAAGAATTATTGGAATAGATATTGAATATAGAATTTAGAATTCAAATTGATATTGAAATTGAATTTTCGTTGGAATGATTTGTGAAATTGAAGAATTGTATTGTTTAAAGTTTCTGAATTTCTTTGACAAATCATCTAACAAAACAAATAATAAATAATAGATTCGAAACTTTGATTGTTAGATATCTATAGATTATAGTGGAATCAGTTCAATTGCTCATAGGTTTATAGTACTTTGAAAAAGATAAAATATTGATTCATTACAAAGGTTTGAATCTCTTCAATTTATTTTATTTTTATTTTATTATTTTTTTAAAATAACAATAATTGCAATAGTTTTGGTGTTATTGTCCCCTGAACTTGTCTGAAGACTTCAATTTATTGATCAATTCTATTGTATTTTATATCACATATTCACTTACTTGAATCACTGAGAAATATGGCAAAAAAAGTTACAAAGGAAGATATCAGTAATTTTTTCTTTTTCTTTTCATTTTTTGTAACTTGATTTCTGAATAATATCATTCAAATCATAATAACATAAAATAATAAGGTGCATTCTTAGCAGAACTTGAGGAGGTTGAGAAATCAAATGAAGGACCTGTCTCTTCACCCAGGAAACAATCTGACCCTTTTCCAGAAATTAATGAAAGGGAACGTTCAGATTCAAGTTCAATCAATAGTAGTAACTCTTCAACTCAACTCCAATTCACTCATATCGAACCTGTTAGATATTTCTCTTCATTTTTTTCCGACAAAGAACTAAAAAATTTTCAAAAAATTAATAGACTGTTCCTGAAGATGAAGTCCGAATGAGTTATGAAATTTATGCTATGTATCAAGAGAATTATGATGAAGGACTTCGAGAAGGGTTTAGTGAAAGCACAGATAAAACAAGGACTCCAACTAAAAAAGTAAAATTATAAATATTTTATTTCAAAATCTAACTAAAGATTTTTTTTAAATATTTTCCTTTTTTCTCTTTCTTCCTCTGGAATAAATAAATAGCATTCAAATGAGAAACAAAAATTAAGGTTTGACAGAAAAAAAAAAATTTGAAATCATTTATATTTAATCCTTGTTTTTTTAAATGATAGTGCAAAACCTTTATTGAAGCCAGCAGATGAAAAAACCAAAAAAGAATCAAAATTTCCTTGGAAAAAGGGCACAAAAAAACAAAATCCTTCCGAGGAATCAACCAAGGTATTTTATCTTTCTAATAATTCGATTAAAAATAGAATAAAATTAAAAATTAGCATTCATATGATTTTAGTCATTCTAAAGTTTCAGGACATGTTTCAATGAAAACTTCTTTAACTTCACCATGGAAAACTCATTATTGTTTAGTTGATGGATTAAATTTTTTTATATTCAAATCAAGTCCTGAAGATAATGCTTGGAAAATTGATTTATCAAAAGGAACATATATTGTGAGTCCTATGGAATCTGAACAAAATTTATTTTGTTTTCGATTTCAAGTTTCAATAGAATCATGTTTTTATTTTGGAGTGGAAGATAGTCAAGAGAGAGATATGTGGATTCATGGATTAAGAGGTTTATTTTTTTAAAAAAAAAAACTCGAAGAAATATTCATCCAATGGATTGGATCAATAATATTTTTCTATTTTTCTATTACAAAAATAGCAACAATGCATCCTGAAGTTAGAGAATCTCTTGATGGGAATAAAAATCAGACATCTGAACCTTATGGTAAAGTAAGTAGTCTTTTTCATTTCATTCTTTTTTTATCCTTCGTTTTTGAGAAACTAAACTTATTTCAAAAAAAAAAAAAAAGGGTGCAATTAGAGTATATGTTGATTGCTTACAAAGAAATCAAGGAACAACTTCCATAACGAGCAAAGATACAAGCAAAGGAATTTTAATTGATACATCATTAACGACAATTGAAGTGATTAATATGGTTTTACAAAAGTGTCAAATTAACGAAACTCATGAAAAATATGGTTTATTTGAAAGGACTCAAAATGGAGGTTTCTCTTTTTTCTTCCTTTCGAACAAAATATCTTTTTTTTTAAGTTTCTAACTCATCATTATAAAATAAGATGAATTCTTAATAAATGATTTGGATCACCCACTGGTTTTGAAAAATTTTTGGGAACTAAATGAAATTCAACATCAATTTTGTATAAATGAAAGATATCCTAACATTGGAGTAATAGAGGTATTTTTGTTAAGCTGATGCTTTTTATTGTTTTATTTTATTGTCATCATTTTTTTAAAAAAAATTCTTTTCTTCTTCTCCATTTGAAGCCTCTAAATAGATCAGATGTAATGAAAAGAGTTAATGATATGACTAATGAAGAATTAAATGAAGAGACATCAAATCCAGTCGAAATAATCGATTCATCAATTCAAGGATTAATGAGCGATCTGTTTTTTTCAGGCACTCCAACATCTCAATCTTCTAATTCTCTCGCATCAAATAAAGGACTCTCTGAATCAAGTGAAGAAGAACCCAATTTTGAAGAAATTGATCGAGAGTTTGATTTCAATGGTAAAGCCCCATCAAATTTTGGAAATAAAAATCTCGCAAGACTCTCTGCAGTTGGTGGTGGGATGTCTTTTGCTTTAGAAAGTTGATCCCAATAGCAATACAAAACAAAACAAAAAAAAAACCTCGCATCAAAAATGAGGTACTGAAATAAATTACTTTTTATGAACTTGAGTTTTTATTGGTTTTACATGCAAAATTTAGTTGATCAGAGACTTGTTTATGTCTTTCTACTTTGCTGAATCTTTATCATTCTATTTTTTTGATTCTCAAATTCGTAACATCTTTAAGATCATCAAAATCATTAGCAACATAATACTCTTCATCAGTATCCAAGTATTCAATTTCAAATGTTTCAGGCTCCAATCGAGCTTGCTTCTGAACATCTCGTTTAACTTCTTCAAATGTTGAACAATTCTTGATTTTATATTTTGATCCTCGGTGATCCAAAATAAAAGTCTTTTTGTCTAATTAAATTATTTGATGGATATTGAAAAGAAATAATAAATAAATTCAAGAAAAGAATGAAAAATAACCAGATTGGGTGAGTGAGTTTGAAGAATTTCTTTGATTGTCTTGAATTGAAGGAGATAAACCATTCTTAAGCAAAGAATCATTTGAAACATCAGGTGAAGGAGAGTTTGAATTTGTCCAAGAAGATGAAAATACTTGAGCCATCTTATCTTTCAGATCAAGTGATAAATCTTTTTCTTTTCGTTCGAGTAAATTATAATGATCTTCACAAACCCATAAAACATCTCCTGTATTCCCATACTCATGATTAAATTTAATGAATTTTTGGCGTAGTCCTGCTTTCTCTAAATATCCATTCTATTTTTTTTTTAATTGATTCGAAAAGAAACTAGAATGGAAGAAAGAAAGGAAGGAAAAAAAAAAATACTTGAGATTCACCAAACATCTCGTCTTTTTTTAAAGCTCCAATAATATCACCTTCAAGTGGTTGTAATTTAAGTTCTGATGTTCCATTTTGATTCATTCTTTTAATAATATCTTCTTTGGTCATTTCTTTTAAACTTTCAATCTTCATTTCACAATTTCCAAATAATTCTTGTGCTTTTTCTGAATATTCAACAACTTGATCAATAACTCCACCAATATTTGGGAATGGAATACCTGCAAATTTTGCACTAATTGAAACCACTTGAAGAATAACTGATGCCACTTTTAATGTTGGTCCGACTTTCTTCATCACTTCATTCAATTCTTTAATTTCAATTCCTATTATAAATTTTCCAAGAATAAGTGATTATCAAAATAAAATAAAATAAAAAAAAATGTAATTTTACCAGAAGAGTTTGTTGGATGAAAAAGTGGTTGAAGTTGACCATTCTTTGGACATCTCACTTTAAATTCACAAAAACAATGTAATTGAGACTTATCAAAGATTAAATTCTCTGCTTTCTCTTTGACTTTTTGAACCATTTTTTGAAACTTAGATGTTGACCCTTCTGATTGTTCCTTAATCAATGGGAGGAGAAGGTAATATGAAGGATATCCATGTTTTTCTTTTTCTTCCGATGCATGAATAATGGCGCCAACTCCTGAATCAACGTGATTGATTATTAACTTTTGACCTTGTAATAACTGATCCAATTTTTGGTTCATTTGAACATCCTCATTGTCTTGAGATTCTATTTTTTTGTCTGAATCTTGATTTTTGTTCTTGAGAATTTCAGTCATTAAAATTGTTTTGAGTTGAGGGTTGTTGAGTAATTCTTGAGTTTGATCTTCATTCAAATTCTTTTTCTCTTTCACTTTGTTAATTGCTTCTTCAATTTCTTTTTTTTTTCCTTCAATAATTTCACTTTGATAAATCATTCCTGATTTTAATAATAATTCAATTGGATTAATGATATTTGGGGTTGTTGGACATAAAATTCCTTGCTTTTCTTTTGGTTTTGTAATTTCTAATAAACAGTCTGATAATTGAATTAATCCATTTGAACTTGAATCAAATGGAGATGATATCATTTGATAACAAACAACTCCAGGATACTTTTTTGAACATTTCCAAATTTCTTCAACAATATTATCCATTATTTCTTTTCTGTCTTTCAAATTCTCCCCTCTTACTTTGATGATTATTTGATTTTTAACAGTAAATCGATCATTATTTTTCAATTCAATTTGCTCACTGCTTTTTTGATTATTTGAGTTTGAGTTTACTATTTCAATTCCATTTTGATCAATTAATTCAGTGACTGCAGTCACAAATGCTCTAATGTTTTTATTTTCTTTTGAAATAAAAGCCATTCCATATCTCCAAATTAATTGATCTTCAATTTTATGTTGTAAACAAACAAATAATCGACTCACCATTTCTTTTGGAATCATGTTAAAGATTATTGTCCTTTCAATTTCTTCATTTTTATTTGAAGATTCATTTGGCCAATATCTTGATAAATCATCAGGTTGATCTTCAGGTAAATAACTAACAATTAAACTCCTTTGATCTTTAAATGATTTTCCTTCATCTTCTTTCAATTTAAAACATATTTCAAACTTTTCCATTAATGTCATCAACATTTCTGCTTTATCCAAATATTCTGGCCAGAATATACTCAAATCTGAGTGTTTTAGGATTCCGTTCTTATATTTAATCTTTAAAGTTGGATCAAATAATTTTCCCATAACTTCTTTTGTCAAAAATTCTGGTTTCAAAACAACAGAATTTGATAATTCCTTTGGTTCATCAAAATAAATACATGTTCCCCACAAATGTAATAATTTTAATCCTCTTTTCACAAAATCATCTTCAAATTGAAATGACGAATTTGCTTTATTATAGCTAACCAACTCTTGAATTTCAATGATTGGAAGATTTTTAAATTTCTCTTGATTTCTTAATTCTTCAATTGAATTTTTAATATTCAAATATCCAATTGGTAATTTTTCACCCATATATCCATGAGTTAAGGCTAGTTTATAAATATCTTGTTTCAATCCACTAATATTTTCCAATGTTGAACAACTCACTTCATAAATTTGAATTGGATAATGAATTCTATTTGATCTTGCTATTTCTAAGATTTCTTTTTCTCTGAATTTCTTTGACACTTCTGATTTCTTTACATTTTCATCATCTAAAAAAGTGCCAACAACAATAATTGAGAAATAAGGTTTTCCATTTGTGAATGTTAAATCATATTGTAAATGAGATGAAAGTGATTTGAACCAAAAATTTAATCCTTCCAATCCAACTTTTTCATCTTTCATTTTCCATAAAACTAAGAAAACAGTTCTTGTTGATAAGAAGTAATGATGATTATTATAATAATCATGTTGTCCTGCAAAATCCCAAATTGAAACATCAATATTTGGTGTTAAATTTTGTTGATCACTTGATGAATGAAGACTTTTCACTAATTCACTTACAGTATTGAATTTATTTTGATTTTGAAGAATTTGATCTTGAATTTCAATTCCATGAGTTGCAGTATTGAAAGTCACTCTTTTCAATCTTTCAATCCATTTATCTCTTATTTCTTCATCTTTGAAGGAAATTTCAATTTTTTTTTGATTTTTAACATTTAATGGAATTAATTCTAATCCTGTTTCTCTAATTTTTTGAATACTCCATTGTTTATTTTCAAGAATAATTTCTTTATCAATCTTATCTAATTCTTTTGATTTATATTTCCTCAAATGGTTTCCTTGTAATTCAATTGCATATTTAGTTTTTTGGAGCATTGTTTTTCTCTCCCCAAGATCCATAATTGGAAATAAACAATCTAAAATAGTAGTTTTACCAACATTCTCATAACCAACAACCATTAATTTTGTTCGATAAAGTGGATTTGATGTTGAAATAGGTTTTGGATTTGAAGTTGGTTTTGAATCTAGATTTGAATTTGGATTTGTATCTGAGTTTGGATTTGTATCTGGCTTTGAATTTGCATTTGTGTTTGAGTTTGTGTTTGTATCTGGCTTTGAATTTGATGATTTATATAGATCCAACATGTATTGAATAATTGATTCTGTTCCATCTTTTAAAATTTCAATTGGAATTATTTCTAATCCTTCTGTTGATTTCAATCGAATATATTGATCAATTCTAATATATTGGATTAGCTTTTATTAGATTCTTTTTTAAAAAAACAAAAAGAAAAAACAAAAACAAAAAACAAATACTTAATGTTTTGTATGTGACTCAATTCTCCATTTTCAGATTTTGAAAGTAAAATTTTCAATATTTCAAGAAGAATCGAAGGTGTCAATCCACATTCTTGGAACCTAAATTTGAAAATAAATAAATTAAATAAATGATTCTATCTTACTCAAAAAAAAAAGAAAAGAAAAAATACTTTAATTCTTTGATGTTTTGATTTTTTTTCAAATATTCATTCAAGGTACGAAAATTTTGTTCGTTGATTGTTTCATTTTCAATACAGAAAAAGGGAGAACTTTGAAATGTTTTTAAGTATTCTTGATATCTTTGTTCTTTTTTTTATTTTTATTTTGGTTTTTTTGTTAATTAATAGTCAAATAGTATTTGTTTTACCTGTATCAAATTCTTTAATTAGTTCCACAATGTTTGAATGGTTCTCTTCTTTTGCGATATTAATTGCAGTTTTTCCTTTTTTATCTTCCTTTCTTATTGAAATATGCTTATTATTTAACAATAATTTGACAATATCAATATGTCCATTTTTACAAGCAATATAAAAAGGTGTTGTTGAATAGTTATAATGTTGCCAATTAATGTTAATTTGTTCATTTTGAAGTAATTTTCGAACTTCTTCAATATTTCCATCTTTGCAATCATTCCAAAGTTGAATTTGCATGTCATCTAATAAAATTAATATAAGTAATAATAAAAATAATTAATAAAATCGAAGAAAGAAATCAAAGAATGTAAATAAATAAAAAGAGCTGGCAGATTATAATAAAGATTAAATGAAGAATAAATATTAATTCATGAATAAAATAGAAGAAATTTTAAGAAATCAAACATCTAATAAAAATAATAAAAATTAAGAGAAATAATTCAAGATGTGTCAAAAAATAGAAAAGGAAGAAAGTTGAGATAAAAAGTTCAAATGAAATAAATAAAATTAAGAAAAGTCAAAAAGTTTTAAAAAAAGAATACTTACAAATTGCAAGTTCTTTTGTCAATTTTTCTCTTGTTTCAATTGGATTCTTTTGGAACGATTCAATTAATTTAACAATATCTGTATTTCCTTTTTCTTTTGCATAATCAAGACTAGTGTTTCCTTTATTATCTTTTTTATTGATATCTATTTCTCTTCCACTTTCTAACAGATATTTCACCACTTCTGTTTTTCCCCAATAACAAGCAATCCAAAAAGGTGTTTCTCCAGTATTATCTGCTTTATTAATATCAACTCTATTATCATTTAAGAATAATTTCACAATTTCAATATGTCCATTATAACAAGCACTATAAAAAGGTGTTGCACCATTATCATTTGGTTTATTAATATCAACTCTATTATCATTTAATAATAATTTCACAATTTCAGTACGTCCATTTCTACAAGCAATATAAACAGGTGTATAACCATCTTTTTCTGCTTTATTGATATCAATTCTATTATCATTTAATAATAATTTCACAATTTCAATATGTCCATTTTCACAAACAATATAAAAAGGTGTCCAACCATTATTTTTTGTTTTATTGATATCAACTCTTTCATCATTTAATAATAATTTCACAATTTCAGTGTATCCATTTAAACAAGCAACATCAAAAGGTGTATGACCATATTCATTTGCTTTATTGACATCAACTCTTTTATCATTCAATAATAATTTCACAATTTCAATATGTCCATTTCTACAAGCAATAAAAAAAGATGTTCTTAAATAATCCTTCTGGTTTTGCCAATTGATGTTAATTTGTGAGTTTTGAAGTAATTTTTGAACTTCTTCAACTTTTCCATCTGAACATGCTTTCCAAAATTGCATGTGCATTTCATCTAATAACAATCAAAAATTTAAAAAAGAAAAGGAAAAAAGGAAAAAAATATAAAAAATTAAAAAAAAAAGGGCAAAGGGTTAAAAATGAAATAAAAAATTACAGATTGGAAGTTCTTTTGTCAATTGTGCTCTTGTTTCAATTGGATTCTTTTGGAACGATTCAATTAATTTAACAATATCTGTCTTTCCATTTTCTTTTGCCCAATCAAGACCAGTTTTTCCAGTAAAATATTCTTTTTTATTGATATCTATTTCTTTTCCACTTTCCAACATATATTTCACAATATCAGTTTGTCCTTTTCTACAAGCACTATGAAAAGGTGTTTCTCCATTATCATTTGGATAATTAATATCAACTCTATTATCATTTAATAATAATTTCACAATTTCAATATGTCTATTATAACAAGCAATATGAAAAGGTGTCCAACGCTTATTTGTTGTTTCTCCATAAGTTGGTGTATAACCATCATCATTGTCTGCTTGATTGATATCAACTCTTTTATCATTCAATAATAATTTCACAATTTCAATATGTCCATTTTGACAAGCTACAAAAAATGGTGTTCTTAAATAATCATTCTGATTTTGCCAATTAATGTTAATTTGTGAGTTTTGAAGTAATTTTTGAACTTCTTCAACTTTTCCATCTGAACACGCGCGATAAAGTTCCATTTTGTCTTTTTTTCTTTTTTCTTTTTTCTTTTTTCTTTTTTGTTTTTTGTTTTTTGTTTTTTCAAAATCGAACAGAACAGAAAAATGAAAAAACTGGACTTTGGTCTAATTATGTTTGTCTGGAAATCAACCGAACGGGAAACTTTCCCGACAAACGATTAGTGGGGAAGAAAGCCGCCAAAAAAAAACAAAAGAAAAAAAAAAGAAAAAAACAAAAGAAAAGAACACTACACAACCCTGAGGGCACGGCCCTGCTTCTTCAAAGTTTGAAATTATTTATTGAAAATTCATTTATTTCTGAACAATGAAGAAGATGAAGTATAGGGGATTGTCGATTCTGTTTATTTATTTCAGCTTTCTTTCTTGATTTTTATTTTGTGACTTTTTTAGAATAACAATAATCCAATTTGCAATTTGAACAATTTTGGAAGAATGAAAAAAAAGAAAGAAATGGATATAATCAACATGAATAATAAGTAAAGCAAATATAAGTAAAATCAAAACAATAAAAAAAAAAGGAATAGAACAGTTGATATTTTGTCAAGAGTTCTGTAATGAAAAATGAACAAAAGAGACATTGATACAATTAATTTGGAATTAATTGACACAAAGAAATAAAAAGAGAAGAAAGTAAAGCAAATCGAGAATAGATAACTGGATACCAAAATGAATTATTAAACATTAAACATTAAATTTAAGCTTGGAAATGAAAAAATAAATGAAAAAACTCAATAAATGAGAAAGCAAATTAATATCTACTCTAATTTATTTATTCAGGAAATGAGAGACTTTAAACTCACAAATGCTTTGTTTTTTTACATTAGAAAAATAGGACAGTTTTGAATAGTGGATCCACTTTGCAGAAAGTCAATTTTGGATAGAATATCAAACTCAAAATACTAAAATTACAAGCACGGGAAGAAAGAAATGACTCAAATGAATTCTCAATGTATCAATCTATCAACTTACTTATTCAATTTTTTAAAAGAAACAATAACGAATCTGACAAGAAATATCTTTTGTGATATGAAGATTATCTGATTGAAACTGAAAATCTGTTTATTGACAATTTAGTGGTTCCTATTTATTGATTCAAGATTATAATCCTCAAGAACACTTTATTCTCTATACAAATGAAAGGAAACATGAAATATTTTGGATATTGAGCTTTTATTTTGATTCAAAAATTTAAAGGAAATGAAGAAATAAGAAAAATGAAGATTCTTTTAATCAATTGAATTGATATTGATCAATTTGGAGTTACTACAAAGTAATGAGAAACTCTTTGGAAAGATTTGTAAGATATATTGAAGTTATTTGGATTGAACATTCTAATTTCTTGCTTTAAATATCTTGTGCAATTCATTTTAAACAAGCAAAAATCAAAATTAATGGACTTACGATACACTTGATAGTAAGGATTCTTTATTAAATCAAAATGATGTTTGTAAATGCCTCGAAATGCAAATAAACTTGTCATTGGAAAAGATATATAACAACCCTAAACCAATCTCTAATAGAGTCCTTTGATGAAAAATGATCCACAAATCAAATTTAGTTATTTAGATGAATTGATTTTAAGTGGGTAGAAAGAAAATATATTTTGGAGTGAATATGAAATCAACACTTTGAAAAGAAACAGTATTGAAGAAATGAAAATCCTTGAAATAGTCTCTTAAAATAGAACCTTCTTGAGCATTTGTGATCAAAAAAATTTCAAATCAAATAATTTTATGAATCAAAAATAAAGAAGAAAGAAGAAGAAAGAATCTAATTTTGAGATTTTTGGTTTCAAACTTTAAAAGTTTTATTGATTTAGAGCATTTAATGATTTTGTTGTTGGGTTTATTTACCTATAATACACGATGTAAGAAGGATAAGTTTGTGATTCATGAACTACTAATTCATCAGCAATCCATTTTTCATTTAATTGTTCAACTTTGGTGATTGGGAAAGCTGAGCTAATAAATTGACCATCAACTTTTATTTTTATTTTTGTTTTTATAATCAAAATTAATTGTTGAATTAAAACAGAGAAGAAATGGAAAAAGAAATGGAAGAATACCAAGAGTGAAATGAGATTGATAACCAGGATTGATTGGTTTTCCTAAATATCCTTTTTCATTTTTCTTTGGTTTGTTATCTTGCAAAACTACATTTCCTTCTTCATTTGTCATAAATGGATGCTCAATCACAGGAAATGGATTTCCAACAATAACAAATCCAATCACAAATACTTTGAGATTCTGTTGACAATATTTTGTTGCATATTCTGCTTTGGATGTAACATAAACTCCTTTATTATTTTGAAAGGAATGTTAAACTCAAATTAGAATGATTTTGAAATAAAAAGATGAAACAAAAACCTTGTGAATAATAACCAGCATCAACTTTACAAACTGTTCCAAATCCATCATCAGCTTTAATTTTGTGAATTTTTTTTTTTGAATTATTATTTATTATCTTTATTAGTTGAAAAAAAAAGGAAAGAAAAGATACAAATTCTCCAAGCAGCATCTTCAGTTGTTCCTTGAATCATTGGAATCACAAATGGCTACAATTTTTGAATTTAAAAAATTTAAAAAGAAAAAAAAAAGATCAAATAAAAGTTTTACATTATTTCCATGATTCCATCCAACTTTTCTAAATTTTGAAATATAATCACCCATATACTGAACAAATGAATTTCTTAATTCTGGTTCTGATTGTTCAATCCAATCTTCTTTCTTAAATAAATTGGGATTATTTTGAAGTTTTCCATAGATTTGTTGTCCACAAATATCAAATGATCTTTTCCAGTTTTTATTTTCAATTCCAATAACTTTATCAACTCTTGAAAGTTCAAATCCAAATAATTTGAGTAAATATTCAACTTTTTCATATTCTTTTTCTTTTTCATTTAATATTGTTAAATTTTCAAAAATTATCATTGTTTCACTTTTTTGACTTTCTTGGGTTTGACTTTCGTAACTGTAATCCCAATAATCATTTTCTAATTATTTTTAGTGAAGAATTTAAAATTGAAAAAGAAAAAGAATAAAAAATACCAAAATTATTTTGGCTTTCTAAAGAATCAAGTAAACCAGTTTTGAATAATAAATTTTCACCATAAATTGGAAAATGAGTAATTGGACATATTAATTTTCTATCTTTTAATTCCAATTTACAATCTTCTTCAATAATATTTAAATCAATCAATCCTTTTGAAAAATGAGGAGATCTAACACATTCTTTCCATTTCACTCCTTTATAATTTTTACTCACTATTTTCACTTCTTCATAAATATATTTCATCATTTCTAAACATTCTTTTCTTTCTTTTCCTCTAATTCTAATTTCGAATAAATTTTCTGACATTTTAACTTCCAATAAACATAAAACATTCTCATTTATATCCTTATTCTCAGCATCAAAATGTCTTAATAATACACCTCTTCTCCAAATAATATTATCAACAATTTTATCATGAAATCTAACCAATAATCTAGAAACCATTTCACTTGGAACTTGATTAAATGAAAATATCCTTTCAATTTCAATTTCTCCTCTTGGAATTGTTCTTGCCCATTTCTTTTCTAACTTCTTTTCAATTATTTTTGTTTTATCTTCTGAAAGTAAATTTGGAATTATAAGTTTCTTTTCATTCTTATTTTCATTTCCAATTAGTTCTTTCAAAAGAAAACAAACTTCAAACTTTTGCAATAAAGATAAATAAGTATTAATTAAATTTGTTGGTCCATTCCAAATTTTGTTTAATTGTGAATAACCAATAATTCCATTTAATCTCAATTGTCTTATTGATTCATCTGCTTTGAATAAATCTCCTAAAATTGTTTTTGTAAAGTGTTGTGGATCCAAAACAACAATATTTGATAATTCAATTGGTTCATCAAAATAAATACAAATTCCCCATTCATGTAATAATCTCAATGCTCTTTTTGTAAATTCAATATCAAATTCAAATGATGATTGAGATTGAACATGATTAATTAAATCTTGAATTTCAATAATTGGATGATTTTGGTTCAATTTCCTCAATTCATAAATTGATTTTTCAATTGTTAAATATCCAATTGGAACATTTTCACCCATATATGAATGACTTAATGAAATATTAAATATGATTTCTCTCAATTCATCAATATTTTCCAATGTTGAACAACTCACTTCAAAATAAAATGGTGGGGATTTCAATCCATTTTTATCATATATTTCCATTATTTTGGTTTGTCTCAAATTTTTATTTCCATCATTTTGATTATCATTAATAATTGAATCCAAAAAAGTACCAATAATAATAATTGAATAAAATGGTTTTTCATTTTCATCACAATAATTTTGATTTAAATGAGATGATAATGATTTCAACCAAAAATCCAAACTTTCCAATCCTTTAATTCCTTTATCCATTCGATATAATACTAAAAATATTGATCTATTTGATAAAAAATAATGATGTGTATTATAATAATCATTTTGTCCTGCAAAATCCCATGTTGAATATCCAACACTATCATCTTTATCTTTCTTTTCATTTTCATTTCCATTTTGTTTTGCTTCCATATTTTTATTTTGAAGTTGATTGAATGTTGAAGATTTCCAAATATGAGAATTCACTTCAATTCCATGAGTTGCAGAATTTAAAATCACTCTTTTCAATCTTTCAATCCATTTATCTCTTGTTTCTTTATTTTTGAAATAAATTTCAAGTTTCTTTTGTGATTTATCATTTAATGGAATTAATTCCAATCCTGTTTCTTTTATTTCTTTCACATTCCACTCTCTATTTTCAAGAATAATTTCTTTATAAATCTTGTTTAATTCATTTGGTTTATATGTTCTAAAATATTTTCCTTGTAATTCATACAAATATTCTGTATTTAGAAAATTGAAAATTCCTTTTGTTTCACCAAGATCTGTAATTGGAAATAAACAATCTAAAATAGTAGTTTTTCCAACATTTTCATAACCAACAACCATTAATTTTGTTCGATAAAGTGGATTTGAATTTGGAGATTTACACAAATCTAAAATATATTGAACAATTGATTTTGTTCCTTGATTTCTAATTTCAATTGGTATTATTTCTAACCCTTCTGTTGATTCCAATTTTATATCATCAATTCTATTGATTATTTATTATGAGATATGCTTGAGTTTCAGTAACAAAAAAATAAGAAAAATAAAAAAGGCAACTGAAGAGTTTGAATATTCCAAGTTGTAAATGTTCGCTGTAAATTTTCATATTTCCAAATCAAAGTTTTCAATATTTCAAGGGTAATTGAAGGTGCCAAACCACAATTTATTAACCTATTTCAAATTTTAAATACTTCAAAGTTTGTGAAGGAAAAAAAAATTCAAAATAACCTTAATTCTTTGATGTTTTTATTCTTTTTCAAATATTCATTTAAAATAAGAAAATCTTGATCGTTGATTGTTTCATTTTCGATACAAAAGAAGGGAGAACTTTGAAATGTTTCTAAATATTCTTGATATCTTTGTTCTATTTTTATTGTATTTTATTCATTGTTCTATAATTTATTGTTAATAATTTGATAATTACCTGTATCAAATTCTTTAATGAGTTTCACAATATTTAAATGGCTATACTCTTTTGCAATATCAACTGCAGTTTTCCCTTTATTTGTTTTCTTCCTTATTGAAGTTCGTTTCTCATTTAATAATAATTTCACAATTTCAATCTTTTTTTCGGAACAAGCACTGTGAAAGGGCGTTTCTCCATGCTCATCTTTTGCCTTATTGACATCAAATCTTTGATCATTTAATAATGATTTCACTATTTCAATATGTCCATTTCTAGAAGCAATATAAAAAGGTGTTTCTCCATTATTCTTTGCTTTATTGATATCAACTCTTTCATCATTTAATAATAATTTTACAATTTCAATATGTCCTTTATAACAAGCACTATAAAAAGGTGTCCAACCATAATCATTTGCTTTATTGAAATCAACTCTATTATCGCTTAATAACAATTTCACAGTATCAATATGTCCATTATAACAAGCAATATAAAAAGATGTTGCACTATTATTCAACGGTTTATTAACATCAATTCTTTTATCATTTAATAATAATTTCACAATTTCAATATGTCCATTATAACAAGCAATATAAAAAGGGGTTTTTACATCATTTTCTGCTTTGTTGATATCAACTCGCCCATCGTTTAATAATATTTTTATTACTTCATGAGAGTTATTTCTACAAGCAACATAAAAAGGTGTTTCTCCATTATTCCTTGTTTTATTGACATCAACTCTTTGATCATTTAACAATAATTTCACAATTTCAATCTTTTTTTCGGAACAAGCACTGTGAAAGGGCGTTTCTCCATGCTCATCTTTTGCCTTATTGACATCAAATCTTTGATCATTTAATAATGATTTCACTATTTCAATATGTCCATTTCTAGAAGCAATATAAAAAGGTGTTTCTCCATCATTTTTTGCTTTATTAATATCAACTCTATTATCATTTAATAGCAATTTCACAATCTCAATGTATCCATTTTGACAAGCGACATATAAAGGTGTTTCACCATCATTATCTTGGCAATTGATGTTGAGTTGGGGATTTTGAAGTAATTTTCGAATTTCTTCAACTTTTCCATCTGAACAAAGGTTCCGAAATTTTTGTTCATCTAAAATTTGAATTTAATTTAGAACAAGAAGAAATGAAAATAAATAAATAAATAAATAAAATGGTTTCAAAAATTGTTGCGCCTAAATTTTAATTTAGAAAATGAAATATATAAATAAATAAAAAATAAAAAAACAATAAGAAAAAAAAAGAATAAAAAAATAAGTTTACCAAATTCTCTTCTCAAATTTGCTCTTGTTTCACTTGGATTTTTTTGAAATGATTGAATTAATTTAATAATATCTGTTTTTCCTTTTTCTTTTGCACAATCAAGACCAGATTTTCCATCATTATCTTTTTTATTGATATCAACTCTTCTATCATTTAATAACAATTTGACAATTTCAATATCTTCCCATCTACAAGCATGATAAAAAGGTGTTGACCCATCATTTGTTGTTTTATTGATATCAACTCTTTTATCATTTAATAATAATTTCACAATTTCAATCTTTTTTTGAGAACAAGCACTATAAAAAGGTGTTTGACCATGATTGTCTCCTTTATTGATATCAACTCTTTGATCATTTAATAATAATTTCACGATTTTAATATATCCATTTGCACAAGCACTATAAAAAGGTGTCCAACCATAAATATTTGTTTTATTGATATCAATTCTTTCATCATTTAATAATAATTTCACAATTTCAATATTTCCATTTCTACAAGCAATTTCAAAAGGGGTTGTCAACAAAGGTGTTCGACCATTTGATGCTAGATTGATGTTAATTTGTTCATTTTGAAGTAATTTTGTAACTTCTTCAACTTTTCCATCTGAACACGCTTTCCAAAGCTTCTCTCCCATTTCATCTAATGAATAAGAATAAGAGTAATGAGAATAAGGATAAATCAAAAACGACAAAACAAGAAGATTTTTTTTTTTTTTAAAAAAAAAAAAAGAAAATCAAAAAGAGAACAAATCAAAAATCAAAAAGGATTCTTACAGATTTTTTGGAAAGATTCAATTAATTTAACAATATCTGTTTTTCCATTTTCTTTTGCATAATCAAGTCCAGTTTTTCCATGTTTATCTTTTTGATTGATATCTATTTTTTTCCCACTCTCCAACAGATATTTCACCACTTTTGTTCTTCCATATCTACAAGCAAGCAAAAATGGTGTTAAACCATCATTTGATGCTTTATTGATATCAATTCTATTATCATTTAATAATAATTTCATAATTTCAATACGTCCATTATAACAAGCAATATAAAAAGGTGTTGCTCCATCATTATTTGCTTTATTGATATCAATTCTATTATCATTTAATAATAATTTCACAATACCAATATGTCCATTTCTACAAGCACTATAAAAAGGTGTTCTTAAATAATCATTCTGATTTTGCCAATTAATGTTAATTTGTTCACTTTGAAGTAATTTTTGAACTTCTTCAATATTTCCATTTGAACATGCTTGATAAAGTTTTTCTTCCATTTTTGTTGGAACATGCTTGAGAAATTTTTTCTTTTGCTTTTGCCATTCTCTTTCTTTGGCTAAGATCGATTCATAATCTGATTCCATCTAAAATTTGTCCAAAATTGATAATTACTTCAATGAAAAGAATCTGAATTGAAATGAGTAGTAAAAATCAAAAAAAAAATAAAAATAAATCCAATTTTTACAAAGGCAGCAACCTATTGCAAACCGTGAAGAGGCACAATGTGAAGTTAGCTAAAGAGGGCTATCGGTTTCTCTCAAAAAAAAAAAAAAAAAAAAAAAAAAAAAAAAAAAAAAAAAAAAAAAAAAAAAAAAAAAAAAAAAAAAAAAAAAAAAGAAAAGAAAGAAAGAAAAGGGTGAAATTTCAATGAGAAAAAGAAAAAAAAAAGTCAATGAGTTCAAATGTTTCAATTGTAAAGCTTGTTAAATTGAAGGTTCATTCAAGAAATTACTTTGTTTTGAGTGTTGAGTGATAGCAAGTTTGAGAAAAAAGAACAAAAGAACAAAAAATGGCGAAAAAAATGGCGAAAGTAAACAAAACTTTTTTTTTTTTTCCTCACATTCCAGTTCATCTTCACTCACTTTACCAGACAATAAATAAGTTGATACCAGCTTGACTTCTCCACTCTCAAAGTTTATTCCTTCAAAAAAAAAGTTTCATCCTTTTCTCTCAATCAAGCAAAAATTCACTTTTGAAAGTAATTTTTCTCTTCTTTTTTCCCTTCCCTTTTTTTTATATTTCTATTTTATTTGAACAATCATCACCAAAATCAAATATCTTGATTAGAAAAGAAAAGGGAAGTCAAACAAGGGAAAGAAAGGAATCAGAATTAGTTGATGAAATAAATGAAGTTTCCTGTTTCATTGGATCATTTCTTGTTACCTCCATCTCCGCTTAGGACATTATGGAGTTATTCAGAATGGGCCTTGAAACAACTTTACTATTTTAACCTCTCAACATTCTTCTTCACTTTGTCTTTCTTGACCTCATCATTTTGGGATAAAAAGTTTCAGTTCTTAGATGCATGTGCGGAAGGAAAATATGAAGTTGTGAAGAGTATGCTTCAAAGTCATAAAACAAATGTCAATATTCAAGATGAGAATAATTTTGGAAATACACCATTGTTTCAGGCTAGTTATTTTGGACATATCAAAGTTGTTGAGTTATTATTAAGTGATAAACGAACTCAAATAAACAAAGTTCAAAATAATGGTGGAAGTTCATTTTATATTGCTTGTCAACAGGGACATCTCGAGATTGTAAAATTATTCTTAAAAGTTCCTCACCTTCAAATCAATCAAACAACAAATGATGCTGCTACTCCTTTTTATATTGCATGTCAACAAGGTCATGCAGAAATTGTGAAGTTGTTATTAAAGGATCCTAGAGTTGAAATTAATAAAGCAAGATATGATGTGACACCCTTTTATATTGCATGTTTAAATGGTCATATTGAAGTTGTAAACTTACTCCTAAGTGATATTAGAACTGATACTCTTCGAGAAAGAGCAACAGGAGGAACTCCTTTTTATGTTGCTTGTCAAAATGGACATCTTGATGTTGTGAAACACCTCTTAGCTGATGATAGGAGAGTTAATATCAATCAACAATGGCAAAATCGATTAACTCCATTAGATATTGCAAAACAAAGATGTACATCAGTTGAAAAATTTGAATGGGAAACAGATGAAGAATTCAAGAAAGTTAAAGAGAATTGTCCATTCATTGTAGAATTAATTGAACAATATTTAAAGAATCCTGAACGAATTAAAATGAGACTTAAAAATGAGTTGAAATTACCAAGTAAAATTTTCTTTCATTTCCTTTTTTTTCCCCAATAATTTCAAAAGTAAAATAAAAATATAAAATAAAATCTAAAATAATAAAATAATAAAAGATGCAGCAAAGTTATTCTCAGCAATTGTTTTGGTCTCAGATAATTACATGAAAATTCCAGGAGAATAATTTTTAATTGTTTTTTTTCTTCTTCTTTTCCTGGATGTTAATATGTATATTCACCAAATTATTATTTCTTCAAAAAGATAAAGATAATGAAATGAAATTATAAAATTATAGTAATAAAAACGAAAAGATTTTCCTTTTTTTTCTTTTTTCTTTTTTTTTTCAAAATTTTGACTTTCATGAAAAACTCTGCTCGCACCTACTCCTATCTCAAAGTTCAACTGTATTCATTTATTTCACTAACTTTCACTCGAACTCAACATTTCAAATTTTTTCAATTATCATTTGAATTCTTTTTATACATAGAAAGTTTGAACATAAACCTCCAGAGTTAGGAGCATTTCAAGTTAAAAATCTAATTATTGCTGGACTTCAACAGTTTTATGGGATCCAAGGAAGTGCAATAGAAATTGATATTCTCACTTTTGAACCTAATTCTTTAACTTTTATAATAAGAGTAGATACAAGGTTTGAATACTCTTTTATTTAAATAATTATTCAACTTTCTAGTTTTAAAAAACCATTAATTAAATAATTTATCTTTTTTTAAAAATAAAAAGAGATTTCCAAAATTTATGGACTTCTCTCACATTAGTTAATAGTTATGATGGAAAGTCTTGTAGATTTGATGTTTTAAAAACATCTATAAGTTTAGTTTCACTTGCTTGTGCTAGTAGAGATTACCAATTTTGAAGAAGTGTCAAATAGAATAATTTAGAATAATATCGAAAAATAGAATTGTAGAAAGAGTAATTGAACAAAGAGAGTAGTTATACAATTTATTCTTTTCATTTTTTATTGACTTTTTTCTTTTCTTTATTTTGTAATGAAAACAATTAGAGTCTTCTTGTTCTCTTGATAATTCCTGTTCTCTTTTGGTTGGTAGGTGTTTGTGGAGTGGAGTTTTGTGAAGATTCAATCCCAGGTCTCCTTTTAAATCGCTTATTTACATTCAAACATTTGTTTTCATTCATATCAAGAGCTATGAACTCAAGTGCTTCAACATATAAATCAATTGGAACAATTGAAAGTGGTTTAACTTGAGTTATTAAATAAGTTTTGTCCATCTGAGGATAGCGAATTAAAGGAAATATCTTTTCAAGTGTTTTACAAATTTTATGATTTTCACATGGATCTATTTTTTTTAAAAAAAGTAAATGATTGGATTTGTAAAAAAATAAGGAGAGAAGAAGAAGGAGAATAGATAAATGAATCATATTTGAAAAAGAAGAAGAAGAAGAAGAAAACCTGGATTATTATTATTTGCTTTTTGTAATTGGTATTTTCCCCAAGCAAGAGATGCCTCAAAAACTTGAACTTCCTCAATATTTAATTCTCTATCAAGCATCTCCAAAACTATTTCTTCCTCTAAACTAAGAAAATTCTCAGATTTTAATATTTCTGAAGCAGAATGGTCAACAAATTTCCAACAAATTTCTTCCAAATCTTTTGCGCTAAAGACTCTTGAAGCACAAAGGATCTCCAAAACGTTATCCTCTTCAATTTTAAGCTTCAAGGCATCTTTACAAGCATCAAATAAAATTGTAAGGAGAAATTGATGAGAAAAACTTAAGACATCCAAACACTCGCTAAAATCTGAGAAACAAACAGGAAGAAAGTAACAAAATTGGATTGCCTAAAATTATATTATTATCATTACTGAATCAAGCTTTAAGTTCTGAAAAAAAAAAAAAAAAAAAAAAAAAAAAGAAAGAAAGAAAATACTTTTAAAACTGTTGAGTAACTAAATTCTTCAATTGTAATTACATTTGAAATTCCTTCCTTCATTTGAGTTGAGAGCATCTTCTTGAACACCTCACTTCTTGTACAAATAATTAACTTATGAGCATATATTTCTTTTCCTTCAACAACTAAAGTTATATCACTAAAATCTTTTTGGTTGAAGTTATCCAAAACAACTTGGAAAACTGTATCTGGTGGAAGAACTTCAATCATTCTTTTTTTTTTCTTTTGGTTTTGGTGATGTTAAAAAAACAAAAATTATTGGATCAAGGATAAAAAAATGATGTTTGCTTTTTTTTTTTAATATTTTAAAATGGAAGAATAATAAATGAATGAATCAAAATGGAATGGAGTGAGTTGTTTAGAAAAAAAAAAAAATTCATCCTTTTATACTTTTACACTTTCAAAATGACTAATCAAAATATCTACCTTCTGATTGGTTTAAAATTATCATGAATTCATTTTTTACATCCCATAATCAAACTTATTTCATTCTCTATTATAAATTGCCTTATTTCTTTTGGTTTTGAAAATAAAAAACACATTTTGAAAGTTTTTCCAAAAGGTAAACTTCTATTCTAAAAAATGTTTAGTTCGATAAAAAGAACTTTCATTTTTTCTTTTACAGGATCGTTTGAGAGTAATTCTCTTTCGATTCTTTTCTTTTTAACAAACAAACAACTCCAAACAAAAGTTTCATTCTTTGATTTCTAATAGGATTCTTCGCAAACAAATGCTAATAAAACTTTAAAACTTAAAAAAAACAAAGTGAAAGAATTTTATATTTTGATTTGTTTTATTTGATTTTTTTTGAATCATTCATTTTCTTTCTACTAATGGACTTAATTTCATTGTGATATCTTTAAAGAATGGTCTTTGAGATGGGTCTTGATTCCAACAATGTTGCATTAAATCAACAAGGAGAACTGATGCTGGGTTAGTTTCATCAATTGTTGGAGGTAGTGGCTAATGAAAGTTTTTTTTTTTTTTATGAATGAGACAAAAAAAAAAAAAAGGAAAAGAAAAAGAAAAACTCACCCTAAATCCTTTGCAAACTTGAGCTTCAATTTCATCATTTGGTAAACCTTTCCAAACAAGGCTCCTTGTTAACATCTCCCAAATAATAATTCCAAGTGAATATACGTCCACTTTGTTTTCATTCTATAGTTTAAATAAAATAACATCAAATAATTGGAATCTCAAAGAAAAGATTTTTAAAAAAATCAAAGTAATAAAATCATACAGGATCATGAGAGAAGGTACCAGTTCTTACTTTAGAAAAGACTTCAGGAGCTGCATATCTTGGTGAAAGGCCAATTTGTGCTGAAAGTTTACTTGCTACTGCGAGTGTTGCACTTGAAATCTTTGCTAATCCAAAGTCACAGATAATTGCTAAAAAAAAATTTGAGTTATTAATTTCGAAGAAAAAAAAAATCAAATAAAAAGGAAGAAAGGTTATTAAAAAAACCATTAAGAATGTATTGACCAGGAGAAATTTCAACTTGTTCTAATAAGATATTTGCACTTTTTAAATCATAATGAATGACTCCAAATTCTTGAATTGATGCCATTCCTGATGCAATATCGCTGGTTATAAAAAAATAAAAAATTTTTAATATTTATTGAGGATATAAAAAAGAAAAGAAAAAATGAAAAAGAAAAAGAATACTTTGTAAGTTTGAGAGCAAGCAAAGGTGATAATTCTTCAGTTGGATGAAGAACAAAATGAAATAAATCAAGTTCATATTGTTTTGTAACAATATATCGTTCTGGTTCAAGAACATATCCAATTAATTTTATTACATTTGGGTGAAATGAACATGACCTAATTATTGTATTGAATTTTTATTTCTATTTATTTTTGATCGTCGAAATAAATTTAAGAATTGAATTTAAAAAAAACAAACCACATCAAAGAAACTTCTTGTAAAAATAAATCTTTTGATTCTTGTTCTGAATCATGAGGTGATTTAGGGACATGTTTTAAAGCAATTTTCTCTGTTTGATGTTGAGAAATAAGTTCTGGATCAATTAAAACTCCAGAATAAACACATCCTGTTCCTCCTGCTCCTAATTTTCCTTCTTTTCGAACTTGTTTCTCATATTCAAGAAGTAAAAATCCAGGAATTGCAATTTCTTGAATTTTTTTTAATAGTTAATTTTTGTTTAATGAATAAGAAAGAAATCAAAAAAGAACCAAGGTTTGTATTTAGTAAAGTCACTTCTGATGTGTGTTCAGATACTGGATCATTTCTTCTTGGAACGTTATGCCTTCTGGCGGTTCCTTTAATTTGATAACAAGGATAAGAAAAGAGAATGTTTTTTTTTTTTTTTTGAAAAAAAAAAATAATAAAACCAGTTTCTTTTGATTCCAATTCAAATGAATCATTAATTTGCTTGTTTGTAGTTCTATATTTTCTGTACATTACAATTCCAATTATTAACAACACTAAAACAAGAAGTCCTCCAATAGTTCCAACAATTATACCAATTAAATTATTTACATCCATTTCTAAGAAATATTGAAAAATTTTAGAAAAAAAAAATGAAATTGAAATCGAAAATGAAAATGAAACCATTTGGATTTGATCCATCACCTTCTTGTTCATCAATTGCTTTATTTATTTACTTTAGAAAAAGAAAAAGAGGAACAAAAAAAAATCGTTTACGCGAAAGAGTTTTAACTTTGATTGTTGATCCATATTGTTCTCGAACATCATCATTTTCTGAATAAATTGTAAACGTGTACCTATTTTTAATATGGAAATTAAATTGAAGTTCAATTTGAAAAAAAAAAAAAAAAAAAAAAAAAAAAAAACTCAGTTGAAGGTTCAAGGGAAGTGAAATTGAAACTTGTTGTGTTTTGTCGACTTAATTCTGTTTCACTTCTTTTATTCCTATATTCATCGGTGTTAATTTATCTTAAATATTTTCAATCTAAAAAAGAATGAAAACGAAAATAATCAATAAATGAAGAATACTCAGTTTGAAGAGTGAGTATATAAACTTTAGCCAAAGGCATTGTATTCCAAGTTAAATAAATCCAAGTTGTACTCATACTCGCTCGAAAATTTGATGGTGCTGTTTTTGGTTTTGGTTTTGGTTTTTCAGAATTGATAAAGGAGAGTGGCAAAGAAAAATGATGAAAATGAAGAAACGATACGGGAGATAGTTGTTTGAAATTGAACTGTTTTGCCAATCGTTTCAAATCCTCCTCTATTTCCAGCATATGTAAGTATTGTATAGTTTGTCCATTCATTTAACTGTAGTTATTTTGTTTTTTAAAAAATAGGTAGGTTTAACGTTAATTAATAAAAGAAGAAAAGTACACTATAAACGGTAACTTCATTTGTTGATAAACTTAAACCAGCACCATCATTAATTGGAAGTAGTTGGCCAGAAAAAACAAGATAAACACGGTAATGGGTTGCCCATGTTGGTATAATCCAAGATAAAATTGCTGAATCAGATTTTGTGGTTACATTTATGTTAGATATTGGATCTGGAACTATTTTTTTTTTTTTTTTTTTTCAGTTATAAAACTTAATTTTATAAAGATAAACAAAAACTACTTTTGATGCATTCATATTCAAGAGGAGAGAAAACACCTGATCCCCATTGATCTAAACAAGTTCGAGTTGGGGCTCCTCCATATCCATCATCACAAATTCCAACTAATGAAAATAATCAAATAAGAGAGACAAAAAAAATTTGGACAAAAAAAAAATAACCTGTTCTTTCACCAGAAAAGATTGATGGCCAGTACGCTTTTCCTTCAAATATTGGATAACATTGAACTTCTAATTATTTCAAAAAAAAAAAAAAAATTGAAGTGAAAAAATCAAAATAAAGATTCAAAGAAACAGAAAAAGTAAAGACGAACTGTTAGTTGAAGCTATTATTGTTGTTCCTTCAAGTAAATTAAATCCTTCTGAATTTCCTGAATAAACTGCGATAATATATTCTCCTGTATCAAGTCCTTCAAATTCTTTAGAAGTAATTGATGTTTCCAATGTTTCAAAGTCTGTTCCATTAAGATAAGTGACAATCACTTTGTATCTTGATGCATAAGATGAATACCAATTCACATATATAGAATAAGAACCCCGTTTCTCAAAGTAAACTTCGGGTGCTGAGAAAATTTAGTTATTTTTTTTTGTTATTAATATTTTCAAAAAAAAGTAACTAAAAGAAGAAAGTAACCAGGTGGATAAATTCTAAAATTAAAAGAGACTCCAACACTCTCAGGATCTGCAAATATTTGAACTTGATAAGAGTTATAGTAATCATTTAGATCATCGATTGATGCTCTTAACTTCAATTCCTCATCAGTAGAATAGAATTCAGTCACTTCAAGATTGATTGTACGAAGACTGTAAGAACTGAAAAAAAAAATAGTTGGTTCATTTTTCTTCTCTCTATCTCAAAATGAAAATTAAGAAATGTACTGATAATCCATAAACTGTGCGGTATAGCTAATTGCTCCTAGACTTGGAAACATTGTAAAAGTAACTGAGCTGGAAGTTAGTTGTTCAATTTCAATTCCTGAAACAGCTATTTTTTTTTTTTTTTTTGAAATTAGTTTT
>Ga0209960_1001617_pt1 | contig 27705 bp, 25 predicted proteins | sample ThiBiot_500_plan_2_FD_183947 | JGI IMG/M metagenome (GOLD analysis project Ga0209960, IMG submission 183947) | Wastewater bioreactor microbial communities from Cape Town, South Africa - Thiocy_expt_500_plan (SPAdes) | ecosystem: Engineered > Bioreactor > Thiocyanate-remediating >... | reverse complement strand
TCAGGCGGTGATTAGTCAGTTACGCCCAGAAGAATATAATGAGAATGTATCATTGCAAGCCGGTAATTTTTTCGCCCAAATTCCGAATGCGGATGCTTATTTCTTCAAAGGGGTATTGCATGATTTCAACGATGAGACCATGTTCAAGATAGTGCAAAATTGCGCGCAACAAATGCCGAGAACCAGTCGATTACTTATAGCAGAACAAGTATTACCTGAAGATGATGCGCCTCATCCCAATAAAACGATGGATGTCGTGATGATGGTTTTGTTAGGGGGCCGTCAACGGAGTTTAAGCGGCTGGCAGCAGGCTGTGGCTCAAGCCGGATTTGTCTTAAAAAACACCTACCCCACCGCGAGCCTATTTACCCTAATGGAGTTTATTCTGCCCTAATTGCGCCCCACGATATGACGCCCGTGCTTGCTGCACGGGCGATTGTTGATGATTCTTACGCTACCATTTTGAGAGACCTGTTAGAACGCTTGTTATTTTATCTTGGAAACAATAATGAGCAAAAAAGATGATGCGGGTCATATTCTTCTTTTAAACTCATCCATTCCCTGTAGCGTCTACCAAAATGTTGTTGCCAATATTCCTCGGGCAATTCTTCACCTAAGAAACCCGAAAGATAGCGTTTACCACCTAAAGCTAAAAGTTGGGCGTCTAAATTTTTTATCACCGCTACAGCCGCTGGTAAAAGATTATTAGATAAACCAGGGGGTAAAATCATCAGGCCAAAGACCTGTTCTTCATTGGGTAGTGCTAAAAAATTTTTTTGCGGGTTGCTATTATCAATAGCCACCGTATGAATGACGGGTGCAAAGAATAAAGGAATTTCCGCCAAAATATTGGCTACATGCTGCCACTGGGAGTAGGGCAAAAAACACTCATACCAAGGATGAGTTTGCTCCCACTGTCCTGAAGATTTCATGGCTTTAAAGCGACTATCGTGACGGTTTAGGTAGGAGGAAATGGATTCATCTTGCGTATGCAAAAATTGCCAAGGATTTAAGCCTAAAGCGTCCAGTTCAGGAGCTTTATCGAAGTATTGTTGACTGATCTGTAAAGCATAGAACCACTGCGCAAAGGGTTTTCGTCCGGTGGGTGTTAGTTTCGCTCCAAGAGGTGCGGGGGTGCAAAAAGCATCAATATAATCGACATTTTTTTGACAGTAATAAAAATCTTTTAACCATTGAGTCTCATCAGCGTAGAGTAGATAGAACGTACGGATTTTAGGCTGGCAGGGAATTAATGCTAATTGCACCTGTGTAATGATGCCAAATTGTCCCTGACCACCTAAACAGGCGTGGAATAGGGGATCATGCTCGTACATCTGATGCCTTTGCCCATCAGCGGTAACAACTTCTAAGGCGCGAATTTGATTGCAAATACTACCAAAGCGAAAGGATGAGGCACCTATGCCCCCAGCCGAGATGACTCCGCCGATGGATAGATGTGTGTTGTGTGGAAGCACGGCAGGTATTAAACCATGAGGGATGGTGTGCTCAATCACTTGCGCCCACATCGCATTTGTTTCTACCCATATTGCATTTTTCGCAGGGGATGCGATTTTCGTAAAATGTTCCATACTGACGAGAATGCTGCCTTTATAGGGAAGTGACTGTCCGGATTGGCTTAAACCAAATCCTCGAATAGTTAGGGGTAATTTATGAGTATGTGCGTACTGCACAAATTGCTGTAATTGGCCGGTTGTGTGCGGCTTCACCACCGCTGCAGGTCTGGAGTACAGTATTTTGCCAAAGTCTTCACTAAAGCAAGCTTGGACCTGCTCATCAAGGAGCAGATCCAATGGACTTATAGTGTTAGGTTGCGCTGGTTGTTGCGGTATCAAGTGCATGAGTTTTCTTCCTTTGCTTTGCTAATTCTAAACGCCGATTGCATGCGATGATGAGGCCATCAAACATGGTGTGGAAGGCCGTGTAGCAATGGTCGATCATTTTTAAAGCTTCACGACGGACAGTGACGGAAATTTGACGCGCATACAATACTTTTTCCATTTCTTCTTCAAACATTGCGTGTGCTTTTTCTACTTCCAAATGGTGGTTCGAAAAATATTTAAGATTTTTATCTTCTCCTGTTTTTTGAACTTGTTTGGCAACGCGCTCAAAAAACACATGCCCTGAAGATTCGAGCGTCAGCAACAGAGCAATGTTAACCATTTCATCCGTCGCTTTATACACTTCGGCTACCAGGGCATAAGCCGCATCCCGTGTCGGTTGTGTTTCTTTACTGTAGAGCCAGCTTACATCATTGTTTTCACACGATTTATCAATACTTTTAGTACCCATATACTTTTTGTCATGTAAAAACCACTTATCATGGCCTGCATCTTCTAAACGATGGTGACGGGCAATTTTTTTAAGGTAAGGATCGGTCACGCGCTCTTCATTAATACGCAAAATATCCTGAAAGGTCATCGCCCAAAAAGTCAGTTCAGGCACAAAATAGCTGATTTCCTCTAAGCTATGCAGTTGTTCTAAAATCTCAAAAAAAGGATGCTGTTCAAACTGCTTTTGCTTGTTATCGATGTATTCCTGTATGCCTTTCATAATAATAATCTCCATATTTAAATTAAAGGAATTAAGCTATATCAGTCATTTTTTTGCCGTAATAATTGAGATGTTTCTCTACTTTTTGCCAGTCGATCTCCGTAATGGATTCAACATCCTCACATAAAAGTTCAAGAAATTCTGCCTGAATTTCTCCATAAATCTGTGCTTCAACATAAGGAATATTGGTGAACATGACCATAACATGTTTAGAAAGGTAGTATTCTGGATAGCGCTCCATCAAGCAGTGTTCGAGCTGTTTTTTTAAATTAAAACGACGTTCTTGAATGTTGCTTTGTATCTCATAAAAATTATCCATCGACATCTGCGCGACCGCATCGGTATTAGGTTTGCGTTGCTGATAAAAAGCAGGCATGACCTTATCCCAGCTGTCATGATGGGTATCGAGTAATTCATTTAAAATACGACAATCTTCAAAGGCACTATTCATACCTTGCCCGAAGAAGGGGACTACACCATGTGCTGCATCTGCTATAAGCATACACTGGTCTTGATAATGCCAGGAATCGCATTGAATCGTACTCATATTACCCGTAGGCCGTTGGCAAAATTCCTGGATAAGATTTGGCATTTTATCCACAGCATCCGCAAAATGAAGGCTAAAAAAATGATTGATTTGTGCTTCGTTTTGCAAGCAATCAAAGCTGTCATTTCCGGTTAATGGCAAAAATAAAGAGCCGGTGATGGAGCGATCGCGATTAGGATTGCCAAGCAATAAAAAGGAATTTCTGGGCCATAAATGGAGATGTTCTGCCAACAAATGATTTTGTCCGGCCTCACCAATAGAGAGTTCTTTATATCCATAGGATAAAAAGTTACGGTGAGCACGAATTAATTTTTTTGCGTTTAAAACGTCACGGACACACGATCCCGCACCATCAGCGCCAATAATACGTTCGTATGTTTGTTCATAAAGCCCTCTTTCTTTCGTTTCTAAAAATAGGGTTTTGCGCTCAAAATCAATGCCTCGGAGTCGCGTACTAAAATAAAAACGGATATTAGGATATTTCTCAACTTCATTGAGTAATAGTTTATTTAATTCACTGCGTTCGATTGCATTAATATATTCTTCATGATGCCGACCGAAAGGCTGGAGAGTCAGCTGGCCTGACACATCATGGATTGCACGCCCGCGCATAGGAACAATTAATTTCTGTACCAAGTGCTGTAGACCCACGGCGTTAAGACTGGTAAGCCCCCTGCATGATAATGCTAAATTAATCGAACGCCCGCCCTCATCTTCTTGCAATCGTAGGTCTGTACGTGACTCATAAATGTCCAACTCATACCCTCGTCTTGCTAGATAAAGTGCTAAAAGAGTACCTGCTAAGCCTGCGCCAATAATGGTAATTTTTGGCATTCCCATCTCCGTTGGAATTTATCCTTGCAGAGCATATGCAATTACCGTGCCAATTTTGAAATAGGAGCACTCACCCAAAGTGTGAGCGGGCATTTTGTTGCAAACTATATCGCTTAGGTATTTTTTTCTCTACAATAATTCTTTTCAGCAGAAGATGGCAATTATGTTTCGACCACTAGCACTTTTTATGGGGCTACGTTACACCCGTTCGCGCAAAAAAAATCATTTTGTCTCGTTTATTTCTTTGAGCTCCATGTTAGGTATAGGCATGGGAGTCATGGTGTTAATTACGGTGCTGTCAGTTATGAATGGCTTTGATGAGCAAATTCATAAGCGTTTCTTTGGAATGGCTCCAGAAATTACCTTAAGCGGCCCGGATAATCGCTTGAATAATTGGGAAGAAATGGCGCAAAAAATTCAGCGATTTCCTGAGATTAAGGCTTGGTCACCCTACGTGGGTGGTCAAGGGTTGTTAGTACACGAAGGACAAGTAGTGCCTATGGTCATCACCGGCATCGATCCGCAGATGGAAGAAAAGATGACTCATTTGCAGGATAAATTGCTCGCAGGAGACCTGAAAAATTTAGATCATTTTGGCATTATTTTAGGAAAGGGCACCGCCGATAGTTTAGGAATCATGCTCGGTGATAAAGTAACCCTCATGATACCCCAGGCTTCGGTCACGCCAGCAGGTATGGTTCCAAGGTTCAAACGCTTCACTGTGGTCGGTGTATTCTCAGCGGGTAATGGATTTAATTTTGATACCAAACTTGCATTTATAAACATTCATGATGCGCAAAAATTATTACAACTCGGTAATGATGTTTCCGGTTTAAAGATGCGAATTAAGAATGTTTATCAAGCGCCCGAACTGAGTGCAGCGATAAGTCATGCTTTAAATGATGAATACGATGTGGGTAATTGGACTCAACAATATGGTGCTTTTTTTCAAGCAGTCAAGATGGAAAAAACCATGATGTTTATGATTCTGTTGCTTATCATTGCGGTCGCTGCTTTTAATTTAGTCTCTTCACTGGTCATGGTCGTTAACGATAAACAAGCTGAAATCGCAATATTAAGAACCATTGGCGCTAAACCGGGTACTATTTTATGGATCTTTATCGTTCAAGGAATGATGGTCGGTGTCGTGGGAACCTTTCTCGGCTTGGTAGGTGGCTTATTACTGGCGCATAATGCGACGACAATAGTTAACCATTTACAAAGTTGGTTTCATTTCAAAGTATTATCGTCCAGTATTTATTTCGTGGATTATTTGCCATCAAAAATTCTATTCAGTGATTTATGGAAAATCTGCTCTATGGCCTTGTTGATGAGTTTCTTGGCAACGATTTACCCCGCCTGGCGCGCGTCAAAAACTATTATAGCTGAGGCTTTGCATTATGAATAAACCCATTTTAACGAGCAACAATTTATCCAAAACTTATTCTGATGGGGCGACCGAGGTTCAAGTGCTTCGTGGGGTAAACTTAAGTATCACCAGTGGTGAGCGTATAGCCATTATTGGCCCTTCTGGTTCAGGTAAAAGTACTTTATTGCATTTGCTGGGAGGACTTGATAAACCTACCGACGGCTCAGTGCTTTTTTCAGAAGTTGATTGGCAAAAAGTTAATGAAAAGAAGCGCTGTCAAATTCGTAACCAAGGTCTAGGATTTATTTATCAGTTTCACCATCTCTTGCCTGAATTTAGTGCTTTGGAAAATGTCGCGATCCCATTAGTGCTGGCTAACATCTCTATTAAAGAGGCCACCGCCCAAGCGCAAGATATATTAAATAAAGTTGGATTAGCTGCGCGCATTCACCATAAACCGGCACAACTTTCTGGGGGAGAGCGTCAGCGTGTTGCGATCGCACGTGCATTAGTTCATCAACCCCAGTGTGTACTTGCAGATGAGCCTACGGGAAATCTTGATCAGGTGACTGCAGCTAAAGTATTTGATCTGATGTTGCAATTAAATCAAGAACTGGGGACGTCTTTAGTTATCGTAACTCATGATCAACAATTGGCGCAGCGTATGGATAGAGTCATGGTTTTAGAACAAGGAAGATTAGAAGATTTTCATGGTGAATAGGTAGCAAAGGTCCTGTTATTTCTGCTAAGGTGTATATCGGGAAGGTAATCCCAATATAAGGCAGATTGGAGTGCTAAATGGACGAGAAACATGAAGAGAAGAAAATTAGGCTCATTGCTGTACCTAGCCTTGGAAAGTTAAACGAAAATAAAAGAAAGCATTTAAGAAGTCATTCCGTTGCGATTAGTGATTTGGGAGCGTTTTGGAATGAAACGCCACGAGTAAGGAATTGCGTTTCTAATGAGGTTCAACCAAATACGAATCCCATGGATGAAATAAAAACAGCACCGGTACCCTAAGAGTATCGGTGCTGTGCGCCTTAGTAGTCTGCGTTCCCCGGGGTACGTGGAAAGGGAATGACATCACGGACGTTATTCAATCCGGTAACATAACTGACCAGGCGCTCTAAACCTAAACCAAAACCTGCATGCGGTACGGAACCATAACGGCGTAAATCACGATACCATTGGTAGCTTTCTTTGCTGAGATTGCATTCTTCAATACGACGATCGAGAACGTCCAAACGTTCTTCACGTTGGCTACCACCAATAATTTCGCCAATTCCTGGTGCGAGGACGTCCATCGCCGCTACTGTTTTACCATCATCGTCCAAACGCATGTAGAACCCTTTGATCTCTTGTGGGTAATTCGTCAGAATGACTGGTTTTTTGCAGTGGACTTCGGCCAGATAGCGTTCATGTTCCGATTGTAAATCTAATCCCCAACTGACTGGATATGCAAATTTTTGTCCACAGCGCTCTAATATTTTAATCGCATCGGTATAGGTCATAACGGCGAAATCGGAATTAATAATATGTTCAATGCGCTCAATACAGCCTGGGGCAACATATTGATTAAAGAATTCCATGTCATCTGCGCGTTCATTTAAAAGTGCTGCGCAAAGATAACGGAGCATCTGCTGACTTAAATCACAAATATCGGCTAAGTTTGCAAAAGCAATTTCAGGCTCTACCATCCAAAATTCCGCCAAATGTCGACTGGTATTCGAATTCTCGGCGCGGAATGTGGGGCCAAAAGTGTAAACTTTAGACATCGCCAAGCAATATGCTTCAACATTTAACTGCCCTGAAACGGTTAAAAAAGCCTCTTTACCAAAAAAATCTTGTTGAAAATCTACTTGTCCCTGGGCATTTTTAGGAATATTCACCAAATCGAGCGTCGATACGCGAAACATTTCACCTGCCCCCTCACAATCGCTGGAGGTGATAATGGGGGTATGAATCCAGAAAAAGCCTTGCTCACTAAAGAAGCGATGAATGGCTTGAGATAAACAATGGCGAACGCGTGTTACAGCGCTAATAGTGTTTGTACGGGGACGCAGATGTGCGACTTCACGTAAAAATTCCATCGTATGGCGTTTCGCCTGAATCGGATACGTTTCAGGATTCTCAACCCAACCCACAATGTCTATGTGTTCCGCCTGAATTTCAAAACTTTGCCCTTTTCCTTGTGAAGCGACTAGTTTTCCTTGGCAGATTACAGAGCAACCGGCATTTAATTTAGTGATCTCATCATAATTAGGCAATTGATCCGTCGCGACTACCTGAATGGGCGCGAAACAAGAACCATCATGAACACTCACAAAAGACAGTCCTGCTTTTGAATCACGACGTGTTTTAACCCACCCGCGAACGGTAACGTGTTGATCTACGGCAACCTCGCCACTTAAACATTGTTTAATGGTAAAAACCTCAGCCATTTTTTATTCCTGTAGTTGAATATATTGAACCTAAAATGCGATGATACACCAAATAAAAAGCCTGAGGGAGCTTTATGAAGCAAAGAATACTCTTCCTGTTATTATTTCTTAGTGTGGGCGTAATCCAGGCTGAAGATACGGTATTAACCTTATATCGACCCTATAGCGAAGCTGAAGAATCGGAGGTAGGGCGCATAAAAATGAGTGTGCGGGGTAGTTGCTTACGCCAAGCAACTTTAATTACTCGCGAAGATGCTTGGGTCTGCGAGGCTGAAGGTAAAAAATATGAACCCTGTTTTATAAAAATGGGCCCCAATCGTACCCAAGCTTTATGTCCTCAATCTCCGTGGGATACAGAGAGTATTGAACTTTTATTAAGTAAACCTGTGAATAACGAAAACAACCAGCTTCTGGATATGTCTACAGGCTATCCCTGGGGGATTGAATTAGGGGATGGCACGCGATGCCTTGCGATTCGTAGTACACGCTTAATCGAACAGCTACCAGTACATTATCGTTGTCCGGATAAAAAATACTTGATCGGTTCGATTCAACGCTGTAAGAGTCAATGGTCGATGCTGCAATCATCGACCCAAGGCACGGATACGGTCCTAATCAAAAGAGTTTGGTTTTGATATTTGGGTATCAAGAACTCCATGGATTTCTGAAAACAAAAGTAAGTAGCTCCCTATGGTAATTACCCCATTAAGTTGAGCCTTAGGCTCCAGAGCTCAAGTTCGGCGCGGGCATTAATAAACCCGTTTGTTTCAAGGCATTCTTTAACAAGTGCGTTAACACCTTTAAAAATTGTTATACTCTTGACTCGTGCGGAGTCCTCTTGATATTTGCACCATCTGTAAAGGGAATTTAATTTTGCGAATTATTCTGTATTGGATCTGGAATTTTTTTGTGTTCCGTGCACCATCACTGTTGTTTAGAGGAGCCGTTAAAGGATCGATAACATTCTGATTTTTAATACGGATTTAATTGCTTAAAATTCGGGAGCAGCGCGCTTAAAAGCTTCCAGTTTTAAACACTCAGTATTGATTTCTTGAATGAGGGGATAGTCATCGAGGGGAAAATTAAAACGTTGAGCATTGTAAACCTGGGGTATCAGACATAAATCCGCAATGGTTGGGCTTTCGCCATAGCAAAAAAGACTTTGCTCCTGGCGTTTTTCTAATTGTTGATGGAATGCTGCAAACCCCGCTTTTAACCACTGATGATACCAGGTTTGAATCTGTGATTCATCGGCTGCAAATTGAGATTTTAATGTATTTAATACTCTTAAATTATTCAGCGGATGAATATCACAGGCGACGATCATTGCTAAGGAGCGCACTTGAGCTCGGGCAAGTGGTTTTGCTGGCAGCAAGGATGGGGATGGGTAAAGCTCTTCCAAATATTCAATTATTGCCAGCGATTGCGTGAGTATATAGTTCTCTACTTTTAATGCAGGAACTAATTCCTGAGGATTTAATTGTTTGTAGGCTTCACTATGATGCTCGCCCCCATGATTAACTAAATGTATGGGTACCTTCTCATACTCAATCCCTTTAAGATTTAGCGCGATACGGACACGATAGCATGCTGTCGAGCGGAAATAATCATAAAGATGCATGAGTAATTACCTTATTGATTTTTCGTTACGTATTGATCAATAGAACCAAAAAGTGATTGACCTTGAGCATCAAGCATCTCAATGCGAATTCGATCGCCAAAGCGCATAAACGGGGTTTTTGCTTCACCTTGCTCTATGATTTCAAGCATCCGTTTTTCAGCTATACAGGAAGAGCCTTTGCTGCGATCCGTATTGGATACAGTTCCTGAGCCGACAATCGATCCTGCGCTGAGCGGTCGGGTTTTTGCGGCATGAGCAATGAGTTCTGCGAAAGAAAAAGTCATATCAATTCCCGCATTCGGTTGCCCGAATAATTGCTCGTTGAGAAAGCTGAGTAAGGGTAAATGAACGCGCTCCTCATACCAAGCAGAACCTAGCTCATCAGGGGTAATGGCAACTGGAGAAAAACTGCTTGACGGTTTTGATTGAAAAAATCCGAACCCTTTAGCAAGCTCGCCGGGAATCAGGTTACGTAAGGAAACATCGTTAACCAGCATAAGTAGTTTAATGTGTTTACCGGCTTCACGAGCACTAGTTCCCATAGGTACATCATCGGTAATAACGGCTACTTCCGCTTCAAAATCAATACCGTACTGCTCGTCAGCAACCAAGATAGTCTCACGCGGACCAAGAAATGAGTCCGAGCCGCCTTGATACATTAAAGGATTCGTCCAAAAATCTTGTGGCATCTCTGCCCCGCGTGCTTTGCGAACCAGTTCTACATGATTGACATAAGCACTACCATCGGCCCATTGATAGGCTCGGGGGAGTGGTGCTGTGCAATCTTCCGCTTTAAAGGGGATACTATAGTGCTCATCTCCTTGATTTAGACGGTCATAGATAGCTTGTAATTCAGGCTCGACATGCTGCCAGTGATCCAGGGCATATTGCAGGGTTGGGGCAATTTGCGGAACAGAAAGTGCTGCGGTTAAATCGCGTGAGACGACACAAAGCATGCCGTCTCGAGATTCATCTGACTTAAGAGTTGCTAGTTTCATCTTAATCCTTAATGTGTCTCTTCTGCTTTTAAGGTGCCGCGACGGATTTGATCGCGTTCGATCGCTTCAAAAAGTGCCTGGAAGTTTCCTTCACCAAAACCCTGATTGCCTTTACGTTGAATAATTTCAAAAAATACTGGACCAAACATATTTTCAGTAAAGATTTGCAGCAGCAACCCATGTTGCGGATCGTGTTCACCATCAATTAAAATTTTCTCAGCCTGTAGTTGTGCCACAGGTTCACGATGCCATGGGACTCGTTGCTCAATCATTTCAAAATATGTATCTGGAGTATCCAGGAATTTAATTCCTTGTTGTCTCAAGCTGTGCACCGTTTCGTAAATATTATCGGTGGTCAGGGCCATATGTTGTATCCCTTCACCTTTATATTCATGCAAGAATTCTTCAATTTGCGATACGTCATCTTTAGATTCATTTAGAGGAATTTTAATCTTACCGCAAGGGCTACCTAAGGCGCGACTTAGTAAACCTGTCATTTTACCTTTGATATTAAAGTAGCGAATTTCTTGAAAGTTAAAAATACGTTCATAAAAAAGCGCCCATTTATCCATATTGCCGCGAAATACATTATGAGTGAGGTGATCAATAAACAATAAGCCATTACCAAATACAGCCTTTTGATCATAATCCTTCCAGTTTTGGGCAAAAGGCTTATGTTTATCATCAACAAAGTAAATGACGCTGCCACCAATGGCTTGTATCGCAGGTAGACCATGATGCGCATGATCACAATCTTTAAACTCCTCTGCGCCATTTTGCAATGCATAAGCTAAAGCAGCTTGAGCATCATGAACTTTAAAACCCATGGCGCAGGCGCCAGCACCGTGAGTTTTTGCGTGGGCCTCTGCCTGGCTGTCCTGGCTACCATTGACTATAAATTGAATCTCGCCCTGTTGATAAAGAGCAATATTCTGCTGGTTATGATGAGCAACTTTCATAAAACCCATGGTTTGAAATTGTTGTTCAAGCGCGCGCATATCAGGGCCTGAAAACTCTAAAAATGCAAAGCCATCTAAACCACAAGGATTATCAGTTTTTTGCATCGCACTACTCCTTATGCTGTGTTCATGAACTAAAAGCTGAATACCAGCTTACCGTGTGAATTACTGCTTTTGTACTAGAGTTAACCCATCTGCTATAGGCAAGAGACTGATAAATACGCGCTTATCATTTTTTAACAATTCGTTCAAACGACGAATTTCTCGGGTCTGGCCCCCGATTTCAAGGGGGTCGATCACTTTACCATCCCACAAGACGTTATCAATCGCAATAAGTCCACGAGCCTGCATAAGGCGTAGAGCCATTTCATAATAAGGAACATAGTTGGTTTTGTCGGCATCAATAAATACAAAATCGAATTTCCCTTCCCATCCTTCATGAACCAAAGTATCTAGGGATTCCAAGGCAGGTCCTAAACGGAGTTCAATTTTATGTTCTTGTTCTGCCTCTTGCCAAAAAGTGGGGGCTTTTTCTGTCCATCGCGGACTGATATCACATGTGATTACGCGCCCATCTTCTGGAAGAGCTAAAGACATAGCCAGTGCACTGTAGCCCGTAAACGTGCCAAGCTCCAAAACATTTTTAGCACGGATAAGACGAAGAAGAAATTGTAAAAACTGCGCCTGTTCCGGTGCTGTTTGCATATTAGCCAATTCCAAATGTGATGTGTCTTCCCTCAGCTTTTGTAGAACCGGGTGTTCACGCAATGAGCAATTTAATATGTACTCATATAACTCAGGGGAAATGGGTAATTGCTTCATCAGGATAGTTTCTCGTGTGCTAAATTGTCGGCGATGATATTGGTCGGAGTATTTTCTTTTGCCGCCAGGGTAAAAATTTCCATGAGGTGTTCGTAAATGTAATCGATTTGTTGGTCGATTTCTTGCGCCGAAGTCTGTAGATATTTGGCTGCAGCGAAAATTAAGCCCCCAGCATTGATAACATAGTCAGTAGCAAAGAGAATACCGCGGTCATGTAATGCCTGTCCGTGATAGGTATGGGCTAATTGATTATTTGCGGCGCCTGCGACTATGGTTGTTTGTAATTGCGGTATGGTGATGTCATTAAGGATGGCACCTAAAGCGCAGGGCGCAAAAACATCGCAGGGCACTTTATGAATCTCTTCGGTAGTGACCGGTTTTGCTCCAAAATCTCTCACTACTTTTTCTACAGCAGCGGGGGAAATATCCGCCACGGTTAGGGTCGCCCCTAACTCATGAAGATGCTCTGCGAGCAAATAACCCACATGCCCCAATCCTTGTAAGGCAACATGTACTCCGACTAATGAATCTTTTTTTAATTTAAAAGCAACCGCAGCCTGAACGCCACGTAAAATTCCTTTGGCAGTAGAAGGAGAGGGATCTCCATCATGTTTACTCAAACTGGCAACATAGGGGGTGTGCTCGTTAATCAGATCCATATCCTGCAATACAGTACCGCTATCTAAGGCCGTAATGTAGCGGCCATTCAATTCATGAACAAATTCACCAAAACGATGCATATAGGCTTCACGGTTGAAGGGTTCACGCGGTTTGATGATGACGGATTTTCCGCCACCCAGAGGTAAATTAACGGACGCGGCTTTATAACTCATGCCCCGTGCCAAGCGCATAGCGTCCTTTAATGCTGCTTGAGTGTTTGGGTATTCAATAAAGCGGCAGCCACCAAGAGCGGGGCCTAATTTGGTGCTATGGATGGCAATAATCGCTTTCATTCCAGTTTCTGGATCGACCTTAAAATGTAAATCACCGAAACCATGAGCTAAAGCATACTCCAAAAAATCCTCTTCTGTTTTTGCTTGATTATTTTGGGTTCTATTATCAACCGCCATCATTGCCTGACTCCTCTAGCAAATTTTCTTTTTGCAAAAGTTATAGACTGATTTGATGATTAAATCAACGATAATTTGGTATCTGATGCATTGCTGGTATAAACTAAGGTTTCTTTGGCAAGATAAGAGTCAGTAGTTTTTTTAGAATGCTTTCTGACTCACCCATTAAGCGATTTTTAACAGATGGTTCACCAACTGGAGAAAAAAGATGCGACAGAAACTTGTTCCGATAATTTTATGCACAATGTTGGCTCCAGGGGTACATGCAAATGATACCAATTTACCCTTGCCGTTAGACAAAGTAAGTTTTCAAGTATCCGCTAAAGAATGGGTAACAACACAAACCGCATTACTTGGCGTAAATATCAATGTAACATTAGGCAACGCCGATCTAGTTCGTGCACGTAATGAAATTATGGAACGTCTAAACAAGATTGCGAAAGCAGATTGGCATATCGTGCAATTTGACCGCTCACAAGATAGTTCCGGCCTGGAAAAACTTTATGTTCAAGCCCAAGCACGAGTGAATCAACAGGCGCTCACAGACATCTATAAAAATGCTAAAGAGGTCAGTAAACCCGGAGCGCAGTATGAAATATCCAGTGTTGATTTCAAACCGAGTTTAGAGGAAAAGCAGCACGTTTTAGCAAAAGTGCGGGCACAGCTTTATAGTCAAATTACCGATGAATTAAACCAGCTAAATAAAGCCTATCCTGACCAGCATTATTCGATAAATAATTTGGTATTTTTGCCCGGTGATAATCCATCGGTTGTGACTCCAAGAGCTTATCAGGCTAAAGAGAATATGATGATGATGGCAACAACAGGTGCGGCAGCGCCTGCGGTATCAGTAAGTAATGAGCTGACATTGACAGCAATCGTTGAAGCAGCCTCAAATCGTAAGCCATAATTCAATGTACGCTTTACAGGAGAACACTTTGTTGGTGGTAGATAAAATTATTGGTCATCGGGGTGCATGCGCTTATGCACCTGAAAATACCATGGCATCGTTTAATAAGGCATTGGAAATGGGATGTCGCTTTATTGAGTTTGATGTTATGTGCAGTGAAGATGGAGAGCCTTTTGTCTTTCACGATGATCAATTAAAAAGAACAACTCGGGTGCGCGGCGAGTTTGGTAAAGTCAACGCTGCCTTCATTGAAAAGCTTGATGCGGGCTCCTGGTTTTCGAAGCACTTTAAAGGCGAAGGCATACCGCATTTTCGCGATATATTAGACTGGTTACAGGTGCACCAAGTTCAGGCGAATATCGAAATTAAACCTTATCCTGGAACCGATCTTGAGACGGCAATTGCTGTTTTAAATCATTTAAACCGTTATTGGAAGCCAGAAAATCCATTGCCATTAATTTCCAGTTTTTCTTATAAAGCACTTGAGATGTGTCGTAGTATCTCACCAGAAATGCCGATAGGATTATTATTGCACGAGTGGGATGAGCAGTGGCTAGACAAAGCACACGCGTTATCGTGTTATTCGCTCCATTTTAACCGAAAAATTTTAACTAAAACCCGGGTAGAAGCAGTAAAAAAAGCTGGGTATGTCATCTGCACCTATACGGTAAATCGTAAACGTCAGGCGAATAAATTATTTTCGTGGGGCGTTGATGCTGTTTTTAGTGATTTCCCTGATTTGCTTGCATGAATAAACTACTTTGTTTTATCGTTTCTCTTTGCTGCTGTTTTAGTTCGGCTTACAGTATGCGCACTCAAATAATTTTCTGGCATAGTATGGCGGGTCAATTAGGCGAGGAAGTTAGGGTCCTTACTGAAGCGTTTAATGATACGCAAAATGAATTTGAAGTGATCGCGCTTTACAAGGGAAATTATGTTGAAACGATGACCAGTTTTGCCGCCGCATTTAAGGCAAAACGGGCGCCCGCTTTAGTGCAAATTTTCGAAGCGGGTACAGCGATTATGCATGCACCCGCTGGGGTAATTAAGCCTGTAGCAGATTTAGTGCTTGAACAGAATCTTACGCTGCCTACTCATGATTTTTTACCGTCAATTCGCGATTATTACAGCTATCAGGGAAAACTCCAGGCCTTTCCTTTTAATATTTCTGTGCCCCTTATGTACTATAATGCGGAGGTTTTAGCGCAATTGGGCTATGCGCCGGAGAATTTTCCCCGTACATGGAGTGAGTTGGCCTCGTTAGTGCTGCGCATCAATAAAGCGGGTTATCGTTGTTCCTACACCTCTGCCTACCCAGGATGGATTTTATTAGAGTCCTTTATGGCCATTCACGGATTACCTTTGTTACAGGGGACCCCACCTCAGGCTGCATTGGATACCCCGCAATTATTACACCATTTGCAGCGTTTAAAAACGTGGCAAGATCATCATTATTATCGTTATGCAGGACGTGTTGATGACGCGACTATTTTATTTACGAGCGGTGTTTGTCCGCTATTTAGCCAGTCCTCAGGTGCTTATAATAGTTTACAACAAATTGCCCCTTTTAAATTGGGGATTGCGCGCATGCCTTTAGATACGGATATAAGTACCGTGCGCCATGCTAACATTACTGGAGGTGCTGCTTTATGGGTTGTTTCTGGGAAAAGTGCCGCAGAATATCGCGGTATTGCTTTATTTCTTTCCTTTCTGAGCAAACCTGAAATTCAACAGCAATGGCATGAACGCACGGGCTACCTCCCGGTGGGGATTTATGGAATTTACAGTGGTATTTTAAGAGCTCATAAGCATCCCGGTTTACTTATTGCTGAGCAGGATTTAAATGAAAAATCCAAGAATACCTTTGCTATGACTGTGCCACAAAATCAGGTACGAATGTTGATGGATGAACTTCTGGAGGCGATGTTTGCGGGTTTAATCAGCCCCGAAACCATGTTACGCGATGCGCAATTACGGATTGATCGATTATTAAAAAGATTCCTTATGAATACAGGAGAATCCCATGAGCCGAAGAGACTCTAAAATTGTATGTGTTCTTGCGGTCGCTTTTTATGGAGTACTTGCGACCTTAACCAACATTATCGATTAATGCTTTTCAAATCTTTATGATGGCGCTCGGAGTGCTTATTTATCTCAATATGGACGATAAATAATTAAAATTAGTCCTCATCTGCAGTAGGCTTTTCTTTTCGATTTACGTAGCAATTATTAAAAGTGCGTGATTCCTTAAGAATTTCTAAACCGCGTGCAGAAAATGGTCCGCCGAGGGCTTTTTATCCAATCGATATTGGTACACGATATAAAATGCGAAAATATTTTTTAAATAATTTCGTGTTTCTTGCCATGGTAGGGTTTCAATCCATACATCCATATCTTTAGGGGTGTGGTGCTGCAACCAATAAACAACTTGTTTCGGCCCCGCATTATAAGCTGCGGCAATTAGAATCGGATGGTTTTTAAATCGTTGTGCCAGTTGTTTGAGATAAGCCACACCAATATTAATGTTCTTATCCGAGGTAAATAACTGCTCCGGACTCGTGTATGGTATTTTATACGCTTTAGAAACGACACCCGCAGTATAAGGCATCACTTGCATTAATCCGCGAGCACCGGCACTAGAGGTTGCATCTTCTCTAAAACTGCTTTCCTGACGAATTATGGCCAAGATGAGTTCAGGATTAATCCCATATTTTTGCGCATTGCTCTTGACAACCTGGCTGTATGCTAGGGGAAAGCGTAAGGCTAACTGATTATTGAATAACTCAGTATTACTTAAATAAATGGATTTCCCATGCCAACCTAAAACCTGATCAATCCAGTAAATTAAGGCGCTGCTTTCTTCTTTCGGAAGCTCACTGATAAAATCATTCAGCAATCGCGACGCGGTGCCTAAGCTTCTGCTTTGATAAAGCTTTTGAATCTGCGAGAGCAGTTCTTTAAAAGGTATGAGACGTTGCAAATCGGTGGTCACAGGCTCATTAACAAAGTTTGGCGTCTGTTTTAAACGCAGACTGGCTAGGAAGCCATAATAATTACGCGTTTGTGCGAGGTTTTTATAAAGAGCTTGAGCCTCATCCTGATTACCTTCAGCGGCTAACGAGCGGGCTAACCAATATTGCCAGCATGGGGAGTCGCGATCATTTTTTTGTATTATCAGGGTGTGTACTTGAGCCCAGTTTCCGTGCTTTAAAGCAAAGCGTATTTGCCAGTCAGTCACCAGTTCGGTTTGATATTCTGGTTTAATTTGCGCAAACCACTCGGGCGCGTCTTCACTATTGCGCATCGCTTTATATAAAGCGAGATATGCTAAAAAATTTTGTTGTTGCGCCTCACTTAAAAAATGGGTGCTTTGTGCTTGTTTCCACAGTGCTAAAGCTTTTTCCGTTTTATTTAAAGAGATTAATCGCTTTAATCCGTAAAGATAAAATTCACGATTAATATTACTGGGCTTAAGCTGCGCAATAAGGGCAGGATTTCGTATGATTAGCTCGAACATCGATGTTAAGATTTTGGCCTGCGGATCGTGTTTTAACAAATAACGTGCCAAAGGAAGGTTGCGTCGTTCCAGAGCCAGTGCAAAGCGCTGGGTCAAAAGTTCTGTATTAAATTGTGGATCCTGTATGAACAGGTTAAAGAGTTGATCACACGCTGGAGGTTGGGAATCACCAGTTAACCATAAGGGTAATGTGGCTGTAAATGCATCTTGATTATGTCCCGTCCGGTATTGAGCTATTTGATAGTAGCATACTAAATTAATATCTTTTGACGCGTGGTAATACTGTCGATAAGTTTGCCAATCTTGAAGGCGTGCTAACTCGTAAAGCCAACGTTCACGCAATTTTCTGGATAAGGGTTGATCCTGCTCAATAAATGCAATGAATTCCGGTGTGGCTTTTACTGGTAGATGTTGATTAAAATTTAAATACGTATTGAATCGCTCGAGATATTCTGGAGCATTGAATGCCAAGCTTGAACAAGAAAAAAACCACCAGCAATAAAAAAAAATTTTTTTCATAATGGACTCGCGATTACACCGTAGCTAATGACTGGCGCATTTGCTTGATGGTTTCAAAATAGTTAGATGTTTTAAAAATCGCGGAACCTGCGACAAATTGTGTGGCTCCTGCTGTAGCCAATTGCGCAATATTGTCTACTGTAACTCCACCATCGACACATACAGCTAAATCTGGATGTTGCTGAGCAATAAGGTTAATTTTTGGAATCACTTCTTTAATTAATTTTTGACCACCAAATCCTGGATTGACGGTCATGACCAAAACAAAATTTAAAAGGGAGCGGCACCAGGTTAAAGCATCCAGTGACGTTGCAGGATTAAGAACCAGACCGGCCTCACAATGATGATCCCGAATAAGTTGTAAGCTTCGGTGGAGATGAACCGTGGCGTCGGGGTGGATGCTGATTCTCTTGGCTCCAGCTTGAGCAAACAAAAGGATGAGTTCATCAACAGGATTTGTCATGAGGTGGACATCGATTAATGCTTGCGGAAAACGGCGCGTCAACGCGCGACAAAAGTCTGGTCCAAACGTTAAATTAGGTACGTAATGATTATCCATGACGTCAAAATGAATGTAATCTGCTCCAGCATCCAAAACATTATGTACCTCATCGCCAAGGCGGGTTAAATCAGCAGAAAGTATGGAAGGTAAAATTTGATAGGTCATGGAATAAACATTCTTTTCGCTTATGCAACCTATCATAAGCTCTTCTGCTCAAACATGCTAGTGACACCCGTGTTCTCAGATTTTTTAGTACAAAAATTAACCTTTATATTGAGTAATTGTTCAAAACATGGGATAATGGCCTGGTATTTCTGCTCATGTGAATTTGAACGAGTGTCGTTTTAAGTGATAATTTACATAAGACCTAATCATGCTTTTTAGGAAGAATAATATGAGACAAAATTGGCCTACTAGAGACAGAGATTTACATACTGCACGGGTTATTATGGAAGAATATGCCAGTGAACGTGAAAGTAATTCTCTGGGACTTTTTGAGATTGTGGTGGATACTACCGAAAAAAGAATGAACTTTTGTTTATCTGGCTGGGTTATTATTCTTGCAAAACATTTTAAGGATGTTTATGGCGACAGCCAAGGTGATTTTGTCACACGACAAGTCATCACCCAATGTATCACTCAAGGACAAACATTGCACTAATTTTGTTTGCTGCGGAGCCCAAATTTTTGGGCTCATATCTCCGGTCTGCCATCACTTCTTTTTACGAGGACGAATCGGTTCACAGGTAACCTCCATCTCATCTTTAAGCTGATTTTTATTTTTCCGCCGCCGCAAGAACAAAAGTAGAATCATAGAACCTAGTGCAAGAAATAAGGCGCAAGCAAGGATAATCCAATAATTAATCAGGGATAACATAGAGGGTTTTTTAACCGTTACGGGTGTGGCAACTGGGGGTGGTGGCGGTGGTTGATAGTAAGGAGAGCAAACGGTTTTCTCAATAAATAATTTAAAAATGACCGCGCGTGCTTGATGCATTTGCGCTTTCACTAGAATGAGCGCATTATCTTGATTAAAATTTTTACTAAGACATAGAGGTACAAAGTCGATAATCCAGGATAGTTCATGTGGCTTTATTAATAATTTTTTTGGGACATCATCGACTAGAACCTCGACTTTTATTGATTCGGGCTTTATCAGTTCGGGACGCGTTAATTCCAGCATCAATTGATCTAATACACTGTTTACATGTTGCGCAAAGGGATTTTCAAGCACATTAAAGATATGTTTTGTGCTTTCTCTAAATAGGTTCCGCTTATTTTGAATACACCTTCGTAATGATCCGGTGGCAAAGTTAAAATAAACGAATTAATAAAAACTCCTTTTCCCGCGTAAGGAAGTTCAAAATAATATTTTTTGTATTTTCCATAAAGGATAAGCTTGGCGCGAATTTGTTCATAGGCTGCTTCAGCGGATATGGGTTGATTTTCTGCGGTTAATGTAAGCTGTAATGATAGGAGTTCATGATTAAAATAAGGCCCAGAGTTAAATGCAGTTTTAATGCCGATACGATTTAATATCGATATTTTCTTGATGCGCTCTTTATCTCCCTTTAACAACCAGGTTCCTGGTTTCGGTGCTTTAATTTGAATGACTTCATGAGTTTGTGTTGCTAAAAATCCATTATTTAATTCTTGCAATGCCTGCTGCGGTTCATCAGGAGCCTGCAAAAAAATGTTATCCAGTGGTAAATCCTTACTAAAAATTAGGGTCAATTTGGGGGTTTTCGGAGTTATCGTAAAGCTACGGGATCCATTTTCAAGGGCATGAGCCTGGCTTAAAAGGAAAAAAGAAAAAAGTACAGATAAATAAACTTTGGCCATAGAAATCCTTTCTACTGCTAACGGGAGTTTTTAAAACTCTGCGAGATAGCGGTCATAATTTTGTTTGTATTCAGGTGAATTTTGGAAGCGCAAAAGGGCTTCATTAATTGCAGTAAGTAGCGATTGTTCATCATTGTTAATCGCGATTCCCAAACCATAACCATACATGTAAGAGGGCCCTGCGAGCATAAAATTCGCGGATGAATTGGAAGACCAATATCTTGCGGTGGGGTTATCTATGAGTAGGAGCTCCACATCGCCATTATTTAATCCCGTTAACTGGTCAGAAATCGACTTGTAGAATTTTATTTTTGGATTTTTTACACCCATTGAGAGCAACTGTTGTTCAAACACCGTTCCTGACTCCAGGCCGATTTTTTTATTATTTAAAAAGTCGAGGCTGAAGGGAATTACTTTACTCGTCGTTTTCATCATAAAACGTGAATAGCTGGGGAGATAAGGCAAGCTAAAAGTAACAATTTTTGCACGTTCTGGAGTAATGGTAATTGAGCTAATTGCGATATCAATTTCTTTCCGTGAAACAGCGGGTAGCAATTCATCAAAACGCATAATGCGATAATTACAAGTTCGTTCCATCTGTCTGCACAAAGCGTTCATTAAATCGATATCAAAGCCGTAAATTTCTTTTTTAGAGCCCTGGATCACAAAAGGGGGGTTAAAACTTTCAGTGCCAATGTTCAGGATCGGTAGATCTTGAGCAGAGCAGGTGCTTAGGGCGATGATCCAAATACTAATTAAACGGAATATCCTTATCATTTTAATGCCACAATCGTTATTGATTTTTATAAATTATAAAGGGAGTATTGCATAGACCAAGTGAAATTTCATTATTGTTGAGCCTATGATTGAAGAAATGAGGATTTTTTTAAAATCTAGAGAGGATGCGATCAGCAAATATTTTGCAAATATAGAGCACCCTTTAAAACAAGCGGCAATTAGGCTTGGTGTTGTCAGTGACTATGCTGCACGACATGCAGGGCTTATGATGGAATTATTGCAGGAGAATGCTCAGACGCATCCTGACGATCGTAATAGTTATCTTGAGCGCGTAAAGAATAGTGCATTAAGTAATCCATCCGCTTTGTTCATGCGCGAAATGCGCTTATATCGACATAAACACCTTCTTCGCCTGATGTTACTCGAATCAGTAGGCATGCTGGATACAGCTCAAGTTATGCGCCATTGGTCTTATTGTGCTGATGCCCTGATCTTGCATACTCTTGATTACTGTCAACAACAGATTGCTCTACGGTATGGCAAACCACAAAATTTTGCGCAAAAGCAGGCTAATCTTATAACCATCGCGATGGGTAAACTGGGTGGGGAGGAATTAAATTATTCATCTGATATCGATTTAATCTTTGCATATGATCATGTTGGAATGACTGATGGTGGCGAATCCATAAGTAATCAGCAATTTTTTACTAAAGTTGTCCAACTCTTTGTGCAAATTATGCAAAACACGACTGCTGATGGCTTTATTTTTCGCGTAGATCTTCGTCTTCGTCCCAATGGAGATAGTGGCGCATTGGTACCAAGCCTTACGGCTATAGAGGCTTACTATCAAGATCAGGGCCGCGATTGGGAGCGCTATGCGATGGTCAAAGCACGTCTAATAAAGAAAGAAGCGAGTATAACGCCCTCCTGGTTTGCGCAACTGATAACGCCTTTTGTATATCGCCGTTATGTGGATTATGGAGTTATCGAATCATTACGGGGTATGAAAGCTATGATTGAGCGGGAAATTCAAATAAATCCTGCTTTAGATGATATTAAAAGAGGACAAGGGGGTATCCGCGAAATAGAATTTATAGTGCAAAATTTTCAACTGATTCGGGGCGGTCGTTTTCGTCCTTTGCGTAAACAAAGTACACTTGAAGCATTAGATATCTTAAAAAAAGAACAGTTGCTAAGACACAGTGACGCATTGCGTCAAGCGTATTTATTCTTACGTAAACTCGAAAATTGTATCCAAAGCTTAAACGATCAACAAACCCATCAACTTCCTCAAGCTCAAACCAAGCGCTGGCAGATTCTTTTGGCCATGCAGTATGCTTCATGGGAGGAATTCATGGCACAATTAAATCAGTATCAACGTATCGTGAGCATGGCATTTCGTTCGATGTTTACTAAAGATGCTTATGTTGAAGACGATCAACGCATGCTCCAATCTCAGCTCTTAAATCTATGGCATGGACATATCGAGTCGACTATGGCTGCGAATCTACTAAAGAGTATGGGGTATAATGAACCTGCGCGTTGTTATCAGCTTATATATGCATTTCGCCATGGGTCCCGTTGCCGTAGATTATCCCAAGGAGCGCGAATGCGGCTTGACCGCTTTATGTTGGTTTTGTTGCAAGAATTAACTCATGTTGATAAAACCGAGGCAGTTTTACTGCAAGTAATGCAATTACTCGATAATATTGTTCACCGAAGTGCTTACTTAGCATTACTTGCTGAGAATCCACCAGTCCTTAATGAGCTTCTATTCTGGTTTGCACACAATTCATTCATTGCGACCCTTATCATCAATCAGCCTTTTTTACTTGAAGTGTTATTAGATCAACGCAAGGATTGGCGCCCCCTGAGTCGTAGCGCATTAAAAAAAATAATCCGACAGTTGTTAGCTGAAGATGATAATGCGCAAATGCAAGAAGAGATTTTACGCCAATTCAAATTATCTCATTGGCTGCAAGCCGCACGCGCAGAATTCTATGGCTATTATTCGGCAGTTCGTATCGCGCAATTTTTATCGGATGTGGCGCATGTGATTTTGCATGAAGTAGTGCATTTGGCATACAAGCAATTAGAGCCGCGCCATGCGGAGATGAAAAGTATTATGAAAAACTTCGCCATCATTGCCTATGGAACTTTGGGCAGTCAGGAAATGAATTATCGTTCAGATTTGGATTTAGTTTTTATTCATCAAGTGAAACCGCTTCAAGAAGCCTTAGTGACCAGGCTTACGCAAAAAATTTTACATATGCTTACTATGCGCACACAATCCGGTATTTTGTATAATGTGGATACTAGGCTTCGCCCCTCAGGTACGGCAGGTTTATTAATAAGCCATATAGATGCCTTCGTTACTTACCAGAAAAAACAAGCATGGACATGGGAGCATCAAGCTTTAGTGCGTGCGCGTATGATCCTGGGCGGATCCGTTTTTGGGCAAATCTTTCTGAACTTAAAGCGGGAAATTTTTAGTGCGCCAAAAGATGTGGACATGGTCAAAGATAAAATTGCCAGCATGTTTTTAAAAGTTGTAGGACAACAGCAAATCCATGTGGATAGAATGGTTCATGATGAGCTATTACGTCTTGAATTTCTAATTCAGTTTTTAGTATTAACCTCAGGTGAACCTGCATTAGCCAAGTGTACACAATTACCACAGCATGTGTATGCACTTCATAAAACCGGAGTTATTAATAACGAACAGCGTAAACTAATGATAAAAATTTTTAATGAGCTGCAAAAAAATCTTCACGCTTCATTATTGTCACCACAGGATGCAATAGATTTTCCCTATTCACAAGAACTTAAGGCGCTGTATACACATTGGTTGAGTTAGTTTGACAAAAAAATAAAATTTATCTACCTTTGGATATGCCTCAAAAATAAGGAAGGAGTCTATGAACGCATTATACACTGCTACGGCACATACTCATGGCGGCCGCAATGGCCATGTTGAAACTTCAGATGGCACATTAAAGCTTGATTTGGCTATGCCAAAAGAGCTCGGGGGCACAGGTAATGGCAATAACCCTGAACAATTATTCGCAGCAGGGTATGCTGCATGTTTTGAAAGTGCTCTGCGTTATGTTGCGCAAATGGAAAAAATTAAATTAGAAGATGCGGCAATGAATGCTGAAGTTTCATTGTACCCTACGCCCGAAAAAGGGTTTAAACTGGGGGTCAAACTTCATGCTCAGATTAAAGGCTTATCTCAGCAAGAGGCGGAAGCTTTGGTTGAGAAGGCACATAAAGTATGTCCTTACTCAAACGCTACGCGTGGAAACATTGACGTGGATTTAAGCGTCACTGCTGAATAAATGCGGTGTAAGCTTACTGGATGTCAATTTTTAAGTAATTGGCATCCCAAGTAGATTTTCTTTAAACAGGATTTTGAATTTCATTTAAACTACTCTCGATACCTCTACATGCTCTTCTGTCCGAAGAATATTCGCACATTGTACGAGGTATATTGCCACTGGTAGGAGATCCCGCGCCTTAGGCTCGATGACGTCCACGCCATAATTCCGAGTTAATGTGCTTGTGACAGAAGCTGCTGCAAGCGTACAATCATTTCCTGAACCGCCTCTTCGCGACTCATATAAATATCTTCATAAGCTACGTGAAAGGTATTAAATTCATCTTCACATTCGACTTGATCTTCTAAAAGGTCCGTGATGATTTGCTTAGAAATTAAATAAAAATCATTTTCTTGCTCAAAACTGATGATCCATACCTCATCACCAATATTTAAATTATCCATGTCAACTCCCCTCATTGAATACAAACTAGCGCTTAGATTAATTCTGCATATAAGTCATAATCGTCACTGTCCGTGATGCGAACATTTAAAAAATCACCTGGCTTAACTCCAGGGGTTTTAGGTAAATAAACGAGACCATCAATTTCTGGCGCATCACTTTTACTGCGTGCAACAATACGCTCATCACTTATTTCATCAACCAATATTTGTTGCGTGCTGCCAATTTTTTGTCGAAGTTTGTTATAACTAATTTCTGCTTGTAATTGCATAAAACGATGATAACGCTCCTCTTTGATCTCTTCAGGTACTGCATTGGGCAGCTCGTTTGCTTGTGCACCTTTAACAGGTGAATATTTAAAACAACCCACTCGATCTAACTGGGCTTCGGCAATAAAATCCAACAGTTCATCAAACTCATCTTCTGTTTCACCTGGGAAACCGACAATAAACGTAGAGCGTAGAGTAATCTCTGGGCATACTTCACGCCAAGAAGCAATGCGCAGGAGCGTGTTTTCACTATTTGCAGGACGCTTCATGAGTTTCAGGATACGCGAATTAGCATGTTGCAAAGGGATATCGAGATAGGGGAGGATTAGCCCATCACGCATTAAGGGAACGATATCATCAACATGAGGATAAGGATAAACGTAATGCAACCGCACCCAAATGCCAAGCTCCCCTAATTGGGCACACAAATCATAAAAGCGAGTATCAACCGCTTTACCCTGCCAATTAACCGATTGATATCGAGTATCCACACCATAGGCACTTGTATCTTGCGAAATCACCAGAAGTTCTTTAACGCCTGCAGCATGCAGTTTTTTTGCTTCTGTTAAAACTTGCACCAGAGGATAACTTTGCAATTTACCGCGCATGGTCGGGATAATACAAAAAGTACACTTTTGGTTACATCCCTCGGATATTTTAAGATAAGCATAGTGACGAGGGGTTAATTTAATTCCCTGAGGTGGCACTAATTGCGTAAATGGATCTTTGGGTGGTGGCAGATGCGTGTGTACCGCATTAATTACTTCTTCATACGCGTGAGCGCCACTAATGTGTAAAACATCAGGACATGCTTGTTTAATAATATCGGCTTTGGCGCCTAGACAACCGGTTACAATCACCCGACCATTTTCTGCCATAGCTTCTTTAATCGTATCTAAAGACTCTTTGACTGCGCTATCGATAAAACCGCAGGTGTTAATTACCACTACGCCTGCATCCTCATAACTGGAAACCAGCTCGTATCCTTGAGCGCGCAATTGGGTAATAATTCGCTCAGAATCGACTAATGCCTTGGGACAACCCAGGCTTACAAAACCAACTCGATGATTCATAAAACTCTAACTGTAAAAAAAGTGAACGAATTATAACCTGTTTGCTGGTATGGTGTCGATAAAATTAACTTATTTTTAAGGAACTACGCTTGAAAAAGATTCGGAAAGCAATTTTTCCACAGTTTCATTGTTCGCTATCTTCAACCTATAGAATGAGTCAGAGCAAATTAATTATTTAAATTCTTTTATATACAGAGTTTTCTCAATAAATCTTCGTCTCGCTCGTTACTTTGTTTAAAATCGCTAATAATTCCGAAGCAGAGAGTTCTCCTACCTGATTTAACTCTTCAAGTTGTCGTCCTTGCGCGCTAAAAAAAATGAAAGTTGGGGGAGCGACAACATCAAAAAATTCCATAATTTCTTTGCTATTCGCATTATTTTTAGTTACATCGATTTTGATTACTCGATAATTGCTTAATGCCTGTAATACTGCAGAATCTTTTAAAGTTGTCGCTTCCATAACTTTGCATGAAGTACACCAGTCCGCATAGAAATCCAGCATAATCGGTGTTCCTCGAGCAGCCTGGATGCGCTGTTTGATTTCTGCCAAAGTAAGTTCCTGGGAACTTTGCGCCGCGATCCCTGCTACTTGTTCAGTATTTAATAAGGGTTGCAAAGGATTGGTACTGCCTTGACTCGCTCCTACTAATATTAGAAGTCCATAGGCGAGCAGGATGAGCCCAATGGTTTGGCGAAACTTTTCCATTTGCGATACGGAATAAGTTAATGCACCCACAAAAACACCACATCCGACGAGTAGCCCTGCCCATAGAATCATTCCTGATAAAGGAGCAATCCGTGATATCAGTACAATTGCAACTGCTAGAAAAATTACTCCGAATAAATATTTGATACCATTCATCCAGCTACCCGTTTCGGGCAAAAATTTTCCAGCAGAGGTACCGATCAACAATAAGGGGGTGCCCATGCCCAAACTTAAAATAAATAAAGTCAAACATCCAAGTAAAATATTTTTTGTTTGCGCAATGTAGGTTAGGACACCAATTAAAGGTGCCGTTACGCAAGGAGAGAGGATTAAAGTAGACAGGCAACCCATGATAGCTGCCCCGAAATAATGCCCACCACGTTGACTGCGACTCGTGCTTCCAATCTTAGCCTGCCAGGCGTTAGGTAATTTAAATTCATAAAAACCAAACATGGAAAGAGCTAAGAGTACAAAGATTAGACTAAAAAAACCGATGGACCAAGGAGATTGCATACTGATTTGTAAATTTGCCCCTAAAAGTGCTACGACTGCTCCGACCAGAGCATAAGTCAGAGACATGCTCAAGACATAACTTAGGGATAATAAAAATGCTTTGCG
>Ga0209960_1001616_pt1 | contig 27720 bp, 28 predicted proteins | sample ThiBiot_500_plan_2_FD_183947 | JGI IMG/M metagenome (GOLD analysis project Ga0209960, IMG submission 183947) | Wastewater bioreactor microbial communities from Cape Town, South Africa - Thiocy_expt_500_plan (SPAdes) | ecosystem: Engineered > Bioreactor > Thiocyanate-remediating >... | reverse complement strand
AAAAAAAAAAAAAAAAAAAAAAAAAAAAAAAAAAAACCAATTTTTTTGCATCCTGTTGGTAAATGATCTGTAATAGGATTTTTAATAACTTTTAATAATTTCTCTGGACCATTTGTAGCTCTGATACTCAATTTATGAAGGAGTTGAACTAGAGTTATAGAAGATTTTTTTTAAAAAAAAAAATAGATAAGAAACAAAGGTTGTAGAAATGTACCCATTAATCCTGAAAATCTTTTAAAAGTTCTAGGAATTCTAGTTTGAGGATTGACTTCAATTAAAACATTTTTTGATGTATGAATATAAACTTGTAATTTTCCAGCTTTGTTTAATGGACTATCAAGGAGTGTCAATAAACACTAATTCGATATTAATTATATTCATTTCGAAAAGTTGAAGAGATAAAATTTAAATTTTTTTTAAAAAAAAACAAAATATACTTGATGAGTGATATCAGGTCTTAAGAGAGAGGGATCACGATTATTTTTCTTTAAAACACTTTGATGGTCATCGCAATTTAATAATTCATAATTTGAACTTTTTCCCAATTTCACAGTTTCAAGAGTTGCCCCTTCTAATATGACAATAAGACGTGCTTGAGATTCTTTTTCCTTTATTAAATTATCATTAATTTTTTATTTTCTTAGTTTATTATTATTTTAATAATAAAAAAATAATAATAAATTTTGAAATAACTCATACTTGGAATGTTTTTGGAACAACAGGTGCTTTAGGTCTGAGAATATCCATTGTTATTTACCTAAATTCAATTTATTCAACATTAATAAATTACAAACTTATAGTATATCAAACAACTATAAAGAACTGTTAAACTAATGTTTCTTCGATAGTTCATTTCATTTTGAACGTATTTCACAATTCAATTCAATTCGACTTTGAATTCAACAATAATAACAATTCATGGCTTTTGGTTTTTCACATCCAATTCCAACAAATTTTATAATTCATCAACTATTATCCTTTCCTATCATCTTCTTATTGTTCTCATTCATCGTATCTATTGAATTCGAATCGAATGTATAATATAACAAAGTTATAAAGTTATAAGTTTTGAAAATTTCGAATTTTTTTTTGAAAAACCACGAGGTTTTGAAAGAAAAAAAAACTTTTCCAAAAAAAATCCTCGTGGCTCTTTTGTTTCAAAAGTCAAAATGGAAGTTGCAGTCGCTCAAGTATACCTCTTTCTCTTTACTTTTATTCATTCTACTTTCAATTCTATTCATATTCTACTCATATCCTACTCAATTCCTGAAGTTTACATGTCAAAAATGTTAAATTTGAGGAAAATTTTGGAAAATTTTGGAAACAAATAGATGAATTATTCAGTTCAAATTTTTGGTTCGAAGTGAATTTCAAATTTAAGTTCAGTTTGAAATTGTTTCAGAGATTGAAATAATGTTCTTGAATGTACAATAATGATGTAGAATGAATCACTCTTTCAATTGTTTGGAATTACAATTCAAAATTTTTGGATAAAAATTAAAAAAATTTATAATATAATTTAGGCTGAAAAAGCTGTTAAAGCTCTATTGAACCATGAAAAAAAGAGAAGTGCAGAAAAAGCTCTTGTGAGTGATGGAAAGAAGAAAAATTCAGGAAAAGATCTCTTGGGTGATGAAAAGTTAGAATTAATTGATGAAGAAACATATATCTGGCTTGTAATTGGTTTCTCAAAGATTCCATCAACATTCAATGCTTCAAAACCAATTGTATTGTAAATTTTGCTTTCTTCTTCTTATTTTTCTTCTTTTATTTCTTCAAAAATCTAACGAATTTCTTTCCAAAAAATAAGACCATTGAAGAATAGAGTTACTAAACCAGATGCTCAAATTTGTTTATTAACAAAGGATCCACAAAGAGAATTTAAAGATATGGTTCAACAAAAAAATTTGAAACAAATTACAAAAGTAATTTTTTTTATTTCATTTCTTTTTTTCTTTAGATTCAATAATTTAAAATTGAAATTTCTTTAAATAGGTCATTGGATTGACAAAATTGAAAAAGAAATATCAACCATATGAAGCAAAAAGAAATTTATGTAATTCTTATGATGTTTTTTTGGCAGATCATAGAATTGTTCATTTATTAGGAAAACCTCTTGGAGTTAAATTTTATGAAAAAAAAAAGTAATTTTAAAAATCTCTTTAAACAAAAAAATCAAAAAAATAATTCTCTTCAAAAAAAAAAAAAATGAAATAGACAACCTTTCCCTGTTGATCTTACAAAAACTGATACTGTAAAAGAAGTAAATAAAGCTCTTTCCTCTACATATATATATCTTGGAAAAGGAAGTTGTTCAACAATCAAAGTTGGAAGAACGACTCAATCTCAAAAAGAAATTCTTGAAAATATTGAAACAGTTATTTTACATCTCAAAAAAATTTTGCCACAAAAAGGAAGCACTGTAAGTTTTTATAATTTTTGTTTTAAATAATTTTTTGATTTAATGCTAATCTCTCTTTTTTTTTTTTTTCTCAGGTTCAAAGTATTCAAATTAAAACCCATCAATCAATTGCTTTACCTATTTATCAAGCTGCACTTCCGGCATCAACAAAAATTGCTCCAAAAGGAAAGAAACAAAAGAAAGGAAAAAAGGATTCTAAAAAAGTAGAAAGTGAAGAAAATGAAAGTGGAGAAGAAAATGAAGAAGAAGAAATGGATGAGGAATAAAATTTAGAATTGATTGTTATTTTTATTTTAAACAAAGAAAAGAAAATATATATCATATAATACAGATCTTACAAATTATAAATTACCAAATTTCCAAAATTTCCAAATATGAAATTAGACATTTAGTTCAATTTCTTGAAGTATTTCTTGAAGATATGAATTAAAGAGTTTAAATTTAATTAACTCAGTGTTTAAAGAAACAATTCTATTACAAACAACCATTTGAAGTTCTTGAGGTAAAGCTTGTTGAATCTTAAAAAATCTTAAAACATTTGAAGGAGCATCTTTAGTTGTTGTTAAAAAGCCATCTGTTGTCAAAACTGTGTAAACAAACATCTTTGTTGCTAGAGTATCTTATTTTTTTTAAAAAAAGAGAAGAAAATGGTTAATAAATTGTTTTCAGAAAACAAAATAAAAAATAAAATAAAATAAAATAAAATAAAATAAAATAAAATAAAATAAAATAAAAAAACAAATAAAAAACCTAAAAATCCATAATCTTTTTCTAATTTCCAAAGGGCAAGTCCTCTATCTTTTTGATAAGATTCAAGAAGAGTAGCTACATCTAAATGATTATTTCCTTTTGCTAACTCTATTAAGGAAGGGTCATTGATTTGATGAATTTCTCTTCGACTTAGAATCATCCATTGAATTGCTTCTAATGAACCTTGAAGACAAAGGACATAAAGAGGTGAGATTTCATTACTTCTTGAGGTATTAATATCAATAGCTGGATTGGATAATAAAAGTTTAATGGTATCAAGGTGACGTTCAACACATGCAACATAAAATGGGGTTGCTCCTTCATTTGTTGGACGATTAATGTCAACATCTGGATCATTCAAGAGCAATTCAACAACTTGATACCTTCCATGTTGACAAGCAAGCCAAAAAGGTGTTGCTCCATCAATTGCAACTGGATTTTTTTGAATATTAGGATGACTTAGCAATAGTTTCACAATTGAAGAATCTCCTCTATAGCATGTAATTGATAATGGGGTAATTCCATTATAAATTGAAACATTGACATCAAATCTTGGATCATTTATCATTAACTTTAAGACTTCTTCATGACCATTTTGACAAGCAACAAAGAGTGGACTCGTACCATCATTTAATGAAGTTGTGACATCAATTTTATCAGGATGAGATAATAAAAGTTTGACAATTTCTGCTTGTCCACTTTGACAAGCATTATAAAATCCACTAGCTCCATCTTCAGTTGTCAAATTAAAATCAATTCTATCCTGTTGTAAGAAGAATTCAACAAGTGGAACCCATCCTTGAGAACAAGCAATAGAAAATGGTGTCATTCCATAAATTGATTCATTGGGATCTATTCTTTCATCTTTTAATAATTCAGTTACAATATCTACATTTCCATTTTCACAAGCTATCCATAATGGAGCTATTTCATTCTCAGAATTTCGTTGTAAATTAAGTTTTGGGCTTTTTAAAATCAATTTGACAATATCTAAATGTCCTTCGGAACAAGCAATTGCTAAAGGTGAAATCTCAGCTCCTGTATGTGCAGCTGCCATTCGAATATTAATATCAACCCTCTCATCTTCCAATAACAATTTAACAATTTCAATCTTTGAATGTGAGCAAGCTACAAAAAATGGAGTTGAGTTTTCTTCCGTTGTTTGATTCACATTCACTCTTCCATCTTTCAATAATAACTCCACAACATCATAAAATCCTTCTTGAGCAGCAATATAAATCGGTCCAACAGATTCCTGAGTCATCTTCATCACATCTACTCTCTCATCAGCTAACAACAATCTCACAATCTCAGTTCTTCCATGAGAACAAGAAACATATAATGGTGTTGCTCCGAAATCTTGAGCCAGATTCACATCAATCCTTTTATCTTTTAACAACAATCTCACCACCTCAACATGTCCATTCTTACATGCAATATAAAAAGGTGTTGTTTGTTCACTCATTTGCTGATTCAGAAGTTTCACATCTTCTTCAAATGTAGATTGGAGATAGAATTCAACTGTAGGGATATCTCCATTAGCACAGGCATTATAGAATGGATTGGAAGTTTCTGTCATCTCTAATTATTTTTTTTTTTTCTTTTGCATCACAAAATAATCAATGAATTAAGAAATAAAATCATAACAATAAGATATCAAAATGTTGTAAATTTAATAAACTTTCTGAATATGTGGATTAAAAATTGAATAGGATGAGAATAGAAGAGGTAGTTCGAGTTAAAGTGATTGAGGTTTGGGATGAATTTTTGTTTGTCAAATTTTTTTTTTTTTTTTTTTCCCGCCAAAATTTTCTTTGAATTTTTTTTTTTTATCAACTTTTTTTCTTCTTTTTTTCTCCAATTTACACTTCCTTCAAACCCATTTTGCAATAATACAAAATTCATTAAATCTTTACAAAAATTATATTTTTTGAATCTTCATATTGTAAGCATTCGAATGATATTTATTTATTAATTATTAGATCAGAAGATTCCAAAGTTATAACCAATAGAAGACAAAAAAAATCGAAAAAAAGGTTTTGTTTTTTGTTTATTTATTCATTTTTTAAAAAATAATTGAAATATAGATATTCATTTGTTGAATAGTAAAGGAAAGGAATAGTAAAATATCCAACAATCATATTTAATCCAAAGAATCAAGAAGAAGTAGTAGTTTAAGTTTATTTCAGATTCAATCAAAAATATAATTGAATAAATGGAAGAATCAGATCTCGTAGAAGAATCAGGAGATGGATTAGAACAACAACTCTTTAATGCTTGTAGAGTTGGGGATATAGAAGAAGTTCAACAATTACTTTATAATCCACAAATTAACATTTATTGGCAAAATAATAAAGGTCAAACATTTTTCTTTACGGCTTGTGAGAATGGATGGATTGATATTGTGAGATTATTATTAAAAGATGAGAGGACTAAAGTAAATAAAGCAGAAAATTTATTTGCACATACACCTTTTTATGCTGCATGTTGGAAAGGAAATGTTGATGTTGTGAGGTTATTATTAAAGGATGAGAGAGTTGATGTCAATAAAGAATGTGTATTTGGAACTCCTTTTCATACTGCATGTTATAATGGACATGTTGAAATTGTGAAATTATTAATAAATGATAGAAGGATTGATACAAATAAAGAAAATGTTAATAAGAGAACTCCTTTTTATTATGCATGTTGGGAAGAACAAACTGATGTTGTGAAATTTTTATTAAATCATCAAAGAACTATTGATATTAATAAAGTAGATGGAGAAGGAATGACACCTTTTTATGTTGCTTGTAGAACTGGAAATATTGATATTGTAAAATACATTTTAGCTAGTAGAAGAGAAGTGGATCTGACAGTGAAAGATATCTATGGAAACAGTGCAATTAATATTGTAAAAGAAAAAAGTGAAAAACCATTTGGGGGTTTTGAAAGTGAAAAAACGTTTGAAAATAGAAGGAGTCGTTTTAAGTACATATTTGAATTATTAGAATCATTTGAAAGAAGTCCAAATGAAACAAGATTCAAATTAAGAAAAGAGCTTGATTTAGCTGGTACATCAATTGTTATTTTCTTTTTTTTTAAAAAAACTAATATTTTTAATTCAAGGTGGTGATGCAGCTAGTATTTATGCAATTATGGTCCTCCTTTCTGATCACTATTTAACTCTCAAATAAGATTAATTAATTGTGATATTGTTTCTATCTTTTTTTTTTTTTTTGAAGAAAAAAAAAAGGAGAGAAAGAGAGGACCAATTTAGAAATCAACAATATTGCTCTTCAAGTGAAAAAAAATCAACTAATTGATTAATTAAGATCATTTAAATTTTATAATCAAAATTTTGTTTATTTTGTAATATAATAAAAAAAATCTAAAACATAAAAACTAACAATCCTTTTTTTTTTTTTTTCCTTAGATTTCTTGGGATTCAAAAGTTGTGTTGAATTCAGAATAAATAAATGGAAAAGCAACTCTTTTCTGCTTGTAAAGATGGACATATTGAAGAAGTTCAACAAATACTAAAGAACAACCCACGAATTAATATTAATTGGAGAGACACAAATGGTGCAACATCCTTATATATTGCATGTGAAAAAGGACACCTAGAAATTGTAAAATTATTATTAAATGTTAAGAAAATTGATATCAATCAAGGAGAGAAGTGGCATAATCAAACACCTTTTTGGATTGCTTGTCATAGTAGACATTTAGAAATTGTGAAATTATTATTAGATGATAAGAGAATGGATACCAAGAAATTAAATAATGTCAAAGTGTCGCCTATTTGGAGTACTTGTTTTTTTGGGCATGTTGAAATTTTGAAATTATTATTAAACGATGAAAGATTTGATGTCAATAAGAGAAATTTGTATGGAATTACACCTTTTTTTGTTGCTTGTAAATATGGATCTACTGAAGCTGTAAAATTATTATTAAATGATGAAAGAGTTGATGTAAAAAGAGCAAATAAAAATAATCAAACACCATTTTTGAGAGCTTGTGAACGTGCACATCTTGAGGTTGTAAAATATATGTTAATAACTGAAAGAGATGTAGATTTAATGGCAAGAGATAAATACGGAAGGGGTGCAATGGATAATGCAATAGAAGGAGAAAAAATAGAACAAGATGAAGATGAAGAAACCTTGGAAGACTTTCAAATCAGAAAAAACAATTCTGCAAAGATTATTGAATTATTAGAATCATTTGAAAGAAATCCAAATGAAACAAGATTCAAATTAAGAAAAGAGCTTGGTTTAATTGGTAAATATTATTTTTTTTTAATTTATATATAGATAACTAAAATTTCATTTATTCAAGATAACAATGCAGCTGGTATTTATTCTATTATGGTTCTCCTTTCTGATTATTATTTAACTTTCAAACAAGATTAATTAATTGTGAAGAAGAAAAAAAAAAAAAAAAGAAAGAAAATCTTTTAGAAAAAAGTCTAATTTAAAAATTCTAACATTTATAACAATTTTATTCTAAATTTTTTTTTAAAAAAATATACAATCAAACTTCAATCTATTTATATTAATCAATTACTGAGATCAAAAAGATTATTTTGAAGCTTGTAATGAGAATTCAATCAGTCTATCTGCTTCTCTAATTCCACTTAAATAAGCACCATGAGTTGTTGAATAAAATTGACGATGAGTTGCTTCGCCTGCAAAGAGTAAACGAGGTTCTTGAATTGAATTATTTGAATAAATTGGTAGAGCAAGATCATCAATCACTTTTCCATTTGTTCCTAATGGTAAATAAGAATGAGAACCACAATAGAGAGGATCATTATGCCAATAAGTTCGAATTACCCTCTTAGGAGAAGGAATAGTTTCATTGTTATAACAAAATTTCAAAAGTGGAAGGATTCCTTTAATAACTTCTTCATCAGTTAAATGTTCCATTTTAATTGCATCATCTCCTGGAAGCCAACAAACAAGAAAGTTTGATGAAGATGATACAGGATGAAAAGAAGCAATCCTTTTTGTCCAAGAAGCAAAATTCAAAGTTTGATTTGAAGAAATTGGTGGCCAAAGAATTGAACAACCTCCTTCAATAGAAAAGGAAGATCCAAACTCTAAATAAATTTTATCAACAACTCCAAAGGAAATATTTTTAATTGAGTCTAACTTTTCTTTTGGAAGAATGGGGAAAAATAATTCATCAGAGGATTTTTTTAAAATACCAAGAGGAAGTGTAACAATAACATGTTCAGCTTCAAATATTGGACCAGTTGAACAATGAACTCGAAGTGGAACTTGAAAATCTTCATTTTTAATATCTCCTATTCTTATATCCTTCTTCCTATTCTCCTCATCAGACCATTCAATTTTTGTTGCAGAAGTATTTAATTTTAGGACTTGTTTTGGTAAATCCTTTGATATAGTTTCGACTAGTTTTTGAAATCCTCTTTTAAATTCAAAATTTTCACCTTCTAATTTTATAAACTCAAATAATGAATTCAAACTAACTTCTTTCATTCCATTGGAACCATTCATCCATGCTTCAATATTTTTTCTCCATTCCAAAATTTCAATTTCTTGTTCCATCACTTCATCAATTTCATTCATTCCTTCTATCAAATCCTTCAAAGATCCTTTTCCTTTTTTTTCATTTTGAATATTTTCAAGTTTTGAGTTCATATACATTTCAATAGTTTGACTTTCAGATTGTTCATCATCTATAATTGAATAACATTCTTCAATAATTCTTTCAGCTTGATCCATTGCATCTGGAAGTTTTGATTCAATGATTTTTTTTCCATTCATCCTAACAAACTTATTCTCATTAAGAGAGCTGATTTTATGTCCTTCAAAAAATTCAGAGGAGTTTCCAAGATAATATAAAGGATTCCTTTGACCTCCACTCAACCATTGAGCACCCATTTCAAGAACATTATCATAAGGCTATTTTTTGAAATCATAAATAAATGTTAGCATTGATTCCATAATATTAATGATTGAATGGAATCAATAATTAAATCAGAAATTAAGAAAAAAAAATGAATCATGATTCAATAAATTATAAATTTAAAAATGAGATCTCTTACATTTCCTTCAGCATCAACACGATTCAAAACCAAAGACCAAGCTCTTCCACCAACTCGATTACTTGCTTCCAACAATATCACAGAGAATCCATACTTGACTAACTTTCTCGCTGCAGCTAGCCCTGCAATTCCTGCTCCAATTACTATCACTCTTCTTCCTCTTCCCACAATCAATTTCCTCTTCAATTCTCTTCTCTTTTCAATATATGAACCAGAAGCATTTATAAAGACAAATATCCCAACTGCTGAGAGTGTGAAGATTAAAAAGTTCCAGTTTCCCATTGTTCAATTAATTCATGAAGTTTGAATTACAAGAAATTGACACCAAAAATCTTGCAATTTTTTTTTTTCTGAAATTATTCGAATTCAACTTGATTATCAACCCCATTGTAATCTTTATCAACTCATTCTGAGCTATATTCGTGTTGTAAACTAATGAAATGGTTTGAGATTGGAATTTATCAAAAAAACTATTGAATATTTGAGATTAACCTCTTGAAGGTTCATATTTCATTCCTTTTGGTGATTAGTCAAAGTTCAATAGTTGATTAGATCCTTCTTTGCGAATTCAAACAAATGATTTTTGTTGTATATTCTTTTTTTTCTTTCAGAAAAAGAAAAAGAAGAATTGAAAAAACAAAAACTTATTTCCTTTTTCTACAAAGTGAAGCAAAATTTCTGAGGACACGATGAAGACGATCATCATCAAGAGCCTCTTGAACGTCTGTTGAAATTTGTTCTTTTTCCGTGGTTCCAAGTTGATTCATTAGTGAAATTGAGTATTTTATCCATTCTAGTACTTCCTATTTTTTTTTTTTTAAAAAAAAAAAAAAGAAAAGAAATTTAAAAATGAACATTTGATTGTATGATGGAATAATAATAAAAATGATACTGTCGGAGCATATGCATAAGAAAATCTGAGAATATCAGAAACATCTTGAAGTGATTTTGATGGGAATGAAACAAGTCCGTTAAAAATGATTTGAATTAAACTGGATCCATAACGAAAAACAAGATCTTTCAAGACTGGTGAAGATTGTTCTTGATTCTCTCTTCGTTTTGAAATGGCTAATTTTTTTTTTTTTTTTTAAATATTTTTTTGAAAATAAATAAATAAAATGAAAATGAAAAATAACCAAAAAGTCTGTAAAAGAAAAGAATTGTAGAGACATTTGCATCACTATGACGAAAAGAAATTCCTTTTAAACCAAATTCAAATATTGGAGCAATGAAGGGTAATATATCAAGAAGACAGCTTTCACAATATTCTGTCATCTATTTCATAAAAACACAAAAAAAAAATGTGATTAGAAAATTTGGTGTTAATAATAAATAAAGAAAAGAAAAAGAAAGAAAAGAAAGAAAAATACCAAGGAAAAGTAATCTTCAATAATATCTGGATGAGCAGTAAAAGCTTCGAGGGTTTGAAGATATTGAAATGTGGTCTCATTTACTGTTGTTAACATTCCAATTAATAAAGGTTTTAATGCTGGATTACCTCCATACTTCATTTTTTTTTTTCAAAAAAAAATTCAATTATAAATTCGAATATTTAAGAAAAAAAAAATACTTGATAAACAATTTCTTTACATGCATATAAATATGGAGATTGTTTGAAATTTTTATAAGAAAGAACAAGTTTGGCTGTAATAGGTTCTATTGGTGCAATAAAATCTTTTGGAGAAACTTTAATTGTATATTTAACACATCTGGAAAGATGTTCTGCAATATCAACATTTCCTCCAAATTTATCAAAGATTCTTTTTGTAATTGAAAAAAGCTATAAAGGAAGGGGGAAAAAAGAAGAAAAAAAGAAGAAAAGAAAGAACCGTTCAAGAATTGGCCAAACTTCAGTAAAAATTGGTAAAAGTGGGTGAGTTTCCATTGTAACATCAATATTTAAATGTTTAACAAAAATTGTCAATCGTTTTAATAGGTTCACAATTTGTTTTAAATCTATGCTAACATTTGGAGGGATGAGGGATAAATCATGTAAACTTTTTTTTTTATTGGTATTAGTATGAACAATTGTTGTTCAAAAATAAGAAGAAAAAGAATAGAAAATTCAAGAAAACAAACTTTTGTAAAATTGGTAAAGAAAAAGTTTTTATAGCTGCTGAAGCTTGATTCGTAGGTAAACCGGAAGTAAGATTTGCTATATAAAATTTAGTAATTAGGAAAAGTAAAGTTTTTTTCAAAAAGGGAGAAAAAAGAGAAAAAACCAATAGCTTCAGTAATTTCTAAAATATCTTCAATTTTCAATTGAGAAACATTATGCGAATGAAAATTTAATAAAGAAGGAAGAGAATTTTGGAGTAATGTATGACATGATTGTGTTAAATACTATTGAGAAAGAATTATATTTAAGTTTAAATTTTTTGTAAAAAACAAAATGAAATAAAAAAAAAAAAAAAAATGAATGAATGAAACTTTTAAAGCTAATGCTGAAGCAGAAGATATTTCTGGATTTGAAAAACCATTAATTATATATTCTATTTGAGGTTGAAGAAGTGAGGGATTTCGTTTGGACCATTCTGAATATCTTCCAAATATCAAAGTAATTGTATAACTAGAATAATAAATTAAGAAATTAGAGATAAATTGAAAATCTTCATAAAATCAACATAAAAATAAAAATAAAAATAAAATAAAATAAAATAAAATACCTTATTTTTGGATGAGGTTTGATTGCATTTGAAAGGAGTAATTGCATTATATTTGGAAGGATAGTTGTATCTTCCATATCAACTCCAGCTGCCATTGAACGGATAGCAAATAATCCAGCTTCAATATTTTGCCATATTTGAGGTTTTTTTTGTGTTTCGGAAATAAGATATTCATAAACCTATAAATGTGAATAGAATTTTTGAATTTTTTTGAAATGAAAATAAAAATAAAAATAAATAAATAAAAAAAATAAAAATAAAGTAAAAATAAAAAAAAAAAATTACAATTTGAAGACATGCTACTCCAGAAATTACTTCACAACAATCTTTTAAAGTATCACCAACAACATGACGAAACTCTCTAAATTCATCCCTTTGTTGTGCACTCTCTTGGCTTTGATCTTGAGGAAATCTTAAATGTTGAAGAATAGATCTCACAAGATAAGAATAATAAGGTGCAAATTTAGATTTATATTCTGGAAGATCACGAAGTTGTTCTTGTAATATATACCAAAAATTATAAGTAATTTGAGCAATTTCTAAATTTGAATTTCCACTACAATCTAAAATTATTTGGAGTAAAGGTTGATATTTTTCAAATTCTACAACAATATTTCCTATTAATGCCTCTCCAGCTTCAACAAATATTCTACAATAACCCCTTGAAACTTCTTCATCCTCTTCCTTAATTGATTTCACATAGGCTTCTCTTAATAAAAGAATTTGAATCATAATTTGTTCAATGAATTGTTGAGATGCATATTGAGGGTTACTTAAATAGCTGAGAGTCTCTGCAATAGCATCAACTGACATCTCAAAAAGGTTCTCATAGTTAAGTCCAGTAAAGAAAAATCCTAAGAATGGTGATGAAATGAAAAGCTGAAAGTTTAATGCATCACTTTTTAACCAACTTAAAACACATTTAAAAACTTTCTCTTGAATAACCATACTTTGTTGTTGAATTTGAAAATATTCATGTAACATTGTTAAAACTTCTTGTGCTTTTTGACAAAGGAGTGAATGAAATAAATTTCTTCTTGGTGTAGAGACTCTAATCCTATCATCATCACATTCTTCAGGGAGTACGGTAATAAATTCAATTAAAAATGAAACTTGATGTGGGAACAATGCATCTTTTCGACTTAACAAAATTGTTGACATTTCTTCAATTGCATTTGTCCAATTTTCCATTTGAACAGCCATAGCAGCTAAACCAAGAGATAATTGAGTTGTAATGATTGGATTTAATAAAGTTGGTGTTGAAGTGGTTGCATTGACAATTGTTTTTGAAATTAATTGCAATAATGAATTTTTTAAATCCAATGCTGAGTTATTTGGTAATTCTTCAAATGATTCAATAATTTTCAATTTCAATGTAGATGCTGCAAAATATAAAACTTGAACAGTATCAGAATTTTGAAGTAGTAAAACAGAAGCTTCCCAAGCTAATGGTGATTTTTGAAAATCTTGTAACCATCCATTTGCTTGTTTTCTAAGGCTTTCATTATCTGTATTCCCATAGAGTACTTCTAATGTTTTTACAACCTCTCCTGCTAAAGCTGACATTGATTATATTCCTTTATTTATAAATTTTGTATTGAATTCTTTTTTTTTTAAAAAAAAAAAAAAAAATAGAAAATAATAATAATAATAATAAATCAATAGAGATATCTCTTTCTATTACTTTTTCAAAAGTTCGTTAATTGGAATGTTAAATGTTAAACCTATTTTTTTAAAAAAAGAATGTGAATTTAAAATAAAATAAAATAATAATTATGCATAAGAATATAAATAACAATTGCTTCTTATACTCTTTGTTCATATAAATTATAAATGAGCTATCACTTCTTTTCAATAACATATAACAAATGATTCAGCTATAAAAAAATTCAAACCTGTTCTATTTCTTTTCCAGTTTTCCAACTTTTTCAATGACCCAAAAAACAAGAATTTCCAATATAACTATCCTCGTTTCCTACAATATATTTATTATTCAAATTTATCAACAAGTTCATAATTTAAATTATTAAATAAATAAGTTTTGATAATCAATGAGATTTTGATGAGTGAACTCTTTGGATGAATGAATTCCTAATAAAAAAAAAATTCAAAAATTCTAACAGACAGACTCCCCAATAAATAATTAAAAAACTCCATTCTTTTGTATAATTTAACCATTATCGATTACGAATTGAGTTTCAAATATTAAAATATTATAATAATTACAATAATAATTTGATATTTTACTTGATTTTTTGATTTTTCTTTGTTTTTTTCTTTGATTTTGTTAGAAAAAAATTCAAAAATTCCATTTTTTTTTTTTTTTTTTTTTTTTAACGCTTTTATCAAAGACATCGATAGGTCAATGAAAGTCGAGTTTTTTAAAGATGTCTTTTATTTTACAAAGTTCTTTGAATTTTTTTGATATGTTTCTTCAAAGAAGAATCGTAGATCCTTTGTTTTTGCTCAAAACTCAATCTTAAGTATCCTTATTTCAAAAATAAAAATAAGGAATAGTGTGTTGACAGCACCAACTTTGCTTCAAATCCTAACTTTGGAAAACATTTAAAATCTTAAAATGAGGTTGAAACTAAAATGAAAAGAAACTTACGAGAGACGCTAGAAATTAAAATCATTGGACTCATTTCTACGATGGAAACATTTAATCAAATGGCTGGAAGAGGAACAAGAAAATTAGACTTCTGTCAGGTGGAGCTATGGTTCCATTCTAAGGAGTTAAAAAAGGAAGAAAAAAAAAAAAGAGGTTTAGTTTAATCACTTGAATTGAAAATTAATGAAAATAAAACAATATCACCTTTAGATGCGAAGCTCGAATGAGTATTATTCAATACATCTCCAACAAAAACCACGATCGTGGAATTAAAATATTTGTCCTAGCTGATGCAGAATCAGGATATGTTTACGATATAATTCCGTATAAAGGAAAAGAAAATGGAGGAGGTGTTGAGGAAGAAGGATTAGGAGCAAGGATGGTGATGAAGTTATGTCAAGGTTTGGAGGGTAACTTTCACATTTTAGCCACAGATAGATTTTTTAGCTCTCCAAATCTATGTGAGGTGTTACTCTCCAAAAAAATTTATCATATTGGTACTGTTAGATCAAAACAGGATTAATTTCCCAAAAAGTTTAGTTAGTTCAACAAAAGATCAAAAGGAAGAACTGATCATCACCAACAAGAGATTTTACCTGTTGAACCTTTAATAATGCCAGTGCCTGATGAAGGAGATGGACGTTTCTTTCTTTTTTTTTTTTGAGATGATAAATTTCTTTTCATTTTTTTTTTTGAAAAAAATCATTTACATTTTTGAGATTCAACTTATGAAAGCTCCTTGAGCATGCGATTATTCTCCTTCACAGACTTGAACAAAGAGTGGAGGTAATTGAAAGGAAACTGCTAATAAGGGCAAAAAAAATCAAGTAAAACTCACCAAGGGAGAAATTTCTAAATTTCTTTATGAAAGAAGGCTCTTCTTAATTGCTTCTAATTCGAATTAGATAAGTCAAAGGCAAGTTCTCAAACTGAATTTTGAACGATGATCAAGTTAAGTTTTCTCCTCAGAAATACTGCAACATAACTGTTCAGGAGAAGTTAGGCGAATTCGAGATGAACATGAAGATAAACCTCTCAAATATCAACAAACACTGTTCTGGTCGAAGATAAACTCTTTAAAGAGATTCCAATGGAGGATCAAGCATGCCGCCATTTTTTTTTCTTTTTTTTGTAAATTTGGCGCGAAAAAAAGAAAGATCAAAAAATGGCGGGAAAAAATAATACAGGATTGGCAAAATAGAATGGGATTTCCATTTATAACTCCGATCAATGGATTCGATCAGGGTGAATTTTTTTTCCCACACGTCCGGAATTCAAAAAACCAACAAAAATGATAGTTGGTAATAATTAAGTTGTGACCTTTTTGAAAGGAGGAAATCTGAAATATTTTGATTTTTCGCATGACGTTTTTCATTTTCTCCACGTGGTTTTCCGACTTTTTCCTTTTTTTTTTTCCTCTCTTATAAATTTCAGAATTAATTCTTTTTCTTTTCTCTGATTTCGCTCTCTCTTATTCTGATTCTTTAATACTCACATTTTACTCTTTGATTTGATTCTCTTTTATATTTATAAAAGCTCTTGATTTGTTCTAAACATTTCATTTTCATTTTTCATTTGTCTCCTTTTTTATTTTCGAAACACAACCTTTTTTCTCTTTTTTTTTTTTTTTTTTTTTTTTTTTTTTTTTTTCCTTCTTCCCTTCAATTTTTCTTCCCCCAACTTCTGATCTTTTTTCCCTTCTAATAACAACTTTCTTGCCAAACAATCTTATAACTACGTTTAAATTTATTCCTAAAAGCAAAAAAAAAAACTAAATTTCAAAAAATCTCTTTTTGTTATTTTGATCCCCCTCACAAACCTTAAAGTTTTAACTTTATAATTTTTTTTTCTTTCTTCATTTTACCCCACGTGTGAAAAATGAGAGGACTATTGACTGGAAATAGCTTATTGAGAGGCTTTACTTTGCTTGCAAGAACCAGTGGAGGGTTTAACCAAGTTAACACATTTAGAGTTGCAAGGTTCTCTGCTCAACCTGGTAATTTATTAAATTATTCAATTCATCTATTCTTATTTTATTTTATTTTATTTTATTTTTTCTCACACTCAAAACTAACAAATAAACCAAAAATAAAAATTCAATAATTATTCCAAAAAACCTTATAAATAATAACAGTGTTAGATACTGCTGAGTATGTTTTCATATTTTTATACATTTTTTTTATTCATTAATTTATTTTTGTTTAAAATTAATTCTAAATATTTTTTTTTTGTTTTCATTAGACAAGTTACAGTAACTTTCGTAACTCAAGAAGGTGAAGAACAAACTGTTGTTGCCAAAAAGGGTCAATCCTTACTTGACGTTGCCCATGCAAATAATATTGAATTAGAAGGTGCTTGTGAAGGTTCCCTTGCCTGCTCCACTTGTCATGTTGTTGTTGATCCTGAGTTCTATGCAAAATTACCTGAACCAAGAGACGAAGAAAATGATATGCTTGATCTTGCTTTTGGACTTACTGAAACGTATAATTTTTGAATTTTTTTTTCTTCTTTTTTTTATAAAAAAGACAAACAAACAAAAGAATCCAATTTTAATTTTAATTTTAATTTTTTTTTTATTTCTTTATTTAATAGTTCTCGTCTTGGATGTCAAGTAATTCTTAATGAACAATTAAACAACATTCGTGTTAGAGTTCCCTCTGTAACGCGGAATTTGGCTGTTGATGGTTACAAACCAAAACCACATTAAAATAAACTGTAGTATATCCCCTTTTACATCAATTGATAAAACCTTTAGATGATGTTACTTTAATTATTTTTTTTTTCCCTTTCTTTTTTTTTGTTGTTGTTGTTTCTTTCTCTACTTCAAGCTATTTGGCACAAATGAAAATGAAGAATGTATCGGAACAATAAAGTCAGTAAATAAAAAAGTAAACAGATATAAAATGATAATAAAAGGGAATACTTGAGCTCATTTTTATATCAAACAAAATTTGCGCAATAACAATAACAATAAGAAAATAATTACTCACTCCAAAGAATTCTCATTTCTCTTTGAAAATAGTATTTCCATTATTTTTTTGTGTAATACAGGTATTGGCAACAATCCATTCAAAATAAAGACTTTGGGTGATTTTGTCTTTGAAATTATTTCTAGATTTTCTAAAGGAGGGAATCGATCTAATGTTTTCTTTGCAAAAGGCCAAACAGCATCTTCAAAATAATGTTTGAACCATTTTCGTTTGTCTTGATCTATTAATTATAAGAAAGAAAGAAAAGAAAGAAATATTTTGTTTTATTTTTTGTTTTTTTTAAAAAAAAGGAAATAAAAATAAAATAAAAAACCTTGAAGATATTGTCGATACATTTTTGCTCCAAAATCTGTTGGTGCAATATAAGTTTCAAGTTGATCAAGTCCTCTCTTTTCTCTTCGATTCTCAATCTCTTCCTTTGGAATTGAAAGAAGAAAGAATTTATCAATCAATGATTCAACTTGTTCATTTTCAAGTAAACAATATCCTTCAACTACAATAACATGATTTCCATTTTGTTTTCTGTTGGATTGTTTTTTTTTGAAAAAAAAATATTTAAGTTATAATGAGATTCAAACTAAAATTGAAACTGAAAGAAAAAAGTAATAATAAAATAAGTAAATAATCTAAAAGAAAATCAAACGCATTCTCCTTTGCTTTCTTCATTGAATTTATAAAATTTTCCCAATTCACAAGATGAGATCCATCCCAATTCCTCCATTCACGACCAGATTCAAACTTGACTATAGGTACTTTGATTGGATTCACAAAATCATCAAGAGAGAGAATCTCACAAGAGATCTTCTTATCAATATGACTAAATTCAAGTTATATATTTTATTTGTTATAAAATAAATTTATAAAATTATTAAATAAATTGTTTGTTTGTTACCAATATTTCGCAAAATATTTAGCAAGACTTGTCTTTCCACTACAACTTGGACCTGTTATTGCAATGGCTCTCACATCATTATCTGTTGAATAACTTCTACAATGACGACTATTAATAATCCAATTCCTTGAAGATATCAATTGGAATTGCTTGTTGATCAACTTGAATTGTTGAAGAGGAGGTGTTCGAATCATTTTGTTGAAGATTTTTTTTTTTTTTAAAAAAAAAGTAAAAAAAAACATTAAATGTTGCAACTAGTTCGAAGACTGAACATATGAGTAATATTAAATTCTTGAGTGTTGTAAGACTTTTGAAAACAATTACAATCCATTTCGATGTTGAAGTTGAATGAAATTGAATGAAATTGAGGGAAATCCCTTTTAGAATTCAGAAGAAAAAAAAAAAAAAACTTTGAAAAATTTACCAAATTTCTTTTTTGATATATTTGAAGAATTTACATCAAAATTAGAATTTTATTCCAATTATTAACAAAATTGAGTGAATAAGAAGGTCAAAGAATCAAACTAACAATTATTAATAAATTATTAAAAAAAAAAAAAATTATCAAAAAATTATTGAAAAATATCAACAATTATCGAAAAGCAATTCGCAAAAAATTTTAAAATTATCAAAAAATCTTGTAAAAAATCCTCAAAATATCCTCAAATCCATCCTTAATTATCAGAAAACTAGTAGAATTGAAAAGAACTCAACACCCATCATCCCTCTTCTTCAATAATCCAACCCATTCAAAAAAAAAAAAAATTAGAAAAGCCAACCAAATTGTGAAGCCATGAAGCCAATATTTGAGCGACTTGTTGAAGGGAAAGAAGAAACCGAGTTCTTATTAATTCATGACTCTGCTTCTCAGAATGGACTTTCATTGTTAACTTCTTTCTTAACTTCAAGACAAAAGTAATTTCTTTGTTGTTCAATATTAATTATCACTATTACAATCATTCATTTTCTTTTTTTTAAAAAATAGGACCAGAAATATCATTTTCTGTTGCTTTGAAAACCCACCAAGTAGAATTCAACAATTGTTACAAAAGTATACTTTCATCCACTTTAGTTTCTTTGATATTCTTTCATAATATTATTACAAATCTTTATTGTGAATTATTTATTGATGGGGAAAGTGAAAGTGATTTTGGATTATTTGCCAAATTTAAGTAAAAAATGTTTAGGAGAAGGAATGAACTTATTGTAATTCGAAAGTAATAATGAAAATAATAATAATAATAATAGTGCACCTCAATTACAGATATTAGATTGTTATTCAAATCCCTTTTCTTGGGATGGAAATGGAAGTGGAAAACTACAAGGAAAAAAAATACATGCAATTCAACATATTAATGATCATAAAAGTTTATTGGAAGCTATTTCATTAATCATTCATCGTAAGAAATCATTGAAACGAAACAACAAATTACACCATCATCAATTATAACAACAAAAAAAAAAAAATCTTTTTAGTTGAATCACAATCACCTTCTGTTGTATGTTTTGACTCTTTAACACCACTTTTAATTTCTTCAAAATCACATTTTGTTTTTCCTTTTCTTCAAAATATTATTCGTCTCAAAGGTTATTTTTATTTTAAAATTATTTATTTATTTTCCACTTTTGATAAAAAAAAATACCAATATATAGCCGGAACACAAATTGCTTCAATTTTTCATAGAGATCTTCATCACGAAATAACATCAAGCTTTTTGGAAAGGACTTCAACAACTAATGTGACATTGTTCCATAAAAATTGTTTTTTTTTTTTCTAATTTTTTGTTTTTTCTAACATTTCTTTATTTACTAGCACAAGTTGATCCAATTTCTGGAAAAAGAAATTTCGAGAATTCTTTTGAATGGTCATCACAAAATTCTTTCTTTTGTGATTTCCTCCTTAAAAGACAATCAGGAAAAATTATTCATGAAGTAACTTAACTCTTCTTCATTTTTTTTTCCAGAGATAATTATCAAAAAAAAAAAAAAAAATCAGATTCTAGAAGTAAAAGTTAATAAAGATTTTTCAATAACATGTGCTGTGGAAGAAAAAGTCAAAGGACCAGTTGATATTATTTCTCAAGTATAAACCCCTTTTTTAAAAAAAAAAAAAAAAAACAACAACTAAACTTTCAATATTCATATCCAAAAAAAAAAAAAAAAGCCTGACCCAACAGCAAATTTGTCATTCGACTTAAATTTGACTGAAGAACAAAAACAAGCAAAATCACAAATTCAACTTCCATATTTAAAAGCACAAGGTTTTTTATATTTTTTTCTTTTTCTTTTTCTTTTTCTTTTTCTTCTTCTTCTTCTCAAACTCTAAAAAACAATAAATAATAAATTAGAACAACAACAACAGCAAACTTCAACAATTCATTATATCCCTGATGAAGTTGATGATATTGATGAAGATGATCCTGATGATGACTTGGATATTTAGAAAGAAAAACATTTTTGCTTTTTTGATTGAATGATTTCCGAAACTTTTCAAAATTGAAGTTTTATTTTCATTAAAAAAAGTATATGTACAAAATTGTTAGAAATTAAAGTCTAATCCTAAAAGTGGATTTTGCAAATTTTGTTCTTCCACAGTGTCTTCATCAAATTCCATTTGTTGTGATACATCCATTTGACTTTGGGGTTCATTTTCGTTTGTTCCACTCGCTTTATTGTAATTATTTAGAAAAAGAAGGGGAAAAAGAAGAAATGGGAAATGAAAATGAATTCAATGCAAACTTACCAATTTTCGATTTGGTGTTATTAAGATACATTTGATACAAATGAGACTTTCTGATCATATCATCTTGAGGTCTAGGTGGTAAAGATGTTTCAAGAGGTTGATTTGGTTGCCAACCATAAGGACCAGAAACAGTACTATTGATTCGATGAGAATAATGAAGGATATCATGTGCAGATAGATTAACTAAGAACAAAAAAAAATAAGATTATTAGAATCAAATAACCTCTCAAAATAAATAAACAAATTAGATAAATATACTTTCACGAGCTCTCTTTACAACATCTAGTCTAATTTTCGCTTGATCTAAAGTTTCCGTTAGATTTTCTTCTACTTTTTTAAGCTCCTCGACTAACCCTACAATTTTTTGATTTTCAACCGCAACTTCATTTTGTAAATCTATAATTTTTTCTTGGAACTGTTGATGCTTCTCAACTATTAAATATTTATTGATTACTTTTTTTTGAAAGATCGAGTCTTTTTCAATAAAAAAAAAAAAATTAAAATTGTGGAAAATGAGCTTGATGTCAATAACATAAAAACGATCAGCAAATCTTCTAAAAAAGAAGATCCTTTGAATGATTCCATATTCATCAACAATTAAAGAGTTCTCTTTGAACATCACTTTCCATCCACATAATGAATATTAAAACAAACACAAACACAAAATCTCAAAAAAATAAATAAATAAATAAATAAATAAATTACGTTGAGCAATCGCCTTCTTCAACTTTCCATCAACCACTATAATTGTTTTAATTGTCTGAATTGGAACATCTAACTTCACACCTCCCTCTGTTGCACCTTGAATCTCTCTAAACAGTTGCTCAACGTTCCTCAGGTACTCACCCAAAAGCCATTGAATGTGCCGCTTCAACACAAAATCAGCCATGTTTTTTTTTATGTTTTCTTTTTTTTCGCCATATTTTTTTCGTTTTTTCATTTTTTTTTTGTCAAAAATCACTTTTCCACCTTTTCTATAATTTTTCTCAATAAAAAAGTGGAAAACTTACTCATAAAATCAAAAGTGATTCGTCAGCTAAAAGATGGGATTTTTGACGATTCTTCGCAAGCAAAGGCAGAAAGAGAAAGAAATGCGTCTTCTCTTATTGTAAACATCTTTATTTCTTAATTTTGATACTACCATTGGATTTCTCTTGAAATTTTGACTTATTGATGTGGTGTTTTAATATGATTTTTTTTCAATAGGGGACTTGATAATGCTGGGAAAACGACGATATTGAAAAGGATTTGTGGTGAAGATATCCATACCATCTCTCCTACTTTGGGGTTTAATATTAGAACATTGGAATATAAAAAGTATGATTTTTAATAAGTTTTATTTTTTCTTTCTTCAAATCTCTTCAATCAATCAATTGATAAATTCATTAATAATCAGTTATAAATTAAATATTTGGGATGTTGGAGGACAGAAATCAATTCGGACATATTGGAGGAATTACTTTGAACAAACTGATGCTATTATTTGGGTTGTAGATTCTGTTGATAAAAGAAGAATTAGAGATTGTAAAATGGAATTGGATAAATTACTTATGGAAGAAGTAAAGAATTTTTTTTCAGATTTTCTAATTTCATTTCATTTTTTTTTTTTTTTTTTTGAAAAAGTAAATGGAAATACAAAGTTGAATCAATTCAATTTGATTTTATTTTTACTTTTTTGATAAATATTCACAGATTATTTTTTTTTAGAGATTAGCTGGTGCTTCCCTCTTAATTTTTGCAAATAAACAAGATCTCTCAGGCGCTTTAACTGCAGATCAAATTGCAGAGGTAACCTCTTTCTACATTCAAAATAAAAAAAAGACAAGAAAAAGAAAAAAAAATAATTAATAGTTAATGAATAAACTTTTATATTAGGCATTAGAAGTAGAGAAAATGGAAACTCATCATTGTAAAGTTATTCCTTGTAGTGCAGTTACAGGAGAGAATTTAATTAATGGAATGGAATGGGTTGTGGCAGATGTAGCAGCAAGAATTTTTGCGATGGATTAATATAAAATTTGAAGACAAACTTATTGTAATTATTGTAAAGATTTTCTTTAATTTTATCTTTAAGAAAAGTGAAATAAAAATCAGAAAAAAAATTTTATTTTAAGGAGAGGAGAAAGTATACAGTTTATTCAAAAATTGTTTTTTTGTTTTTTGTCAAAAATGTTTTTCTTTTTGTTCACAAAAGAAAAGAAAAGATATACTAAAAACTACACTGTTGTTCTTTTTGAAGGGGAACGAGAATTTGATCTTGATCGTGTTTGTTTTTGGGTTGAATATCTAAAGTAATGAAAATCTCCATTATTCTCTTCAATTCTCTTAGTTTTTCCATCAGTTCCTACGAACCAGCTTAAACATTCATTTTCAAGTTCTGGAGTGATTTTTGAGTTTAAAAATTGATTAAATTTATTCCTTTTTGAAGCTCTAATTCCTCTCAAAGTATCAGCATCTCTAGGAAGTACTTTTCTATAGAAGTAATCTTCTGAATTTTCAACGAAAAACATCTTATAAGTATTCAAACAGATTTTGCATTCAAGATTATTTGAGATTTCAAGGTTATTTAACTCGAGATTTTTTTCTTTTGCTTGTTTCTTATTTCTAATGATAAAAAAAAGTATTAAAAACAAACAACAAAACCAGGGAAAAAAAAAGAAAAAAAGAAAAGAAAGAGAAAAAAGAGAGAAAAAAAAAAAGAATGAATGAAACCTTCTCAAAAATACTCCTCTTGGATTAATACCATCTTCAGTTGATTCCATTTTCATATATTGGAAAACGTAATGAGACCACTTTTCTTCAAGAGTACCTTTATCCTTTTCTACATTCTTAGGGATAACTTGAATAGTCAATTGTTTCTCAGAATTATTCTATTTCATTTTTTTTTTCAAAATAAAATTAAAATAAAACAAAAAAAATAAAACATAAAAAATAAAATTTTTACGTATGCAATTTTATAATATTGATCATCAGTAACAATGGATTCAACAAAAGCTTTATAAGCTGGTTCATCACTTATTCTAACTTGTTCAGATTTTTGAAGTTCTCTTTTATAAGCAGTTAATAAATAATCCCATTTTTCATCTCCTGAAAATCCTTGTACCTATTTCAAATTTCAAATTTTATTTATTTCTTTCTTTCCTTGTTTCTTTTCTTTTTTTTGGAAAAAAAAAAAAATTACTTGTTTTGCGATTGAGTGAATTAATTTATCATATGTAAACAATACAAAAGATCCTATTCCAAACATTTCACGTACAATATCTTCAAATTTTGTTTGTTCTAATTTTCCTTCAATAAATTGTTCAATAAAATTGAGTGATCCAATATATAATTTATCAACAGGAACATCATCTAAAAAAAGAAGAAATTTTTATTTTTATTTTTGTTTTAAGATTGTTATTAATTTTTAAAAAAATGGTACGTAATGGTGGAGATTGAATTCCTAACTTTTCTGCAACAGGATTAACTTGACCAAAACGATATTCTGCAGTTTTAGCTTCTTCTCCTAATCTCTTAATTTCTTCAAGACGAGAATAAGCCATCTATTTCGTTTTTTTAAAAAAATATTTATTGATTGATAATAAAAAATTTAAAAAAAATTACTTGAAGTAATCTAAAGAGAGCATAAATTGTTGTATTTCCATATATTACTTGAGCATTTGGTTTTTGTTTCTCAAGATCTTCTCTTTCTTGAATGGTTGTAGTATCTTCTGGGTGATATTCTTCTTTTTCTTTCCCTTTTTCTTTTTCTTTTTCTTTTCCTTTTTCTTCTTCAATTTTTTTTTCTTGATCTTTTTCAGTTTCTACCTCCATTTTGTGTTCTGATTCTATTCCTTCAATTTTTTCTACTTCCTTCTCTTTCTCTTTTTCTAATTCAATATTTTGACTTCCATTTTCAAGATCATCTTTTTTAGTATGAATATCAGCTTCTATTTTTTCTTCTTTAGGTTTAGCCCCTTCTTCTTGTTGTCCAGCTTCTATTCCACTTTCATTTTGTGCTTCCATAGAAATATCCATTTGTTCAATTTCTCCTTCTTCTATTTCTTCTACTTTTGGTTTGGATTCTCCTTCTAATTCATTTTTTGGTTCTTCTAATTCCCCTTCTTCAATTTCTCCTTCTTCTTTTCCTTCTTCTTTTCCTTCTTTTTTCTCTATTTGTTCAATTTCTTCCTTTTTATTTTCTATTTGAATTTCTTTCTTCTCTTGACTTGATTCAATTTCATTTCCTTGGGTAACTTGACTCTCATCTTTCTTAGCTTCTTGATTGGCATCTGAAATATTTTTTTCTTGAACAATTTCCATTTGGTCAATACTTTTCCCATTATCTCCTTGTTCACAAACAATTTCTACTTTATTCTCTACTTCCATGTTATCTTGTTTAACTTGATTATCTTTGTGTTGTTCGAAAGTTCCATTTGTTTCTTTAGCTAAATCTCTAGTTCCTTTGGCATTTTTTGAAAGGAAAAAGAATTGGAAAAGGAAATTTCTTGTAAATTCTAAAATTCTCTCTCTTTCAGGGTTACTTAAATCTTAAATTAATTTTTTTTTAAAAAAAATATTAATCTATTTTTTTTTTTTTTTCAAAAAAAAAAAAAAATACTTGAAGTTCTTTCTGCATAAAAGATTACAAAATTAAGGACATCAACAAAGATAGAAGAATCTCTGAATTTGTTTATTTATTTAGTTTTTGTTTTTATTTATTATAAATAAAGAGAAAAGAAATTACTGAAAACAATATTCAAAGTGATAAGGTAAATTTTTGACACCATCAGCTTCACGTTTTTTATATTCTTGAACTAATAAATCTCCTTCCTAAAAGAAGAAAAAAAATGATTTTTTTTTATGGAAAAAAAAGGAAATTAATAAAGAATTTTACTTGAACTAATGATTTTTGCATAAAATTCTTTTTATCATTATTTTTAAGATTTGTTCCTTGATAATCCAATGAACGATAGAAATTTTTAGAATAAATTTCTGCCCAAATTTTATTCCATTCACGCTATTTTACATTTTTTTTTTGAAAAAAAAGAAGAAAAAAAAAATTGATGGAAAAAAAAAAAAAATTGTACTTGAGCTTTTCTCCATTCATCTTCTTTTTGTTTCAAACGATTTAAAACAACAGGAACTGCAACAGCTGGATGTCTTTTTATTCCTTCAATTACATCAAGATATTGTTCTCCATAAATTTTTTTAATTGCTAAATGATAAATAACTTCTGAAGTTCCTCCAAGATTATTTGAGAGTCTAAAACGTTGAGCTTCTTCTGGTGTCATATTTTGAATTTTTTTATGGATGATTTCAAATGTTCTAATTGCTGCACTATTAAGTTCAATAACATGATCTAGTTCATATGTGTTGACAGAAAAAAAAAAAAAAAAAAAAAAAAAAAGAAAAAAGAAATAAGATCGATGTTTGAAAAAAAAAAAGAAAAGAAAAAGAAAGAAAAAATATCTTTCATCTTCAGTTCTAAAAAGTTGTTCCTCATTAATATTTTTCTTTGAAGATAAAAAAGGTGTATCTTCTGACCATGTTGGAAATGAGATCCAAACATCATTTAAAATTTCATAACATAAATCAGTTCTTCCAGTACATCGAGGGTGATCATACTAATTAAGTAATAATAAATAAAAAGGAATTACTTCAATTTGGAAAATATCATTAAAAATAAGATTGAAAATAAGAAAGGGAGAAAGATAATATTACAGTTTTTGGAAGAGCACGATAACTAGAACCATAACGTTTACATTTTGAAAAATCAACAACTGGGAATTTTTCCATATATTCTAATTTATCTAAGAATATTTATTTATTTATTAAATTAAATTAAATTCAAAATTCAAATAATTGTTCATTAAAAAAAAAAAAGAAAAAAGAAACCAGGTGGAGGCTCTTTATATCCAACAAATGTTTTAAACCATTCCATTAAATCAGTTTTTCCAAGAAAATTTTGGACAAGATGAATGAGTTCTTGTTTTGTAATAATTTCCTTTAATTTATTATTTATGTTAAATTTTGATTATCACTTCTATATTATTTAATTTGACAAAAAGAAAAAGAAAAATTTACTTGACTAAATAGATTTAAACATTTTAAAAATTCTGCATAGACAAATTTACTATTTAACAGTTTCTTAACTTTATCAAAAAATTCAAATTCTTCAAATGCATGTGGTTTCACTTTCTCATCCATTGAATAACCTCCTAGATTGTTAGGATGAGGAACAGTTGGAAAACGTGAAGCTAAAGGATCCGAAATTGATTTTGATGAACTTATTTTCTGTTTCTATTGATAATTTATGATTATAATTTATTTGTGAAATTGATAATTGAGTAGATTAAAATCAGGAAAAATAATCAAAAAATAAAATAAATTACTTTAAATGCTGCAGGAACACCCATAGGTGAAACGGTATTTCTTTTGTATTGACGACTTCCTGGTTTTGATCCATTTCTATTTTGGATAATAATTTTTAATAACCACAATAATAAACTAGAAAATCAAATAACAAACCCTGATTTTCTGATGGGTTGCATAAAATTTTCCGCAAGAGCTGGAGCAGATGGAGGTGGAAGATGACCTAAAAAAAAAAAA
>Ga0209960_1001615_pt1 | contig 27823 bp, 30 predicted proteins | sample ThiBiot_500_plan_2_FD_183947 | JGI IMG/M metagenome (GOLD analysis project Ga0209960, IMG submission 183947) | Wastewater bioreactor microbial communities from Cape Town, South Africa - Thiocy_expt_500_plan (SPAdes) | ecosystem: Engineered > Bioreactor > Thiocyanate-remediating >... | reverse complement strand
AGGATATTTCAATACAATGAATGAGTGAAAAAATTTGGTCTTTGAAATTTATTTTTGTTTTTGTTTTTTTTGTTTTTTGTTTTTTGAGGAGTTGTTATTGTTGTTGATTTTTTTGTGTTTATTTATTGATTTGTTTTTTTTTATTTTCAAATTGATTCCAAATCTTTTTGATGCCCCTTCAATTGCTTTTTTGTTGTTTTGTTTTTCGAATCCAAAACAAAAAACAAAAAATGAAATAAATGAAAATAAAAATTACCAACTCCCAAAACTTTGGGAATGGGTTTAATTAATTAATTATACTTTCATTTTATCAATAAGTAAATGATTAAATCAGTGCTCTTTTAAATCATTTATTTACCTGTATTTCACTTGATTCTTGACTTTGTTGCTAATCAAAGTTGTGTTGTGGTTGATATGAACGCAAAAAAAAAGACTTTTTGGTACCTCATTGTAAAGAAAAAAAGATAAAAGAGCTTCAAAAAAAAAAAAAAAAGAAGTCTCGACTTTCAAGAGGTTTTGAACAACAATCGTTTCAAAACAATACAATTGATTGATTGATTCGAAAAAAAAGAAAAGAAAAGAAACAATCAAAGGAAGAAAGAAATCTTTTTTCTTTTTCAAATTATTGCAAACAGAAATGAAGGAAAAAAACTTGATTCGAACTCATTTTTATTTTGTTTGAAGAAAACGTAACAACTTTATAGGATAACTTACAAGATAAATTGTCTAAATTGTGGCTTGAGATTGTTCCTATTTTTTCAAAAAAAAAAGTTTAATAATAATTATCTTAAGAAAAAAAAAGAAAAAAAAAATCCATTACAGTATCACACTGTGGGCCTTGATACTTTCGATGTGAACAGCCCCAGAAATGGTCCATTTTGAAAATTTTCCAGTTCTTGAACAAACAAAAAAGAAAGAAAAATATGAAATATTTGCGAAGGTCAATTGAAGAAGCTTTTGACATCAGCCTACTTCATTTGCCTTGCATTTGAAAAGAGCACTTCACTTGCAATGGATTAGACAAACCTATTATGATCAAAAATGAATTAAAAAGAAGTGTTAAAAGAACCAAAAAACCAAAATAAAAATAAAAAATTCACCAAAAAAAAAAAAATCAAAAAATCAAAAAAGCTTTTAAAGTCACCTGGTTCCTCTTGATTCAGATCTGAATCTAACAAATGTTCGTTTGGCTTCCTATTTTTTAGTTGGTGCTTGGTTTTCCTCGGATAAACCTAATTTTCAGACCTTTTTTCCTCATATCTCCAAAGAATTCAATCTTTTTCAAGATGAAGGGCTAGTTGTGGACTTCCCTTTAAACAATGAAATTGATGAACTGTTGGATTTTGAACAAAGAATAGTTTTTGGTGTATTGATTACGTGTACTGCTGACAACCCAGCCAAAGATGCTGTATTAAATAAAGCCAGCCATGACTCAAGGCAAGGCTGTGCCAATTTCCTATTTTATTTTTTGTGAATTTGAAATTTTTTTTTTTTAATGATATTTATTTATTTAACTTATTGATTAATTTACCTGATCTTGAACAAAATGCAGCTGGTATTGCAACTATAGTAGTATATCCGTTCAAAGAGGGAAAAAAAGAAAGGACAACGAATTCCATCCTACAGTATGCCGAAGCTTTTGAAACTGGAAATACTGTTCAATTTTGATACTTTTTTTTCTTACAAAATTTGTTTGAAACTAACTTTTAGGTTAATGGAATAAATGGTTATTCGCCTTTAATGAACTTTAATAAGGACACAAACCAATTTTTGTTCATGTTAGTGCAAAGCTACGGAACCATAATGTTAATTCAAAGATATAGTAAACCTCAATCAATAATCGGGAGGGTTTCTATTGCTCGTTTCCTTCCTGTTGAACTAGCAAAACTACTCACCTTTTTTCCGCCATTTTTTTATTTCAACAAAAAAGTTCAAAATCAAAAAAAAAATGTGTTTTTGTTTTTTTTCCGATCTGATCTTTTTATTTCCTTTTTTTCCAGATTGCGGAAAAAAAAAAAAAAACCAAAAAAAAAAAAAAATATGGCAGACAATCTCTTTTCCTCTTCGTTTCAAGTAAACCTCCCTCTTTTTTTCTTTTTGTTTTCTAACAAATTGTTTTGTTTACAAAAAGAAATATTTATTTATATACTTATTTTATATTTCTTTTTGCTTCTTTTCTTCTCTTATAATTATTTTTTCAAAATGTTTCATTTTTATTTGATTGAGTCAAAATTTCCTTTTATTCCTTTTTGAATCAAATTCTTGGATCGCAACAAAAAATGTTTTTTTTTGAAAAGAAAATAAAAAAAAAGAAAAATAAAATAGAATTACAATTTCATTTCATTTCATTTTTCTTTTCTTTTTGTTTTTAAATTGAAAAATTCATATTTTGGCATTTTCTTTGCATTTCTTTGTGCTTTCAATTATTATTATTTTTAAACTCCAATTTCTAAAATTCACCGAACCTTCTCTTCGAGTTTAAATATCAATTCTTTTATTACCAATTCTTTATTATTTTTGAATCAATAATTACAATTGATCCTCCTGTTTATAACTCCAATTCATAATAGTCAATCAAATTAAATAGAAACTTTCACCAACTTGGGGAGTTAGCGAGCTAAAATATGATGTATTAACACTTGAAAATAACTTAGATGTATTTACAAAGGACTTGCTCCAATTTTGTGAAGAAAAAGTCTTAACTACTCATCTCTCATTAATGTCTAATGGACCAAAAAGGTAACAATTTTTTTTTTTTCTTTTCTTCTTCTTTCTTTTTACTCTTTCTTTTATTATTTTCCCTTTCTTTCAATTACTGATTAATTTCATTTTCTTTAGTGGAATTGTTGTCTATTTTTCAAAGTCTATCGATGAAGATTTTCTAGCGTTTGTCGAAGAAGCATTTTCTCAACCTTTTACAAAATTACCGTTAACAACTTCTTTATCAATTTTTTCATTTGCATCGGATGGAGAATTAGATAATGAATTTATCATTGACTCTGCAAAACAATATTGTCAATTTTCTTCAATGGCCAGCGATTTGATGAAAGACATTGAAGGAGATTTTTCAGATACAATGGCATTTGCTTTTTAATATTACTTACTTCCAAAATACCAAAGAATTTTGATAAATATTTACTTTCAAACTTTTTCTCTTTTTTTTTTTAACCGAAAGTAATTTTGGTTCGGATTGAGAGATTTCAATCAGGCGAAAAAAAACAAAAAGAAAAACTTTTTGAATAGATTTCTTTTCAAATTGGACAAAAAAAATTGATGAAACTATCCTATTTACTCTCTTCTTTTCTTTTTGATTCAACACTGGAAAAAAAAGAGTGATTCTATTTTCTCAACTGTCAGAAGATCATCAAAAAATTTATTAGAAGTTCTTTCAAAGGGATTCTCTTTCCAATCATTTTATTTCTGGGGCTCATTCTTGGGTTTTCTCGATGTTGATTGAAACAATCACGTGATTCATAGTTTTTGTAGAATTTTGATTGGTCCAACATCATTTATTTCCTTTTCAAGAAAAACTAAAAACACAAAAAAAAAAAAGAAAAAAGGAAACCATGAGAGGTGAGACCCTGCTTTCATAAGTTGAACTATGACAAATTACTATTAAATGACTGGTTACAATACCAGTAGAATACTAGTAGTTGAGATAGTAGTTATTGGTGGAATGGTTTTGAGAAAGATAATTAGAGATGTTTGGAGATTTTTGGAGATTATTTTATTTTATTTTTGTGAAGTTTTTTTTTTGTTTTTTTGAACTCCTTTTTGTTTTGTTTTTTTTTTGAACGAACGTTTTAATACTTGGGTTTTTTGAATTTAACTTGAAAAAATTTTGAACTTTTTTATATTTAATTTTGAGATTTCTTAGTTCTTTGTTTTTTTTTTTTTTTTTTTTTTTTTTTTTTTTTTTTTTTTTTTTTTTTTTTTTTTTTTTTTTTTTTTTTTTTTTTTTTTTTTTTTTTTTTTTTTTTTTTTTTTTTTTTTTTTTTGTTTGAATTGGTTGTATTTTGAATGTAATTAAACAATTGTTGTTTGAAAAAAAACCAAAGTTTTTGGTTTGAAAAAAGTTCAAATCTTTGGTTTTTGGTAACATTTCAAGAAAAAAAACAACTTGTATTAATTGTTGTATTTCAATAGTATTAATCATATAATAAATGAATAGGTTACTTATTAGTCTTGGTGTTATTCACCATCACCATCAATGCCTTTGGTCCCCTTTGTGGAAATTCTAAAAAAGGAGCCAATGTCTTCCCTCCTCCAACTACTATGCCAGAGAACTTGAAAATCGCTTTTATTGGAGGTATTTTTCTATTTATTATTTTAATTTCCATTTCTTATTTTTCAATTCTAATATTACAAAATCAATAAAATAGATACAGGAAATGGTGAAGAACAAAGAGCCGTTTTAGATATGATTACATCTTGGGGAGCTCATGGTATCATTCACTCTGGAGATTTTGATTATGAATGTAAGTTTGTTTTTGATTGATTCACCTTTTTTAATAATAAAACAAAATAATAATGAAACAAATCTAGCTGATCCTGCTCTCTTTGAAGAAAAAATTAATGAAGCTCTTGGTCCAAATTATCCTTATTTCGCTTCAATCGGAAATCATGATCTCTTAAGATGGAATGGATACTCAAAAAATCTCGAAGCAAGATTAGCAAGATTCAATGCCACCTCCAACTGTGTTGGAGATTATGGAGTTAAAATGACTTGTGATTGGAATGGGTAATTTGATTATTTGTTTCATTTTCAATTTTTACTTTAACTTTACTTTTAGTCTTTACTTTGTCCTTTCTGGTGTTGGAGTTAAAGGATTAGATCATCCTGAATATATGGATGAAGCTTTCACTAATTCTGAATCTATTTGGAAAGTTGCTTCTTGGCATAAAAATCAAAGAAAAATGCAAATGTAATTTTTTTTCTTCTTTTCGTTTCTCCTCTTTGATTTCTTTTTTTAAATATCAATGTTGATTTTTTTTTTTTTTTTCAATAAATAAAATAAATTAGTGGAGGAAAATTTGATGGAACTGGATGGGGAGTTTATGAAACTGCTCTTCGTCATGGTGCTATTGTTGCAACAGGACATGAACATAGTTATTGTAGATCTTATATTATGACAAGTTTCCAAGATCAAGTTGTTGGAAACTTTAATGAAACTTTGAATATTAAACCAGGAGAATCTTTTGTCTTTGTTTCTGGATTAGGAGGAAGAAGTATTCGTGATTGGAATGAAAGATTGAAGGATAGTGAATGGTGGGCTTCTGTTGCTGCCTCAAATGTAAGATTTTTTTTTTGAATTTTTATCTTTCTTTTCTTTAGCTTTTTTTTTTTCTTTTTTTTTTTTTCTTTTCTTTTTTCTTTTTTTTCTTTTCTTTTCTTTTTTAACAAAGAAAAAAATTAAAAAAATAGAATGATGTTAAAGATGGTGTTCTCATGTGTACTTTCAATATTAATGGTCAACTTGAAAAAGCTCATTGCACATTCCAAGATACTAGTGGAAAAATTTGGGATGATTTTGATGTTATCTCACACCTTACTAAAGACTCCAAACCCAAAAAATATCATCAATGTATTCCAAAATGGCTTGAATTCCCAGTTACCAAAGGTGAAGATGATTTCCAAGTTAATCTCAAATCAGGTGCTATTAACTGTAACTCTGAAGGAATGGAAATTTCCTCAAAAGTTGCCTCTGTCCTTCAATTTACAAATGTTAGAGTACCAAAAGGTTCAATCATCAAACAAGCACGTCTTCAAATTTTAGGAGCTGAATCAGATTCCTTAAACCCAAAGATTAATTTCCGTGCATTCCAACCAACTCAAAGTTTCGAATGTAAATACAATACCCTCTCTTCCAAAGTTCAAGAAGCCATTAATTCTCAAAGCTCTGTTTTCTGGTTTGATGAAGATGAAGGTTGGGAAGCTGATACAGTTTGGACCTCACCAGATTTGAAAGATTTGCTTCAAGAAATTATTGACTCAGATTCTTGGAAAGAAGGAAATACCATTGGTCTTGCTATGAGTGGAGCTGGTTTGAAAAATTTCCATTCCTTTGAAAAAAGTCAATGTGTTTCTCCAACTCTTCAAATTGAACTTGAAACTTGTGAAGATTTCTAAATAAACAAAAAATCCAAAAGCTCAACAACTTTATTTAATTTTTTTCTTTTTTTTATTCAAAAAGTAAAGTAAAAGTTGGAAAAAAGAATATTTTGGTTTCATTTATTTCTAAGAAGACAAATTATTTAATTTCTAAGCAACTGAAGGAAGGATTGTATTAAATTTAATGAAACTTCGATTATAACCAAGAGTTGCTAAATCTTTTCTTGTTTCCTCTGGATCACCAATTGTTTGTCGACGATAAAATTCACAAAATCCTAATATTTTTTATTCAAAATTAAATTTTAAATTCAAACTTAAAATTTTTTCTTTTCTTCTTTCCTTTTTTACATTTGAAAGGTTTTTACCTTGAAATGTTAAATGTCCAGCTCTTGTTGAATTATAATTTCGTACCATATATCTTGGAACTTGTGGATTTGGTGGAGCTCCATTTGTTGCTGTAATATAATTTGATATCTCTTTTAAACTCCAACTACCATCTTTATCTTTATCGAAATCTCTAAAAATTTCATTTAGGACTTCTTTAAAACCATCAGATAATTGTTTTCCATCCAATAAAGGTTCCTCATCTTTGAAAATATTGAATATAAAAAGATTCAATCTTTTTGATTTTCTTTTTTTTTTAAAAAAAAGAAATTACCTTCTCCTCCTTCAATAGATTCCAATTGTTTTTGTACATCTTCTCTCAATTCTTTTTTTTTTTGTTATTTTTTATTATTTTTCTTACATAATGAAAAGTAATGAAAAACGGGAAAAAAAATACTAACTTATAAGTGTTGTTGATTCAGGATCTAATTCTTGTCCAATATCAATAAAATGTAACGCTGATTCGTATTCATTAAGTATAAAACAAACATATCCAAGTGAATAATATCCATTTGTATAATCAATATGTTCATCTTTATAAATTTATTTTTTATTTTATTTATTTATTTATTCAAAGATTAAACTTTCTGAATAAAAAAGTTACCAAGAATATCTAAAATAATATCACATGCAATAGTTAATTGATTTTCACTTTCTTGATCTAAACTAATAATGTAGTTTTAAAGATTAAATTTTTGTCTTTTCTTCTCTAATAATTATAAAAATAATTATAAAATATGCTTACTTTTCTAAAATTTGTTCAACTTGTGTATATTTATCAGTTATGGCTTGAACATCAAATTGTTCTCTATTCAATTTCTTCTTCTTAAACTCCAATTTCCAATTTTCATGATCTTCTTTCCTTTCTTTCAAATTCTCAACTCCAGCTTGTTTCAATAACCCTGCTAAAAAGTGAATATCTCCAAAATTACTTATATACAATCTATTTCATTATTTATCTTCATTAACTCTTTCTTCTTTTATTATTACTTTTCAAAATTTAGAAATAAGCAATGGAATAATAAAGAAATACCCTTTCCAAATTTCATTTGATGAACAAACCTCTGAAAACCTATGACAAGTCTACAAAACATTTTTTTTTTATTAAAATAAGTATTTTTGAAAAATAGTAGAAGAATTTGAAGGAAAAGTTACTAGAGTTAAGGAATGGATGTCATTGAGGTCCAAGTGTTGGAAGATCAAGTTGAGACTGCTGGTGGGTAGTTCAGTCAACGCCATTACCTCGTGGCCCATTTTTTGCAGCAATTTTTTGATTGAATTGTTTGTTTGAGAATGAGAATATTAGTTGATAAATTCTGAATTGATTATTTAATTTGAGTGAGATTTATTGACAATATTTTTTTTTTTTTTAATAAGAAGTAATAGCATCTTTCAAAATTGCATCGAATTGATCTAATAATTCTAAAGTTTCTTCATTTAAGGCCAAAAGTTCAGCCGCTACATCTTCTTTATTTAATGTAAGACTTGGTTTCCTTCCTTTTTCCGTTAATCCTTCAATTGATGTTGATGCTGAAAGTCCTCTTTGATTTGGGCTAGTTTGTGAGGAAAAAGTTCTTGGTGTTGGTGATCTTTGGTGAGAGTTTGGAGATGAAAGGGGTGAAGAAGAATGAGAATTTGGGGATGAGAGAGGAGATTTAGAGAGAGTAATTTGATTTCCTGTTTCTAAAAGGGATGTCATTGAAATTGAAGCTGATAATCCTGTTCCTGATAATTTCTTTGCTAAAACTCCTCTTCTAATCTGTCCATCTGATTTCGTTCTCATATTTGCTCCCATTAAGTTCTCATTTCTTGATAACATACGATTTGGAACTGGTGTAGAAGGGAGATCATCAACATATTTACTTAATTCTGAAACTGAGACACTTTTCCTTTTTAAAGTTGGAATCTTTTCTGAACTAGAGCTAAAATCAATTTCTTCAAATGATTTTCTTGATGAAATTGATTTTAAGGAATTTTCTTTTTCTTCACTCACTTTAAAATAATCTATTAAAATTTTTCATGAGTTTTTTTTTTTTTTAAATTATTATTTTTTTTTTAAAAAAAAAAAAAAAAAAAAAAAAAAAAAAAAAAAATTTACCATGATGATCTCTAGGTAAAGGACTTGAATTTTTTCTCTCAAGTGTTGAACATAACTAGTTTAATTTTTGAATTGTTATTTTTTCTTCTTTTATTAAGATTTTTTTTTAAAAAAAAGATGAAATAAATAAATCAATAAATCAATAAATCAATACCAAATCTGATGAGATTGAATCATTTTCTTGGTTTTTTATCATTGAATTTCTTAATGCAACTTTCTCTAATAAGTTTTCAGTTTCATTACTATTTGCTCTTGATGATCTTTTTTCTAAAACAATTTCAAAATTATTTTGTTCGGTAATTCGTTCTGTTTCTTTTAGTTTCTGAACTTTTCCTTCTTGATCTTCTTGTTTTTGTTTTTCTAAAGGAATTTCCTTTGATTCATCTTTGTCTATCTTTTGAATATTATGCTCATTTAATGTTGATTCTGGTGAATTAATTGTGATATCCTTTTTCTTGATTGTGTGAATGTTATTATCCTCTGATGAAATTGTTGGTTGTTTTAATTCACTCATAAGGCTTGTTAACTGTATTTCAGTGATCATTGATTATTAGCAAGAGAAAAACAAGGAAATGAAAGAAGAAGAAAAAAAAAAGTACATCTTCTAATGGAGTTTTTTTAGGATGAGATGGTTCCTTCTTTGGAAGTGAGTCAAAAATCCATTGATCACCATCATCATTTTCATCAAAGTGAATGAATCTAATTAATTTATGAATTTTTTTTTTTAAAAAAAAGAAAGGAATAGAAAAAAAATTTTTTTTTTAAAAAATACTCTTCTTGGGCTTCTTCATATTCACTTTCAGAGTTATCATCTTCCCATCTTCTATATCGTACAACTAAATCAATTAAACCTGTAATTCCTTTTTTAGCACTTTTTACAAATGGTTTTTTTAATAGTTCTTCTGCTCCAGGTCTCTATTTAACAAAAAAATAAAATAAAAAAATGAATAGACAAATTAAAAATGAAAAAAATTGAAAAAAAATCAAAAAAAAAAAAAGAGTTGAAGAATAAAAAGAAATCAAACTTCATTAGGATTACTAATTAAACAAAAGCCTATGAAATGTTTCAATGATTTACTATACTTTCCTTCTAATCTTGGAGATACAAGATGAGGAATTAAATGGAGTGCTTTCATTGGATTAAGATTAATCAATGGAGGTTCTCCTGTTGCAATTTCATAAATAGTTATTCCTAAAGACCAAATATCTGCCTTTTTTTTGTAAAGGAAAAAAAAGAAAAATTAGATAAAATTAGATAAAATTAGATAAAATTTGTCCTCCAAACATTTTTTTTTAAAAAAGGAAAAAGGAAGAACTTTATAATCATATGCATTTCTAAGAATTACTTCAGGGGCCATCCAATATCTATTCAAAATTTTGTGAATGATTGAAATAAAATAAAATAAAATAAAAATTATACGGTGTTCCTACAAGTGATGTCCTTCTAATTGTACTCACTGATAATTGTCCAGAAACACCAAAATCACATAGTTTAACTTCACCTTGACTAGTAACAAGAATATTTGCAGCTAATATTTAATTTTGATTTTTTTTTTTCCGAAATGAAAATTTTTTTTAAAAGAGATAGTTATTCCTTTACCTTTAACATCTCTGTGAATAATTTTTGATTGATGAAGATATGCTAATCCTTGTAAAACTTCTCTAACAATAATTTGAATATATTTTTCTCCAAATGGTCCAGGTCTTAGCTTTAAAATAAATAAATAAATTTGAAATTATTTGTTATTAAAAAAGTTGAAATTGAAATTGAAATTGGATAAAAAAATTACTAATTGTCTAATTGATCCACCACCACAAAAATCCATAATAATCCAAAGTTTTGATGTTTGTATATGAACATATGATCCATAATATCTAGTTATATTATTACAATCACATCTTGATAACAAAGTGATCTCAGATTGAATCTCTTGAATATCATCTTCTTCATTATCAATATCAACAACTTTGATTGCAACAGTTTTTGAAGTTCTTTTATCAATTCTATATTGATATCAAAGAAATTGAATTTTAATAATAAAGTTTCAATCAAATAAAAAGCAAGATAAAATAAAAATAAAAATAAAAGAAAGAAAATAAAACCCTCTAAATACAGATCCATAAGAACCTTTCCCTACTCTCTCAAGCTTTGTAAAGATCTCCTCTGGATTCTGAATAGCTCCAGATAGCTTCTTCTTCCCCTTCGCTTCAGTCATTCTTATCGCTCAAACTTTTTCTTCTCCAATAAAACACACAAAATTTACACAGAAGTCCAAATATGATTCAAATATATATATATCTATATCACAAATTCCAAATGAGAATATAACATAAGAATATTTCCAACAACAACCCTTTGAGTTCTAAAAACTATTATTCTTTAAAAAAATAAAAAGAATTAGTATTATTAGTATTATTCTTTGACAATTTGAATTATGAGTTCAAAAGAGTTTGAATTAGAACGCATAATTATATTTAATTTCTTTACATCTCTAGTTATTGACTCAATAATTATTAACAAATTCATCCATTTGCTTCAATTTATTCTCTTCAAATTCAAATTTTCTTCAAATCTCATAGTTTTATGTTTATTTTAATAAGTTTGACTTGCAGTTTTTCAAATTCTACTGTATGAACAAAATTATTTTAAAACAAATAAATAAATTATAATATCAATCAATTTATACAATTGAATTATTGAAATTGATTGAATAAGGACTGATTGGAGTGAAATGAGTTGGTTAATGAGTTCATGAGTTAATTAATTGCAAGACAAAGGGAAGAGGGGGTCGGGAATCAATCAATTCAATCAATCAGGTTCATTTGTTTAATTTATTTCTAATTGATTTTTTTCAGATCAATCACTCCTTCATTTTCAATCAATTCATGAAATACGGAATAATAACAATTTTTTTCAACACCAACATCCTAAATACCTTTCTAAAGCTCAACTTCTTGTCTTTTAATATATACTCAGTGAATTAAGATTGTGATTATTTTTTATTTTTCTACATCTATGGTTTATTTCTTGATCAATTTTTATTTTGTTTTTTCTGATTCGGTTGTTGTGATTTGTTGTTTAAGTTGCTCTTTGAAGGCACGATAATAGAGGAGACTTAAGAAAGAGACTGTGAATTGAACAAAGCAAATCCACCAACAAAAAAATGATAAAATTCCATGATAAAACTGATTATCAAAAACAAATCCTAAATAAATAAATAAAGGAATAGAATAAAGAAATCAGGAAAATTGAATTGAAAAAAAAAAAGAAAAGAAGAAAAGAAAAGAAATACCATTACTGAGAGGAATAATTTGAGGGAAATCAACACGATTCAATCCCAAAATCATCATAGAAAGTGATAGATATAGAATGATCATGGGAGGTGTAAAAAGTTGAATAACAACGACACATGCAAAATAAAATATTGGAGTGATTTTCTTTTTGTAATCATTAAATGTAATATTTCCATTTTCAACTTGAAGTCGTTGAATATTTTCTTGTGCAAGATTAAAATGTGCTTGAAGATGTCTTCTTAATGATAAAAATCGAAAGACTGAGTATAAAAGTAGCATAATAATTCTTAAAACTTCAAGTTGTTTGCTGACTAAGAGACTAAAAGAAAATAAAATGAAAGATTAATAAAATAAATAAATCACAGAAAATAAAACAAAAAGAAAGGAAAACTCACCCTTGAGATTCTTTGGAAGGAAGAATAAAATCTTGAACAAATAATGAAATATAAGATACACAAAAAAATAATGGTAAAAGAAAAGAAGCATGTGAAATCATCCTATAAAATTTAATTATCATTAGAATGTAATTCTTTTTTATAAAAAAAAATAAATAAATAATAGAAAATTACTTGAAAATAAATGTAGGATTTGATTTTGGAGCAATTGAATCAACATAAGATTTTGTGAATCTCATTGATGGAAAAACTAAAAGAGATGTAAAAAATCCTGCAAAAATTGAAATACTTAAGTTGAAACTGAATCTTGTCATTCTAAAACTATAATTTATTATTGGATAATTGATTATTTTTCCTTTCTTCTTTTCTCTTTGAAAAAAAAGTAAATTCAAACTTGAAATTGGGTGGAAGGAAATGTATCATTGTTTCTCTAAGTGAATCAAAGGCTTTTTTTTTTTTTTTTTTTGATTTCATTTTTAGTATTTAGGATTCAAATTAAAAGATATAATAAGAAAGAACGAAATACATTTATCAAGCTTAAATAAAAATGAAGAATCTCCAAAATGTAAGATCATTAATGAAATTATGAAAAATATTAATCCAAGAAATACACTTAATCGAAATTCTGGACTCTTTACTGAATAAGAAAGCATTACTTGTAAAAGAGTAGTTCTAAAATCATTTTGAAATTCATTAGAAATCAGAAGAAATAAAAAAATTATTTCTTCAAAAAAAGTATTACAGTGCATGAAATAATCCAATTCCAATCCAAATAATTCCCCAATTCACTTCTATTCTTCCAGAAAAAAATGAAAGATAAATTGTTGAGGAAATAAATATACAAATCGTGATTGAAAATAAGAGAACTAAGTTATCATAGTTTGAAAAATGATAAAGAGATGTTAATGTTCCATTTCTTAAATATGTTGGTGGATCTATCTTTTTGTTGAAATTGTGTTTTTTAAAAAAATTATTCCAATTTTGAAATTCATTTTTTTTCTTTTTCAAACCTGTTTTTGAATCAATTCTATTTTTCCAGCTTCTTTCTTTGAAAGAGTTGTCAAAGCAGGATCATCTGTTTTAAAAGCAACTTTCCCTAATTTGATCTTTGAGAATTTTTGTGCTAGTTGGTCTTCACTCAAATGTGTATAATATTTTAACCTACGAAAAAAAATATTGAAAAGAAGCAAAATTTTGATGGAAAAAAAAAGTGAATAACCTTTGAAGAAGTTTATGAGAAAGTGAGAAGAAATTTGAGAGTCTCCAAAAGAGAAAACAAATAAGAAAGCTCAGCGTTAGTTGCAATCCAAGCATTTTGGAATCTAAAATTTTTTATTTTTTTCTGCCATTTTTTTTTTCAGTCCATACGGGCGGATTCGGCCCACAATCTCAAAATTGTTGAAATTTATTTATTATGAAGAAAAGTTTTTTTTTCAAACAATTTTTAGGGTTTCACTTTTTCATTTTTAGGGTTTGATGAAAGCAAGTTTTGTTACTTTTGGATTTGAATTGCTGAACCCAAGAATTCCCATTTTTTAATTCCATTTTTTAATAATATCAATAAGAGCATCAAAAAACTAGAGGTGGTATTGCGAAAAGAGTTTGTGAATTCTTTTGTTCTTTATTGTTGCACCAAAGATATCACCTTTTATTCTCTGACTGAGAAACTTCTTGATCATTGGGAAGTTAATGCCAGAACTCGCATGAATGAGATTTTTTGCCCATTAAACAAAAATTGAATGAAAATTATAATGAGCTTAGTTAAATAACCGCGATCGACCGCAGAACTATTGTTTTAAAACTTGAAGCATAAAATTGAAAATTAATTAATAAACATCTCTCAATTGCGTTGTTCAAAAAAAAATAAAAAATTGAATGAAACTCAAAAATTTTTGTACCAAAATGAAGTAGACCTTTCAATTAACAAAATTAAGTGTTTATTATGAGTAAATTTGTTCACAAACACAAACAAAGGAAGAAGAGAGTCAGTAAACAAAGAGATGAAGAAAAGGTTGGGCGGGAAAGAAAAAATATTTTCATCAAACTTGAGAAGTGGGCCGAATCCGCCCACATGTTTGAAATAAATAAATCAATCAGGTTGAAATAACAAAATATTATTGATTTCAAACATCAATACAAGAAGAAAATAAAATAAATGATTCAATCATTTAATTGAAGGGATTGATTCTCAAGATCATAAGCAAGGACATATTCATCGGGGGGCAACTCTGCTCTGCACATAGGACAAGTTTGAGAGTTGTTATACCAACGACCAGCACAGATCATACAACAAAGATAATGTTTAGATGGACAATTAAACACAACATCCATTGGGCTTTCGTTACAAAGAAGACAAGTGTTATTCCCAGCAGCAATTCGTGATTTAATAAGCTCTTGAAATTCAATTGCCTTTTGAAGATCTCGAATCAACAAATCGATTTGTTGAATCAGAAACTTGTTAACATTTCTTTCCTCTTTTTGCTCTTCTTGTTGTAGTTCTTGTAGTTCTTCTTGTACTTCTTCTTGTTTTTGTTGTTTTTGATATTGTTCTTGTGCTTCTTTTTGCTTTTTTTGCTCTTCTTCTTGTTCTTGTTCTAGTTCTTGTTGTTGTTGTTGTCTTTGTACTTCTTTTTTTTCTTGTTGTCGTTTTTTTTGTTTCCATTTCTTGTATCCAAAATATCCTAAGGCAACAAGCAACACAGTACCTCCAACTACAACTAATCCAATCCCTAAAGGAGAAGAGAAAAAGGCTGCTGCCCCTGCTATTGCCCCCTTCATTGCTCCTGTAGTTATCACAGACTTTGTTGTTCCCACTATTGCAGACTTCATTCCCATACTCATTGCAGTGGATTTCACACCCATCCCAGGTACTGCTGAAGCTGCACTGATTACTTCAAGCAAAGCTGGCAATCCTGTTCCTACTGAGGCTCCAAGGAAAGTCCCTTTCTCCAAGATTTCTTTCGCTCTTTTTGTTTCTGGGTTCATAGGATCATTTCCACTTTTTCCTTCAGGTTCATTACTTAAGAGCTGATTCAAATCAAATTCTTGACCACCAAACTTTTTCAAAACATCAATCACTTTTGTTGTGACATTAGGGTCATCCAAATTTGCATGTAAAGCCTTAGAGAGGGCCTGTAATAACTCGAGTTTCTTTTTATCAACTTCCAGGTTTGCTTCTAAAAGAGGTTTGCCTTTTGCTCTTCGTTGTTGTAAAATTGAAATGGGCACACGGATCCTTGTCTTTGGATTTTGGTTAGAATTTTGGTTAGAATTTGTGTGAGTGTTGGCTTTCATCTCCAAAGTAAGAGTGTTGATTTTTGGGTCAATTTTTGTGCTGATTTTTGGGTCCATATGGCTCATTAGAACTTCAGAGTTGGAATCGATCTTTTTAAGTGTTAGTTGTGCCATTTCAAATTTGAGGGATTAAGAATTGCTTTGAAAAAAAAAAAAATTGTTGAATTTAAAGGTTTGAAAAGCTCGAACAAACCTGAAAATCGAACGGTGATGTCATATCCTCCAAAACAAACAAAACCAAAACCAAAACGAACAAAAAATCTCGAGATTACGATAAAGCAAAAATTTTTTCCAGAGTCGAACAACATTGAAAAGCAATTGTAAGAAAGACTGATTGAGGAGCGAGTGTATTTCCCAATAAAACATAGGGAACAAAAGTAAAAAAAGAAACAATAGCAGGAGATGCAAAAAATATTGATTCATTTGAAGCTTTCATAAATGAGGCACGAACTAAACATCTAAATTCTGAATTTCTAATTTTTGAAACAGTTTCACTAAATGGTTTTTCCCAAATTAGAAAAAAAAATTCTAATTCTTTGATCTCTAAATTGAACTGTTTGTTTTCTAATCACTCTAAATTTTTTTTGCTCTTCGTTGTTGTAAAATTGAAAATAATGTAAGAAATCCAAATAATGCTGAGACACCAATCTTTAGATGAGATAAGAAAAATATAATTAAATTCATAATTCATTATAATTAATCATTTAAGAATCAAATAAAAAATAGTACATCATTCCATAATATTCCAAAATAACATTCCTTCAAGAGGTCCAAGCCAAATAAAATGTCCAAAAGGTCCTCCATATTCAAATCTTTGAACATCATTTGATATAAGATTGACAACCTTTTTTTTTTTTTTTTTTTTTTTTTTTTACAAATAAAATAAAAATTTACTTTTCCTGTACTTGAAACACCTCCAAAAGGATGCAATGCAAGTTGAAATAAATGAAACTGCAACAATTAAAAAGTCATGGCAAAATTTAAAAACCATTTTGAAGAACACTTTCACCCCAGTAAATCGTCAAAAGGAGGCGAGAAACCAACTAGCAGGACTAAAACAAACAGGATCAGTATCAGAATACACCATGAAGTTTAGAAGGTTAGTATCCCAAGCTAACGATGTTAATGAAGCCGAACAACTAGATAAGTACACAAAGGGATTAAAACCAGAACTACAAAGGTTATCCAATTGTTCTGGAAAAAGACGGCAAGAGAAACTATGGAAAGACTCAATCCAAAAAAATTAGAAAAGAGCTCTCCTTAAAAATCCCAAGTTCTCTCCATGAATAAAAATAAAAAGCTCTTCCATTAAATCTGTGACCTTTTTCAATTCCTTTCCAAAAACTCTTTCCCAAATCATTTAAATAATTATCTTTAAATAATTATCCATACAATGTCCAAAATAGAAGAGAAATGCTAAAGAAAAACAAATAAAAAAAAGAAAGCTATATGAGAGGTACAAAAAGAAAAGAGTTTTTTTGAAAAAAAGTATAAAAAATAAACCTTCAAAATCAAAGCAAATGGCAATGAACAAAGCCCTTGGCCATTTTTTTTTTTTTTTTTTTCAAAAATCAAAAATCAAAATATAGAATTTCAAACATCAATACAAGAAGAAATTTATTTTTCATGATTCAATCTACAAAAGTTTTTAAACTTTCATTTCTGTCAAAGTGTTTTTCAAATAATGTAATATACAAACAACTAACAAACAACTAACAATGCAAAATGGGCTAATAATCATAGACGAAAAATCTCTGCATTTGCACCTCAATGGACATCTCAACCTGAGCAACAATTGGTGGAACTACTTCATCATCAATGTAGTTTGCGAGAGTGGTCGGCTCAAGATAGTTAGCTATGATCGCATCATTATGTTGATTGGTGTCATTATTTCTTTCTTGCTCTTCTTGTTCTTGTCTTTGTTTCCATTTCTTATATCCAAAGTATCCAGTAATAAGTAATACAACTATTGTAATGACTAAAGGTGGAGAAAAAAGTTGAGATCTTTTCTTAACTCCATCAGACTGAATTATTGGGATTGATTTCATGTCTTTACGGCTTTCAAACGCCATTGGAGGAATTTTTACAGTGATTTCTCGTTTTGTAAAGAAGTATTGCTGGAGTAATTTCACTTTCTCATAATTGAACAAATTTTTTTCATGGATAATTGTATTGAGTGGCATTAGACCTTGAAAGGTTGAATACATTATTGTCCAAATAAATATACTAAATATCACAGCTCCTACTAGTGCAATCATGAGTCTTTGGTTCGGGATTTCATTGATTCCTTGACTTCTTTTTAATCCAGATTTATTATTTGAGGGCTTGTTGAGCTTAAATTCATGTCCATTCAACTTTTTGAATACTTCAACAGCTTTTCCAGAAATAACAGGATCATTTGAACGTAAACTTTGGGAAAGATCTCTTAAAAATTTGAGTTTTGCTTTATCAGCTTCTTTGGCTGCTATCAAAAGTTGCCTTAAATTTTGGTGAGGATCTATGGGGTTATTGACTTCCATCTCCAGAGTATTCATAGTGTCTTTTTTGTTTTCAAAAATGTTTTTTTGGGTTTAGAGTCAAACTTATTGAAAGTTAATTGTGATGAAAAAAAAAAAAAAAAAAAAAAAAAAAAAAAAAATTTAAAAAAAAAAAAAAAAAAAAAAAAAAAAAAAAAAAAAAAACCTTTTATAAAGAAAAAAACAAACGTCACAAAAACAATCGCAATAAAGTCAAAACCAAAAGAAAAACTGAACTGAACGAAACAAACAATTGATCAGTCAACGAGCTATTTGATCAGTCAACCTCAAAACTTTAAACTAAAAATCTAATGGAAGACAAGACATTTGTTTTCGCTTGAGAGAATGAATTTATTACAAAAAATAGTACAGATTGAGTGGAGAGAGAGAAAGAGAAAAATCTTAGAATGAAAAGAGAGCATTTAAATGAGAACAATGCGTTAAAGACCATCTATCAGGGTGTCTTGAAATAAATTGTAAAACAACTCCATTAGTCCATCCAAATCCCATTTGAACTTCATACTCTCCTCCACCTCCTGGAACACCTCTTGTATTAACATCATATTTTTCAAACATATGACCATTATTAACACCTCCAGTTTCAGACCATCCACAATGATTACAAGATAACCATTGTTCCATTAATGATAAAGCTAATTCACCAGCTTCTGGAACAACTGTTTCAATATTTTCTAATCCAGCAGCAACAATTTGAATAATTGGAGCCCAAGCATTTGGATAATCCCATTGTTCTCCTGATTCTTTCATTGAAGTAGGAAGTCCACATTTATAAGAAAAAGTTTTTTGAATTTTTTGAGTGACTTTGGTTAGAGTTTCAGGAGATTTAGCATGAGATTTACTCCAAAGTGGGAAAAAATTGGAAAGATAAAATCCTTCAGTTTGTCTTCCAAGTTTTGTATTCCAATCTTGCCAAGCTGATTCAGTTTCATTCCACATCAATTTATCAATTGCATCAAGTCTAATATTTGCTTGGGTAGCATAGTAAGAGCCCATCTCTGTGTTTCCTAATGCAATATGAAATTTTGATAAAATGGCTTCGACATCATACATAATAGCGTTCAAATCAACAGGAATCAATTCACTAACAATGATAGAGTCTAAAGTTTCTTTTTCAAACCATCTTGAAGAGTAATCCCATCCTGTCTCTGCTCCAGAGGCCATTTGAGCATAAATATACTTTTGTTTATTTTCATCAAAACCTTCAACAAGGTGTAAATCTTCTGCATAAGATTCTGGTCTTGGTGAATCATTTGTTACAGAGTAATGGTTCATATTATAGACTTTTCCAGAGGGTGAAGGAACTTGAGTTGTTCTATAAGTCATCCAGAATTGATACTCTTGATCAAGATAAGGAAGAGCTGTGACTAAAAAGTCCAAGTCATTGGTTTTTTGAATATAGGCATCAACAATACGAGTTAAAAAGGGGGGTTGACTACGGTTTGAATAATAAATTCTAGCGCCGTTTGGAATAAAACCATAAACTTTGATGAGATAAAAAAAGTTTTCAATGATTCCTTTGACAGTTTCATACATTTCAGAAATAAGAAGTCCTTCAACAACCCAATAAGTATCCCAGTAATAAATTTCTCTAAAACGTCCACCAGGGATAACAAAACCATGAGGTAATAAAACTGAAGAAAAACAATCCTTACAGCTCATTGAATGATCAAAACGTCTAAATAATTTCAACCAAATTGAATTTAATGATTTTGCCCATTCTCTAACATTGGAATCTTGAATTTGTTCTAAAAAGGCTGGGTCTTCTTTCCAATCAGTGGGGATTTCCTCTTTCATTTCCGTTCCAACAGGGAAAAAATATTCATCAACAAATTCACGAAGAATTTCTTTTGTTGGGTCTGGTGGTAACCTATTGAATGCTTCAAGAACAATAGCTGGGGGTAAACGAGTGGGTTTATCAACAAATGTTTTTGAGTCATTATATAACCGAGAAGTTTGAATTGTATGTAAAAGTGAACCAGTGCAATAAATTGGATGAGAACAAGCTAAATATTTTTTTTGAAATTTAGTTTTAAAATTAAGAATAGTGATATTTATCAAAAATAAAAGAATTTCTTTTTCTTTTTTTTGGGATGTTTTTAAAGAAAATAAGCGACTCCTTTGATTGATTCCTTTTTGTTTTTCTTTCTTTCTTTCTGTCCTTTCAAAATAATTTGATTTCTTTCTTCAAAACATCCATTTAATTCAATCAATTTTATGATTTATTTTTTTTTATTCTTTTATTTTTTGATATTTTTATAATCCAAATTGCAATAAAAGAAAATAATACCAATAGGGGATGCTACAATGTTCCCGACGCAGAATAGCAGCAAAAGGAGATACCACATTATTATATCCTTTATATTATTTCAAAAAATTTAAAAGACACAAAATTTCAAAAATTTTAAATAAAAAACAATTATCAATTTCAATAACAATTCTAACAATAGAGCTTTTTGAATTCAATCTCTTACTCTACACTGTATTTCAAAAGAAAAATTTCAAAAAAAAAGCTTAAAATGTTTCAAAAAATTGGGAAATTTTTCACTAAAACCAAAAAATATATAAGATTAAGAAATATAAATGTATAAGAATATATAATGTTGGAGAATAGGAAAAGGTTAAAGTGAATTGGAAATATATATAATGGGATAGGATAGGATTATGAATATGAAGAGGGAAGAGAACAGCAATCAGTTATGAATAAATAAGAAAAAAGAAGAAAAGTTGAAAAAAAAAAAAATCCAAAATTTTTTTGAGAAAGGGAACAAACTACCACCAAATATATATTTATTTATTCCCTTTTTATTTTTTATCTCCGAGTTTTTTTTTTTCAAAAAATGAAGTCATATCATAAGTTTTTTTCCTCTCTTTTGATCTCTTTTTTGTCTTTGCCCTAATGATTATTTCACCCAAATGATTTCTCTTTTCTTTTTCTTTTTTCTTTTTTTCTTTGCTGACTCATTCAATCTACTCATTCAATCATTTTCATTTATTTCATTGGAGATATTTTTGATTTTTGAAAAATAAAAAAAGTAAGAAAAGAAGGAAAGAAAGCAAAGAAAAAATTCCACGAGGGCAAATAGGCAGCTCCTGGTTATTTTTTATTTTGTTTTTATTTTTTGTTTTGAGTGTTGAGTCAAATGTTTCATTGTTTTTTTTTTTTTTATTTTGAAGAACATTGTTTGACCTTTACGTTGATTGTTGAATGTTGAAAAATGAAGGACAGAAGCACGTGGAGAATTTTTGAAACACGAGGAGAATCAGGCTTGTAATGATTCATTAATAATTGAAGGAAGTAATTCTATTAAAATGTTCATTTATTTTGTTTCGAACCATAGGGTAATAATTAATTGTTTGTAGTGATACATCATTTTTGACAAAATTTAATAAGTGATTGAGGTCCAAAATTTTTGTTTTCTAACTATCGATTTACAATGATTATGGGGGATTATGATTTTGGAAACAATTGAAGAATTGAGGAAGGTGTAGGTCTTGATTGAGGATCTTCTAACCAACATTGTTCCATTAATCTTTTCATAAATTCAAGGGATTGATCAACATTTCCAATTTCTAATCTTTTTCCACTCCTAATTGAATTTTATTGATTTATTTCATTTGTTTAATGGGATGTTTGAGTGTTATTTTTAAGAAAAGAAAATAAGAAAGAAAATAACCTAATTTGAAATTCAATTTCCTCAAAAGAACCAGCCCAAGGAATTTGTCTTGTAATAATTTCCCAAACAATCACTCCAAATGAAAAAATATCTGCTTTTTGATAACCTTTCACATCTAATGTTGTTTTGAGTCGAATTGAATTGAAAACTTCTGGGGGTGTATATTGTGGTGATAATCCTAATTAAAATCAATTTAGTTTTTTGAAAAAAAAAAAAAAAGAAATAAAGAAAAGGGAAAAAATAATAAAAAGAAAAGAAAAAGAAAGAAAAAGAAAAAGAAACCATGTGGAGCAGAATTGATATTTTGATTTGTAACAGCTAATCCAAAATCACAAATTACTGCTCGAATATCTTCTGCTTCATTTGTTTGTCCTCTTTCAATCAAAATCTATTTCATTTTTACATTTATTGATTTATTTTTTATAGAAAAATAATGATCAAGATGAATGAAGAAGAAACAATACATTTTTAGATTTCAGATCACGATGAGCAATTCCAATTTGATGAATTTTTTCAATTCCTTTGACAATACAAAAACATAATTCAATCATTCTTCTTGGTTGAATTTCTAAATAAATATTTGAAATGATTTTTTATTGTTATTGATAGGACAAATCAAATAAATCAAGAAATTGAACCTTCATTTGGATCATGTAAAAGTGAAAATAAATCTCTTTCATATAGTTTTGTTAAAATGCATTTTGGTTCTTCACAATATCCAATTAATTGAACAACATTTGGATGAAATGATAATGACCTTAATTAAAAACAACGAAAAAAAATAAAAAAAAATTCTAAAAAAAAAATAAAATAAAATAATACCAAGTAATTGAAATTTCATTCATAAAATCTTGATTCTCATTTTCATTTTTTTCTAAGTGATTTGAATGAAAAAAATTGTTAGTTTGGAACCAAAAATAATAATTATAATAACAAGAAAAAGATACGATTTAAAATTTTGACAACAGCAAAATCAGTTTTGAACATATCTTTTGTTTCTTCATTTAAAAGACAACAAATTGATAAAGATCCTGATCCTCCTTTTCCTATTTCTTTTTCAATTCGAAAATCTAATCCAAAATTTAACATCAAAAATGCTGGAAAACTGTCAAGTTCTTTTTTTTTATTTATTAAATCAAATTAATATTTTTTTTGACAAAAAAAAAAAAGAAAAACCAAGGCCAGTGTTTAACATTGTGTTTTGACCAGGTGTATCAATTGAACGGTGACTCTCATTTGTCACTAAACATTCATTTAATGAAAAAATAAATAAATAAATAAATAAATAAATCAAAGAGGAACCTTTTCTTGAAGAGAATCTATCTCGTTTGTTCAACTCAGAAAAATTACTATCTCTTTTATCCTATCAAAAAAAAAAATTAATATTTATTCATGTTACCCTGAAAAGAGAAGAAAGAAAACCATTGAAATTTCTGATAACTTTTCTTCTTGTTTCTTTTTTTGTCTTTTGATGAAGAAGAAAATGAGAATTGCCAATAAAATAAGAAATAAGAATAAAAATGTCAATCCAACTCCAAGTCCAACTATTTCATTTTTTTTTTTTTTTTTTCATAAATTCAAAGCTGAGTTTATTTAGTTAAAGAAAAATAAAATCTAATGAATACCTTGGTTCTGACTTTCATTTTGATTTTGATTTTGCATTTCTGTTATTTATTTATTTATTTATTTATTTGAAACCAGAAAATAAATAAAAAAATACGAGAACAAATGGCATTATTTGAAGTAAATCCATCAGGACATTGATCAACACATTTCCCTTCATATAATGAAAATCTTGATATACATGTCACACAATTTATTGCTAGAATATTTGTAATTGAAATAAATAAATAAATGAAAGAAAGAAAGAGAAAAAAGAAAAAGAAAGTATTACGAGAAGTACAAGTCAAACAAGTAGATGGACAAGGATTACAAATAAATAATGATGAATCAGGATAAAAACCAACAGGACATTCAACCAAACATTGTCCTTCATAAAAATACAAATTATTTTCACAATTTAAACAATTATTGCTTCCTTCTCCTGAACATTCAAAACAACTTGAATGACATTCTATTTTATTGTATTTTATTTTGGTTTGATTATTCGTTTGCATTTCTGAGATTATTTTTTTTAAAAAAAAACCTTGACAAGAATTAGTTTGATTAACAGTAAAATAATTTGAAGGACATGAATCAACACAAGTTGATTCGAGTAATACTTTTGGTTGGAAACATGATACACAATTATTTGAAGAAGGTCCAGTACATGTTGAACAATTTGAATTACATCCTATTCATTTATTGATTTTGTTTTTCATTTAATTTAACAATAATTTGAGAATGAGAATAGAAAAAAGAAAAGAAAAACCATAACAAGTTCCATTTTCAGGATATCCTCCACCGAAAAGACATTCTTCATTTGAAATACAATTTGTATCATTCTTTAAAAATGATTCAACACAACCCAAACATTTTGTACTCTCATTTTCACATCCTAAACATGGAAAACTACAGGCTATTTTTTGTGTTTGTATTTTTTTTTTTTTTTTTTTTTCCCAAAGAAGGTCAAAATTTGAGGAAAAAAAAAAAAAAAATACATTGGCACTCAGTATCAGAAATGAAATAACCAAAAGGACAATCATCCAAACATTCACCATTAAATAAATATTTTGAATCAGGACATGTCAAACAATTTGTTGATAATGGTCCATTGCATTTTTGACATAACGAATTACAGGCTATTTGAATATTTAATTTTATTAATTTTAATGAAAAGGAATGAAGAATGAAGGTAGATAGAAAAGAAAGTAAAGAAAGTTACGAAGACAGAAAGTATTATCTTTATATCCAAAATTAGAACATTCCAAAGTGGAAATGCAAGTTGTTGAATTCAATAATAATGGAAAATTGCAAGATAAACATTCATTATTATTAGCTCCAAAACATTCTAAACAGTCACTATGACACACTATTTTGAAATTTGTTGTTTTTTAAATTCTCATTTCTTTTCTTAAATTAATAAAATAAAACATTACATTGACAGATATTTGATGTTAAATTTGAATAATAACCAGTTGGACAATCATCCAAACATTCCCCATTCAATAAAAATGTTCCAGTTGGACAAGAAAGACATTGATTGCCATTTGGTCCATAACATCTTAAACACGTCGAATTACATCCTTTTTTTTGAATCAAGAAATGAAAAAAGAGAAATAAAAGAAAGAAACCTTGACAATCTCTATTTGAATCAATAAAACCATTTTGATTACATTGAGATTCAGAAATACAAGTTGTTCCATTTCGAATGGTTGGTGGAATACAACTCAAACATTCTCCATTTTCTGATCCAAAACAGCTTGAACATGGATATTCACATCCTGATTTTTTTGTCATCAATTAAAATAAGAAAATCAAAATAAAAAAAGAAAGTCGACCTTGACAAATGTTATTTGTATCAGGATAATTACCATTTAAACAATTTGATAAACATTTTCCTGATTCTAATACTTTTCCATTTGGACATGAAAGACATTGATCTCCATCTCCTCCATAACATGTTAAACAACTTCCTGGACATTCTATTTATTTTTTTTAAAAAAACAAACAAATTAAATAAATGTGATTTAAATCATGGTTCAGTATAATTAAAGCATACGAGTACAACTACTTGTATCAAAATAAGTTCCATCACTACAACTTGTTGTACATGTGTTATTATATGGTTGAAGTACATATCCTGATTTACATCTAAATGGAAATCCATAAAAAATTATAAGAAAAAAAACCGAAAGGAAAAAGAAAGAAAGAAAAAGGTACGAAGTACAATAAGTTGAATTGAATTCACAGGTTTCACAGATCTCATAACATTTGATACAAGTTGAATCTTGCATGACATAACCATGTGAACAACTAGAACAATAATCATTTGAACCATCAGGAGTTGTGTAACCTGTATTACATGTACATTGACCAGTTCCACTTGGTCCATCTGAACATATTCCATGATTATTACAATCACTACATTGTAAACAATTTCCACTATCCTTGGGATAATATCCATTTGTACATTGATTACAAGTTGAACTTCCCCATCCACTATTACATGAACATTGATTTGGTGCAATACAATTTCCATGAACACATGTTGGACTGCAAATAGCTTTGGACATTAATTTTTTTTTAAAATTTCTAATGAAATAATATCAATGAGATCTTACGATCACAATTCAAGCCACCATAACCAGTATTACATGTTCTAAATTGAATTGATGTTCCTAATGATTATATCGAATATAAATCATGATCATTCAAAAAATAACAGAAAAAAAAAAAAAAAAAAAAAAAAAAAAAAAAAAAAAAAAAAAAAAAAAAGAGATCATACCAACAGTTTCATAAGTTTCAAAAGTGCTATTTGATGGATTATTTTTTCCAGCATAAATATAGAAAGTATAAGTTGTTGAAGGTGATAAAGAATTTAATGTTATTGATGTTGATGTATATTTTGTTTTTTGAGTTGATGATGGTGATGTGAGCATTTTATAATAAACTCCTGGTCCTACACTTGCTGTCCAAGAAATATCAACTGATGTTGAACTTTTTTGAGTCAATTGAAGATTTGTTGGTGGGAATGGCACTATTGTTCATTTGATATTGAAACATGAATAATGAAGAAAAAGAAAGAAAGAAAGAATACAAAAACTTGGGCCATAAGTACAATAATTCATTTGTGTGTTATCATAGAAAAAACCACTATCGTAATCTCCATCGGGTATACTTCCACTGTACGAATTTTGATTGTCACCATTTGAATCATCCCAACTATTAATCAAACACCAATAAATGAGAAGTTACTTCAAGAGAAAATGAAAGTGAAAAATTACAAAACCCATCCAGTTTGAACAGAATTCCTTCCATTAATAACTTGACAAAACCCACCTTTTCTAAACAACATGAAAGTATCAGGCAATTGAGATCGAATTGAATCAAAGGAAATTGAAGTTGAAGGAGATCCACTTCCACAACAAAAATACCATTTGGTTGTGTAAGAATTGAGTTGATCTATTTTTGGTAAAGTATTTCGATTATCTTTTGGTCCTGATTGATTATTGTCTGCTTCATCACTTTGGGTTCTAGTTCCTTGAGTAAAACCAGTTGGACATGATTGAGCTATTTGTTTTTTTGCAACTTTTTTGAGTTGATCAATTAAAAAGGGTTACAATTTTGTCTGTTTTGATAGAAACAATAACTTCCAAGAGGCAATGAATCAACATATCCAGTACAAAAATATTGTCGAATGTTGTCATTGTAGTCACCTTTTGGAATTGTACCAGACCATCCGTTGGCATTGCTCCCATAGAAGCTTGGATCCTGAGAGTCCCAGTAATAAGAATCTGAAGTCAATGAACCACAACCCGCATTTGCAGAAGGAATAGTTAACCACCATCCATTAGCATGAACATTAAAACAACCAACCAACAACAACACAAGAACAAGAGAACTATTCATCCTTTCAACATGAAACAAACAAACAAACAACCTCCTTTTCTACACTCCGTTCAATAAAATTATTGCACTCCTGTCCGTTCCTCAAAAACTTGGTTTCTTTGAACCATTCCTTTCCTTATTTCTTCAATGAATCTATTTAGAAGATGCACAATCCACGAATTCATTCTTTTACTGATTTCCTCAAGCATTGCTCACTAAAGTCATGACTTTCTGATTCTCAAGAAAAGTTGAGAAAGTTGAGAAAAAAAAAAAAAAAAAAAAAAAAGTAAATGAAAGAGATTGAAAGAAATGAAAATAAGTAGTGTTTGTTTCTTTGTGAAAAAGTAAAGAGTGGTGTTTAAAAACACCTTTGTTTGTTTGAATATTGTAATTGGAGTGAGGATAAGTTTGATTGTTCTTAACCACCAAAACCATAAAGAGTTCTTCCTTGTCTTTTCAAAGCATAAACAACATCCATTGAAGTAACAGTTTTTCTTTTGGCATGTTCAGTATAAGTAACTGCATCTCGAATCACATTTTCCAAA
>Ga0209960_1001613_pt1 | contig 27886 bp, 27 predicted proteins | sample ThiBiot_500_plan_2_FD_183947 | JGI IMG/M metagenome (GOLD analysis project Ga0209960, IMG submission 183947) | Wastewater bioreactor microbial communities from Cape Town, South Africa - Thiocy_expt_500_plan (SPAdes) | ecosystem: Engineered > Bioreactor > Thiocyanate-remediating >... | reverse complement strand
TTCCCTCTAAAAAAATTCGAAAAAGCCTTAAGAACAAATAGAACTTAATACTTCTAATTGTCGTTTTAGTAATAGTAATAGTTTCGGACTTATACATGGGATGACCTCCAGTTTTAGGGGGTCAAACTTTACCTGTATTTTCCATATTTATACATTAAGTTTTATTAATTCTTAATATTCCTACGCTATAGTTTTAAAAATGTTAATTTATAAACTAAATAATTTGAGGATCTATGGAACATTCAATGAGCTTATACAACTATCAAGCGTATTCAATAACAGGCTACGATCAAGTTGATCTACATCACGGAAATCAATCGATTAGAGAAGATGACAATGGGTCTAATTCTAATAAAAGTTTTAATATGGATGGATTGTTCGATGGATTTAAATTTGGCAAAATTCTTTTTTTAAATGATTTAAAAAATATTATCGATCAAGCTTTTAAGATGATTGCTAAAAATAATCAAACGTTAACTAATGATGAATTAAAACCATCTGAAATCACGAAAGTGGTAGAAAATAATGCAGAGCTTTTAGATGCAGTAGAGAGATTAATCCAAGAGAATCAAGAATTGTATACAAAAGGGTATAATTCGTTAGCACAAAAAACCATTAAAACTAATATCGTTTCTGAGAGAACAAAATTAATCGTTCTTCAAGAAAATGCTCATAAAGCTGCTTTGCAAAAAGTTGGAATGGAAAATTTTATGGATAAAGATTTTAAGTTAATTGATAATAAAGATGATTTAAAATTTTCCAATCTAAAAATATCCCCAGATGATCTTTTGAAGAAAGAAGACCTAAAGCCCAGATCTAATAAAGCGCCATCAGGCTTAATGCTTTATAGACCAATTGAAAACGATTCAGTTCCTTCTTTAATGCTTTATAGACCTAAAAACAATAATAACTAGGTTTATTTTAAGACTAATAGGGGCATTTTAAAAGCCCCTATTTAATATTTGTTTTAATCTCCAGCCTTTAAAACTTCCATGAAAGCGCTTTGAGGTATGTTTACTTTACCGATTTCCTTCATCCGCTTTTTACCCTTCTTCTGCTTTTCCCATAGCTTTCTTTTACGAGTAATATCACCCCCATAACATTTAGCTGTTACGTTTTTGGTGATTGCTTTAATTGTTTCTCTAGCTACAATTTTTCCCCCAACTGCGGCTTGGATAGGCACTTTAAACAATTGCATAGGAATCACTTCTACCAATTTTTCACAAATAGCTCTACCCTTAGATTCTGCTTTTGTTTTGTGAACAAGACAAGAAAAGGCATCTACCGGCTCTTCATTCACGCGAATTTCTAACTTAACAATATCGCTTTGCTCGTACCCATCAAATTCGTAATCAAATGAACCATAACCTCTTGTGATGGATTTTAATTTGTCATTAAAATCCGTGATGATTTCATTCAAAGGCAGGCGATAGGTGAGTAAAAGGTGTTTTGCATCCATTGTCTCAGTTTTTGTACAAACGCCCCTTTTTTCCATACCTAAATTCATGACAGCTCCTAAATAGTCATTTGGAGTCATAATGTGACACTTAACCCAAGGCTCTTCGACCCATTCAATAAAAGTTGGGTCGGGATAATGGGCGGGGTTGTCAATGTCTTTGACAGTTCCATCCGATAAAGTGAATTTATAAATAACGCTAGGAGAGGTGGAAATGACGTCTAAATCAAACTCGCGTTGAATTCGCTCGAAAGTAATTTCTAAGTGAAGTAAGCCTAAAAATCCACATCTAAAACCAAAACCTAAAGCTAAGCTACTTTCTTGTTCAATGTGAAGAGCGGCATCGTTTAATTGCAATTTTTCTAACGCATCCCGTAAAGCTTCAAAATCAGTTGAATCTATGGGGTAGATACCTGCGAAAACAACTGGGAGAATGTGTTTAAAACCTGGCAAAGGTTCTGGAGCTGAATACTTTTGAGTCGTAATAGTATCTCCAATTTTTACATCAGAGGTTTTTTTGATGTTGGCGATCATGTAGCCAACTTCGCCAGGTTTTAGAGAATCAACAGCTTTTTCATTGGGAGTAAAAATTCCAACCTCTAATACTTCAAAAGCTTTATCTGTTGCCATCATTTTAATTTGAGTGCCACGCTTGATTTCACCACTAATGACTCGAATATAGACCATGACGCCCCGATACACATCGTAATGGGAATCAAAAACCAAGGCGCGCAATAAATTGTCTTTTGGTTCTTTTGGTGCCGGGACTTCAATCAAAATTCGTTCTAAGATCTCTTCGATTCCGATACCTGATTTAGCAGAACAACAAACAGCATTCGAAGCATCAATCCCAATAATATCTTCAATTTGTTTTTTAGTTCCTTCAATATCCGCACTTGCTAAATCTATTTTATTAAGGACAGGTACAATTTCTAAATTGCGATCTAAAGCTAAATGCACATTAGCTAAAGTCTGCGCTTGTACGCCTTGTGTGGCATCGACAACTAAAATTGCCCCCTCGCAGGCAGCTAATGATCTAGATACCTCGTACGTAAAATCAACGTGTCCTGGAGTATCAATTAAATTAATTTGATAAATGGTGCCATCATTTGCTTTATAATTCATTGTGACGGGATGTGCTTTAATTGTAATCCCTTTCTCTCGTTCTAGATCCATATCATCCAAAACTTGGTTTTGCATCTCCCTAGCTGTTAATGTATTCGTCAGTTCCAATAAACGATCGGCAAGCGTTGATTTTCCGTGATCAATATGAGCGATGATGGAGAAATTTCGTATTTTAGAAATATCATGTTGTTCCATGAGAGTAAATAACCTTAATTTAAGTTTGAAAATGACAAAGGAGAATCCCTTCTTTTATTTCTATAGAGAAATCTTCTTTTAAGCAAATGTTTGATAAACTCATAAAACTTGCATTCATGGAAGCATCTCTTAAATTCCATTTTAAGTGATTAGTTGTAACCCCTTTCACCTCATTTCCTAAAGGTAGCAACGATATACATTGATTTTTTGAACAACTAAAGCTGTGCTTACCTTTAGGAATCGCGATAACTTTTTCCTCTTCAGAAATATATTTGAGAAGTAGGGGATAACGTTGCAATAAAAATAAATTGTATAGTGTGTGATCAGTTCGATTACCCAAAGCTCCAAAGCAAACGATATTTTTCAAAGTGGGCTGGTAAATAATTTTTAGAGCCTGCTCTAAATCAGAATAGTCTTTATCTTTAGGGAATCGATAAAATTGTTGCACCTCATGGGTTTTAGGCTCAAAGGAATCGAAATCCCCACAAACTATATCGGGAACTAAACCAAGTTTTTCGCAATGTCTCCAACCGCCATCAACTGTCACAATTTTTTCAAATTGTGGGATTTGGGTTTTAATCCAATCGTAATTAGCAATAGGACCATTTGCAAATAAAGCTATAGAATGTATGGTTTGCATGGGAGTAAAAAAGCGTTATATCATTGCGGCTAAGATGACTCGAACATCCACCGAGTTGCCCCGACTAGAACCTGAATCTAGCGCGTCTACCAATTCCGCCATAGCCGCAAATCTTTAAAGAATAGTAGAATAAGGAACAATTTAATTTTTGAGAATCAAATTTATAAAATTCTAAAGAATTGTTTTAAAAAATAAAACTACTTCTTTTTTTTAAAGAGATTTATAATATAACCTTAAATTCTAGATAAATTAAAGCTATGAGTTCTTCGACTGTTTACGATAAAGTAAATCCTTATTATGCTCGTTTAAAAAAAAGAGTTTGTTTAAGTCAAAATTCTTTAAAAAAAACGTATCATATTGAAATAGACTTACAAGATTCAGGTATTACTTATGAGGCTGGCGATAGTATAGCCGTTATTCCTGAAAATCCTGATCTTTTGGTAAAACAAACCCTTTCTTATTTTATAAACGCAAAAAAAAGTTCTGTATTTGATAAACATCAAAAAGAGCATACTTTTGAAGATTATTTAAAAAAGCATATAAATTTAAGGGATGTAACAAAAAAACTTTTAAATGAACTTGCCTTAAGACAATTGCATCCTCAAAAAAAAGATTTTTTATACGAAATCCTAAAAACTGAAAATAGAGAACTTTATCTTCAATATATTGAGGGGAAAGAAGCTTGGGATGTACTAGAAGAGCATAGTGAAGTACAATTAACGCCTCAAGAATTTATTGCTTGTTGTTTGCCTTTATTACCAAGATTTTATTCCATTTCTTCCTCTCAAAGCTTTGTGGGAAATGAAGTACACTTAACAGTTGTTGAAGTTGCTTATACAGCTCACGATAAAGAAAGGAAGGGGTCTTGTACCCACTACCTTTGTCAAACCTTACAAGAAGGGGATTATTTTCCTCTTTATTTACAAAAGAGTCATAGTTTTAGATTACCAATAGATGACGATCTTCCAATTATTATGATAGGTCCAGGAACGGGAGTCGCTCCTTTTAGAGCTTTTATGCAAGAGAGGCTCTACAGAAAAGCATCCGCTCCAAGCTGGCTTTTTTTTGGAGAATGGAATAAACAACACCATTTTTTTTATGAAGACTTTTGGAAAAGCCTCGTTGATCAAAATTTGTTGAAATTAGATACAGCTTTTTCACGCGACCAAAGCCATAAAATTTACGTCCAAGATATCATGAAGCAAAATCAGGTAGATCTTTATCAATGGCTTCAAAACGGAGCTTATCTTTACGTTTGTGGGGATGCTAAACGTATGGCTAAAGATGTCGAACAAACGTTGTTAGAAATTATCATTAATCAGGGTAATTCGGAAGAAGAAGCCAGAAACTACATAAAACAATTGCGTAAAGAAAAAAGGTATCAAAGAGATATTTATTGATCTAATCAATTTTATTTTATCTAAGTTGATAACTTTTGCTTAATTTATAGATTCTGTCGATACAATCGCTAAGCATTGCACACCTTCTCCACACCCAAAGTCTGTCAATCCTTCTCCTGATGTTGCCGTTATTCCTACTTGCTCAATAGTTAGCTGAAGAATACGCGCAATATTTTCACGCATTTCTAAAATTCTTGGTTTAATTTTTGGTTTTTTACATTCCAAAGAGATAGCAACATGCGTAATTTTTTGATCTCTCAATGTTCGTAAAGCTTCTTTAAGATAAACTTCACTATCTGTTATCCCATCTTTTAAACAAAGATCATCGGCTATATCGCCGAGTATTAAAATGCCAGTTAACGAACTTATAGCGTTGCAAATAGCATGAAAAACAACGTCACCATCAGAATTTGCATTAAATCCTGGAGCGTCATCAAAAATTAGTCCACCGATTACACAGGGTTTTGAAGATTCAGTTAGCAAAAAACGATGGCTATCTTGCCCGAGGCCTGTTCTATATTTTGTCATAAATTAATTTTAAGTGAATTTTCAGAAAGTATAATCCATTAAATTATTTTATTCGATGACTTTCAAGAAATTCTCTTAACTTTTTTAAGGCTTTTGTTCGCATAGAAATTTTACTTTGTTGCTCCATGCTCATTTCTCCAAATGTTTTTGATTGATCATACAATTGAAAAATTGTGTTCCAACTTTTTGATGCATGGCGAATATTTCCCCTAGGTTTTACGATCATTCCTTCAATTGAGCCTGTAAAAATTCTAATTGGATCGGTTGGCGTAGCAAAAGCTACATAGCATAAAACTTGTGCATGATGATCTTCATATTTATGTATTAATTCGGCAAAATCATTTTCCCCAAGTTTATGCAAAAAATCTTTTATATAAGGTCCTGGTAATCCATTTAAGCAACGACAATATAAGGAAACATCTTCTACTATTAGGGGACGATGAAGAATAGATAGAGCCTGTTTTGCTTTTGCTTGAATAATTTCTTCAGCGTCTCCTTGTATTTCTTCTAATTCAATGTCAATACGTCTTAATTTCCAATCATTTAAAATTAGTTTGGCTTCTTCAAATTTGCCAGGATTACTCGTGACATAATCAATTTCGTACATTGAAAGGCTCCCTAATAATTTAATCTAAAACAAGTTTTAGGCTAATTTGTAAATTTTGCCATCATCTTACACTATCATTTTATTTAATTGAGAGAAACTATCTTTACTATCTCAAAAGTAAAAACGCTTTCTTTAAATCTTATTCGATAATAGAAAAATCATTGTGTAAAATGTAGATTTGTTTTAAGAGTAAGAAAGGTCTTGCAGATAACTGAAAAGTTATTGTAAGGTATTGTTCCCATTCCAAAATCACTTCAGAACAATCCGCGGTAACCATGGAATACTTGACAATCACAGGTGGAAAACCACTCAAAGGTCAAATAAAAGCATCTGGTGCTAAAAATGCCATGACAAAGCTTTTAGTCGCTTCCTTACTTTCTGACAAAAAATGTCGTTTTTATAATGTTCCAAATATTGGGGACGTACAAGTTACAGTGGAGTTATGCAAAGAAATTGGCATGCACGTGGAGTGGGATAAAGAACTTGGTGTGATGGAAGTTGAAACTAAGGAACTTAAAACTACATATGTTCCACAAAGATTTTCTGGGGCAAATCGTATTCCCATATTGATGATAGGTGCATTACTTGGAAGAACTGACGAAGAAATTATTGTACCAACGGTTGGGGGATGCTCGATAGGGGCAAGAACCATTGATTTTCATGTTGATGCCCTAAGAAAACTAGGGGGAACGATTGAATATAGAGGCATGAAACGAGAGGGCGCATATTTTGCGCATGCGCATAATGGTCTGAAAGGAACGTTAATCGTTTTGCCTTATCCATCAATCGGAGCTACTGAAAATACAATTTTAGCCGGTATCACCGCAAGAGGAACGACCGTAATTAAAAATGCTGCTATAGAGCCTGAGATTGTGGAATTAATCTTATTTTTACAAAAACTTGGGGCAATCATAACTCTTGATGTTGATCGGACCATTCGCATTCAAGGGATAAAAAAATTTCAAGAAGTTGAACATACTGTTTTATCAGATCGGATTGAAGCGGCTTCATGGGGCATGGCAGCTATATCTACAAAGGGTAGAGTGTTCGTAGAAGGGGCGCAACATCAACATATGATCACTTTTTTAAATAAAATTAGAGAAGTGGGTGGTGGATTTCACATTCGAGCAAATGGGATTGAGTTTTTTCACGATGGACCTTTAAAAGGGGGAATTCATCTAGAAACTGACGTACATCCAGGTTTTGCAACAGATTGGCAACAGCCTTTTGTCGTTTTGCTAACACAAGCCAGTGGCGCATCGGTAATTCATGAAACAGTTTATGAAAATCGTTTTGGTTATACAGAAACGTTAAAAGATATGGGAGCCGATATATCTTTATTTAAACAATGTTTGGGCGGAAAAACTTGTCGCTTTGAATCAAAAGGCTATTATCACAGTGCCATCATAAAAGGAGAAACAAAACTTTCTCCTAAAAATATCTCGATTCCTGATTTACGAGCAGGTTTTGCATATGTAATGGCTGCCATCTTAGCTGACGGAACTTCAAAAATTAGTGGATTGCACTTCCTCGACCGTGGTTATGAAAGTTTAGATGAAAAGCTCCTAGCATTAGGTGTTGAGGTGAAAAGAGAAAACTTAGATCCTTTAACAAAAGATGCTATAGAATTAGATTCCATATTAGCTTAAGACAGGTAAGAGTCTCGTTTTATTAGGTTCACCGGCAATTTCTTTTACGTATTTTGGCACAGCAAAGCCAGGTAATCGTTTTTCCAATTCTTTAATTAGAAAATGACCTTTTTCTTCTTTTACTTCAAAATGTTGAGCTCCTTGGACCCGATCTAATTGATGAAGGTAGTAAGGAATAATATTAGCGTCGATTAACGTTTCGCAAAGCTCTACTAATGTTTCTACATTATCATTAACATTTTTTAATAAAACCGCCTGATTTAAAACATTACATCCAATTCGTTTCAATTGATCAATTTTAGCAATAATGTCCTGATCTATTTCTCTGGGGTGATTTATGTGTAATATAAACCAAAAAGAGAAACGGCTCTTTTTAAGCATGGCGATAAATTCATCATCAATTCTTTCCGGAATACCTATTATAAAGCGAGTGTGAAAACGAATTCTTTTAATATGAGAAATTTTTTCACATTCTTGTATAAAATTATGTAAATTTGCGTTTGGTAAAGATAGGGGATCTCCACCACTTAAAATAACTTCTTTAACTGAAGAGTTATTTTTTAACCAAGAAAGTTCTTCCTCAAAACCTTTAACTTTAGTCTCATAAGGGAAGTTTTGTCGGAAACAATATCTACAATGCATAGCACATGCACTCGTACTAACCAGTAAAGCTCTCCCGTTGTATTTTTGCAAAAGTTTTTTTGTACACCCAAAAGATTGGTCTTGTACTGGATCTACTAAAAAATTGGGGTTGTAAGCTAATTCCTCGATTGTTGGAACAAATTGTTTAAAGAGGGGGTCTTCAACGTTATTTTTTTCAATCTTTTGCGCTAAGCGATAGGGAAGATTAAAAATAAATTTTGAATGGCGCAGTACTTTGGCTGCATTTTTCTCATCAAGTTGTAAATAGTTTATTAGTTTATCGATGTTCGTAAAATTGGTTTTGAGAATACTTTTCCAAGTCATAACTTAACTTTCTAAAAATTAAAAAGATAAGTATAATTAATGATAACATTTAGATATATGAGGAATAAAGTTGGTTACCACATTTTTTAATGTTTTTAGTCTTTTATTGCTGGTCAGTTATATACCTTGGTTTTATGAAGTTGTTTTACCTAGATACTCGAGTAGAACCCAACGTTTTTTCTATTTGACTAAGGCTTTGATGAAAGAAATTAAAGCGTTTTGCAAATGTGTAACCTTTTACTTTTTTGATTTATCTAAAAAAGACCCCAAAAATGTAAATGTCGATGAACCGTCTATTTTATTAATTCATGGTTATTTACACAATAGCTCGGCTTGGACCGATTTTAAGAAATGGTTTCATAAGGAAGGCATAAAAAATGTTTTTACTATTAATTTAGGTCATCCGTTTCAAAAGATCGAAGACTATGCTCAAAAAATTAATAATAAAAGAGCTGAAATAGAAGCCTTAACAGGAAACCGAAATATAATTCTCATTGGTCATTCCATGGGTGGCGTCGTAGCTGTTGAAGCTGCTTTGCAATCGCAAGAGGGCATTCTTGGAATTTTTACTTTAGCTTCCCCATTAAAAGGGTCTTATAGAGGGCCTTGGGGAGGAATTGGAGAGTGTCATAAACAAACTCAATTGCATTCACCTTATATTCAAGAATTATATGCACGGATACACAAAGCTAATTTATCTTTATATCATTTAGCAACAGAAGGGGATTTAATTGTTCGCCCCATAGAATCAGCCTTCCATACCCCCAGTCCTAAACAAACTATTTTATTGAAAGATTTAGGCCATGTATCCTTACTGTTTTCAAAAAGAGTATTTTATCATACCTATGACTCCATTAAAACTCTCTTAACTACGAAATAAAAATCATGAAATTTGCCTCTTTTAGAGCCTTTTATAGAGAAACGAAAGCCTTTTTTCTCTGTGTACTCTTTTACTTTTATAATCTTACTAAAAAGAATCCAAAACAAAAAGAATCTAATCATCCACCTATCCTTCTCATTCATGGCTTTTTACATAATAGTTCTGCTTGGGTTTGGTTTCGAAGGCAATTAATAAAACAAGGATTCACTAACATTTTTACCATTAATTTAGGCTATCCTTTTTCGACGATGGAAGAATTTGCTTCAAAGGTAAAAGATTTGAGAAATGATATAAGCCAAATCTGTGACGATAATAGACTTATTTTAATTGGTCATTCCATGGGAGGCATAGTAGCTGCTCAATCGGCTTTAGATAAACCGGAAGGAATCGAAAAAATTATCACAATAGGTTCTCCTTTTGATGGCGCTTATTCAGCTTGCCTATTATCGATGATTTGCGATACACAGATGAAATTCCATTCCGAATATATGCAAAAAATGTATGAAAATTTGCGTTTTCAAAATTTCCCCATTTTTCACATTGGTACTAAAAATGATCTAATCGTAAGACCACTCGAATCAGCCTTTCACACACCTAACCCTACCAAAACACTTCAAGTGGAAGGGGAAGGGCATATTTCTATGGTTTTTTCAGAAAAGGTTTTAACTGAAATTCTTTCTTTTATTAAGACTAAATAATGCCTTTCTAAAAACCCACTTTGCTAAAACAATCAATTTAAAATTGATATGCTGGCTTGAAGCAAAGATTTTATCGACCTTAAGCCCTACAGGAAATTAATTGGGCGAATTCACAACTCGCCAAATAGAATATATATGACCTGGCTTCTTAAGCTCTATAGCGTTTATTAAATAAGTAGGATATTTACAAAACTATTTTTTATCAAAAAAGATAAAAAGGCTGTTTAATTAAGGGGTTTATTCATTCGATCCACTTTTCCATCAACAAAACGCCCCATAAATCGCAATTGTTCATTTTCGTAAAATTTGCCATATCCATGTGCTTTTCCATTTAAAGTTTCCCCTATGTAAAAGCTACCACTTGGAAATTTGAGTATTTCTTTAATTGCCGGAGAAGGTTCGAGCTTTTCAGAGCAGGGAGGTTTACAAAATTTTTTTCTTTTTTTAATGGGTTTGTTTTCTTCTTGGATCTCATCCAAGGAACGCTTATTCTCATTTTTCTCTGATTTTTGAGAAGAACTTGAAGATAAATATTCATCAGATTCAATAGAACAACAAGAGCTAGCATCAAAGGATTCATCCTGCGCAATTTGGGTAACCTTTAAATTTTGGGCTATTGGGGCTTTTTTAATTGTCTCTAATCTGTCATCAAAAATTATCGGTTTTTTTCTTGTTCGTTTTGGTAATTTAGTATTTGCTGTAATGTTTCGATCGAAAAGATTTTCTATTTCAGACACCATTTCGCCTAAATTATCTTTACTTGAAATAGATGACTCATCATCTGAGTTGCTATCTGAAGAGGATTCTTCTAATGACTGAGAACTACAGGAAAAGCCTTTATCTTTTGACCATTGATAATTAGAAGAGCTAGACGAACAACTATCTGAACTATTGGATATAGGGGAACACATATTTATTACTTACGTTTAATGTTTTAAATTTTTATCTCTTGAGACTATGGCTTTAAGAATTACATTTTTTCAACAGTTTGAAGACCTAAAAGATATAAGCCCTGTTTTAAAACGCGGGCGGTGGCTTCACATAGTAAAAGACGAGAGTTTTGTTGAAGATCTCCCTCTACGCGACAATCTCTAAAGAAAGCATTGAATTTTTCTGACAATCCGTATAGATAATCAGCTAATCTATTAGGTAGAAGATCTTTAGCAACGCTGTCTAAAACTTCTCCAAAGCGAGTTAAATAAAAAGCTAAGGCAAGTTCTGATGGGTGCTCTAAAATAATGGGGAGTTTTTGTTCAATTAATTGATCTACACTTTGATTAACTTTTTTCTTGATGCCATTTATACGCACATAAGCATACATTAAAAAAGCCGCCGTGTTTCCTTCAAATTTCAACATTTTGTCATAGCTAAAGACGTAATCACCAATGCGATTACAAGAAAGGTCAGCATATTTGACAGCTCCGATTCCAAGAGCTTTAGCTAATTGAGATTGCTCCTCTTCGCTCATCTCGTGATTTCTTTCTTTTACAAGGATTAACGCTTTGTCAATAGCAGTTGTAAGTAAATCTTTTAGACGTTCTGTATCACCAGACCTCGTTTTAAATTTTTTGCCATCAGATCCTAATACAAGACCAAAAGGTACGTGATCCAACTCCACTTTTTTATCATTCAAAAAACCAGCTTTTTTTGCGGCTTGAAAGATCATTTGAAAGTGAGTACTTTGACCAGCATCTGTAACATAAATAAGGCGGTCTGCTTTTTCATCAAAGATTCTATGTTTAATGGCTGCCATATCGGTTGTATCGTAGTTAAAGCCACCATCTGATTTTTGCACCATCAAGGGTAGAGGTTGTCCTTCGCGATTGATGAACCCATCTAAATAAAGACACTTGGCGCCATATGAAACGACAATTAAGTTTTTTTGCTCTAATTCAGTGATAATGTCTTTTAACATAGGGTTGTAGAAGGATTCACCTCTCGTAACTAGGTGAACGTCGAGTAAGTCATAAATTTCTTGATAAGCTTTTTCAGAAATTGTACAAATAATTTCCCAGGCTCTTAAAGAATCCTTATTTCCCCCTTGTAAAGCTACCACTTCTTGTTGTGATTTTTTCTTAAAAACCGGGTCTGTATCAAATTTTTCTTTTGATTTTTTGTACCAAGTAACGAGATGGCTAAGATCTGTGTCTTGTTTGCCGTTTAACACATCCGAAGCTTCTTCTTTCATATACGCAATTAACATTCCAAATGCCGTTCCCCAATCGCCAATATGATTTAAGCGCAAAACATCGTTGCCTAAGAATTCAAAAATGCGAGCTAGGGAATCTCCAATAATTGTGGAGCGTAAATGACCGACATGCATCTCTTTTGCGGTATTGGGAGAGGAAAAATCGATAATAATTTTTTTATGAGAATTATTTGAAGATACGCCTAATTTGGAATCGTGCAAAATATAATTAACACGCTCTGATAGTTCTTTTGGATTTAAATATATATTGATAAATCCAGGGCCTGCAATTTCAAGTTTTTCAATATAGGGGATTTTTTTCTGATTTAAATAATCGACAAATTGCTCAGCTATTTTCCTTGGATTAGTTTGTAAAATTTTCGTAAGTTTCATAGCCGAATTGAACTGATAGTGGCCAAACTTTTCTTGGGTACTAACAGTTATTTCTAAAGGTATTTCTTCTTGATTAACGGAAGGGAAAAGGGCGTGGCAAGCTGTTTCAAAATCATTTTGAATAAGAGCGATAAGGGATTTCATGACTAATACTTATTAATTATTTTCTCAAATGTTGTTCCACAAGCTCCATAGCTATTTCTTCTGGAGGAACGTTAATTTCTTTAGCTTTCATAAACAAATTTAAGAGAATATCATAAATAGTAATTACTTTGTCTCTAGAAATAATGGGATTGTAACCTTCTTTGGAAACTTCTAAGGCAGCATTAATAATTCCACCTGCATTAATAATAAAATCGGGGGCATACACAATTTTTTTCTGGAACAATATTTTTCCAGCTTCTTCTGTGGCTAGTTGATTGTTGGCACAACCAGCGATAGCTTGACACTCAAGAGTACTAGCTACTTGTTCATTAATGGTTCGCCCAATTGCGCAAGGGGCAAAAATATCACACGGCGTTTTATAACATTCAGATTCTAAAACTTCCTTTGCACCATATTGATCTATAATAAGCTCTACTTTTTCTTGATCTATATCACAAACAATCAAATTGACTCTTTTCCAAAATAAGAATTCAGCAAGCTTGCTTCCGACATTGCCAAGCCCTTTAATAAGGATAGTTTTATTTTCTAAGGAAGGGGAGCCCCATAAAAATTTAGCAACAGCTTCCATTCCTTTAACCACACCAAATGCTGTGTAAATACTTGGATCCCCACTGCCACCCTTGATTGGCAAGGCGCATACATAAGGAGTTTTTTCTTTTATAATCAACATATCATTTGTGTTAGTTCCAACGTCTGCGGCTGTCACATAAGAACCTTTTAAACTATTCACAACTTCAGCGAATGCATGCAGTAATTTAGGGCTTTTTCGTTTTGGATCGGCTATAATTACACTTTTTCCACCGCCCGATCCACTTAATATGGCTGCCGATTTATAAGTCATAGCTTTAGCTAAAAATAACACATCTTCAAGAGCTTTTTGGGTGGAGCTATAGGGGAAAATCCTTAAACCCCCAATTGCTGGTCCCAAAGTGGTGTTATGGACAGCAATGAAACAATGCAGCCCTATTTCTTCATCAATCCCTTCAATAACTTTTTCATAATTTTCAACTTTATGTTCTATGATTTTTAGTGCCATAAAGCTCCTTATTCTTTCAAATAGTGGGTTCAAAAAAGTCTTGCTCTATTTGCTAAGACAGGTTAACCTTAAGTATTCAAATTTATTAATTTCCGTCTGTAATTAGATAAATAACATTTTACAGGCATTATATCATAATCATAATAATTTTTTTTGAAGGTTAAAATGACACAAACTGTCATCACAGAACAAGTAAAAGACAGCCTTAGAAAATTTTTACAGGAAAATCCTAACGCAGAATTGATTCAGACGTATTTATTCTATGTCGAAAATAAATTTTCTCTAAAACCTGTCCTTTTTCCAAAAGAGAAAATGATTTATCAAAGCGCAGAAGACGCCATCCGACAGCTTGAAAAAGAGCAAAAATTATGGCATGAAACTGAAATTAAAGTTGGATTTAGTAACCAAGCTGTAAATGCGCAGACTAAACGAATTTATATATGCCCTTTTACTGGGAAGGTCTTCGGTGATAATACACATCCCAATCCTCAAGATGCTATTTATGATTGGGTTTCTAAATGTCCAGAGAATACAGAAAGAGTTAATGGACTGAGAGTAAAACGTTTTTTTGTTTCTGAAGATCCAGAAGTGATTAATAGTTATGCTTCCAAATTCAAACCAAAAGAAGGAATCACAAAAGTCGTTTTTTCTTCTGTTTTGAGTGGAAAGCTTTTTAACTCAAAAGAAGCTGTAGTACAAGATTTCAAAAAGAATTATTTAAAGCGTTTATCGTTAATCGAAGTACAAAACCAAAACAAATTCCAAATTGAAGAGCATTTTTTGGATTTTATTCAAAAACATTTGGTTGAAGAAAAAATTGCCTCTTTTGTTGAAGCTTTGGCTGAGTACGATGAGTTCCAACCCTTTATACAGCATTGGATAGAATAATTGTCAAAACAAGATGACTGCATAACATCTTCTTTCATATCTCATTCACCTTTAGAAACAATCGCTTTTGGAAAAAAATTAGGGGAAAGCCTAAAACCAAATTCGATTGTTTGTTTTTATGGAGATTTAGGTGCTGGAAAAACGACTTTGATTAAGGGGATAGTACAAGGGGTAACTGGAAAAAATTATTATGTAAACAGCCCAACATTTGTTTATTTAAATATTTATGATGGGATTAAAAGCGTCTTCCATTTTGATCTATATCGAATTCAAAATGAAGATGAATTTGTTGGAATGGGTTTCGAAGAATACTTTTTTTCATCAGGGGTCTGTTGTATAGAATGGTCAGAAAGAATAGTAAATATAATCCCTTCAAACGCTGTAAAAATTGAGATGCAACATTTAGATGAGTCTAGTCGACAAATCGTTGTGAGAGAAGAATTAAGATGATAAAATATAATTATAAAGCTGCAAAATTTATTAAATCAGCAACAGACCCCAAAGATTATCCAATCCTTAAAGACGATTCCGGAACACTACTTCTTGAAGTGTCAGTAGCTGGGCGTTCAAATGTGGGCAAATCGAGTTTATTAAATGATTTATTTCAGCAAAAACATTTAGTAAAAACTTCATCTGTTCCTGGAAAAACACAATTGATTAATTTTTTTTCGATTGCAGATCAATTAATTTTTACTGATTTGCCCGGCTATGGTTACGCTAAAGTCCCCCAAAATATTAGAAAAAATTGGGGAAAAATGATTCAAACTTATTTAGATAAGCGTGAGAATTTAGAATTAATTTTATTCCTTTTTGATATTAGAAGAAAACCAAATGAAGAAGATCTACAATTTTTAGATTGGGTTTGTTATCATCAAAAAGCAATAATTTTAGTACTAACGAAAATCGATAAACTTAACCAATCTGAAGTGGCCGCTAACACAAAAGCCATATTAAAAGCGTTCGACATTGACAATCTGCAATATGTGCACTATTCCGTTCCCAAAAGTATGGGGCGCGAAAAATTGACGTGGATGATAGCGGATGCCCTTCAAACAACAACTATTGAATAATTATGTCTAAAAAACTTGATGAAGAAGTATTTATTTGTATCGATTGTGAAACAACAGGACTTGATGCTGAGCAGGATCGAATTATTGAAGTGGCTGTTACCAAATTCACATTGAAAGGCGTTATCGAAGAATTTGAGAGTTTAATTGACCCTGAATGTGAAATTCCTCAAAGTTCAATAGAAATTCATAATATAACTGCAGATATGGTTAAGGGTAAGCCTTTAATGAAAGATGTTTTACCACAAATTATCAAACTAGTTTCTAATCACGTTATAGTTGGCCATGGGGTGAAGTTTGATATGGACGTTATTCAAAATGCAGCAAGAAGAGCTAATATTCCCTGTAAGATTGCTCAAAATCAATACATCGATACTTTAAGACTTGCGCGCCATTATGGAGAAAGTCCTGTTAATTCTTTAGAAAGACTACGTTGCCATTTTAATATTGAAGCCGAAGGGGCTCACCGCGCTATGAATGATGTGGTTGTTAATATGGGAGTTTTTAAATTCTTGGCACAAAGATATCATTCTTTAAAAGAGATATTTGATGTATTAGCTAAACCGGCTTTAATTAAAATTATGCCACTTGGTAAATATAAAGGCCGTCTCATGAAAGAGATACCTTTAGATTACTTAATAAGATGCGCAAAGCGTGATTTTGATATAGACCTATTGTATTCCTTAAGACATGAAATCAAAAAAAGAAAGAAGGGAAACCTTTTTTCACAAGCAGCAAACCCTTTTGCAAATCTATGATGCAAAACTCATTGGAGGCTATAATGAACAAAGATATGGAAAAAAAATTCCCTGAAAAAGGTTCCTTTGAAGTAAAAGTTGGACTCGCCGAAATGTTAAAAGGCGGAGTTATTATGGATGTTACCAATGCTGAGCAAGCAAGAATTGCAGAAGATGCAGGTGCAGTAGCTGTTATGGCTTTAGAGAGAATTCCTTCAGATATTCGCGCACAAGGTGGCGTTGCGAGAATGTCAAATCCTGAACTTATCAAAGAAATTCAACAAGCAGTTTCAATTCCTGTTATGGCGAAATGTCGTATCGGTCATTTTGTAGAAGCGCAAATACTCGAAGCATTATTCGTAGATTTTATCGATGAAAGTGAAGTATTAACACCAGCTGATGAAGATTTTCACATCGATAAAAATGCTTTTCGTATCCCTTTCGTCTGTGGCTGCCGTAACTTAGGAGAAGCTTTGCGAAGAATTGGAGAAGGTGCAGCTATGATTCGAACCAAAGGAGAGGCTGGTACTGGAAATGTCGTAGAAGCTGTAAGGCATATGCGAGCTTTGCAAAGAGATATAAAACGTTTAACGCGACTTGACCCATCTGAGCTTATGACTGAAGCTAAAAACATGGGCGCTCCTTACGATTTAGTAAAACTTGTCGCCAAAACTGGTAAATTACCTGTTCCAAATTTTGCGGCAGGAGGAATTGCCACACCAGCTGATGCTGCTTTAATGATGCAGTTGGGGGCAGAAAGTGTTTTTGTAGGTTCTGGAATTTTTAAATCAGAAGATCCATCACAAAGAGCTAAATCGATAGTAGCTGCTGCGACTTATTATCAGGATCCTGAAATGTTAGCTAAAATATCCATGGGATTATTAATGCCGATGAAAGGTATTGATGTACAAAAATTGACAAAAGAAGAAATGTTTGCCCAAAGAGGGTGGTAATGATAGTTGGCGTTTTAAGCGTACAAGGTGCCTTTGCTAAACATATTGAAGCTTTGCAAAAACTTGGAATAAGAACAAAACAAGTCAAAACACCGCACGATTTAATTGAATGTAATGGTTTAATTATTCCGGGCGGAGAATCGACAACTATCTTAAGGCAATTAAAATTTATCAATCTTTTAGAACCTTTACATGAATTTGCTAAAAGTAAACCAATTTTAGGCACATGCGCTGGCCTTATTTTAATGTCAAAGCATGTACTTTGCAAAAGTGTAGAAACTCTACAATTGTTAGATATTGAAGTAGAACGCAATGCTTTTGGCCGACAAGTGGAGTCTTTTTCAGCGGAAATTGAATTTAAAGTCCCTCATAAAAGAGTAAATATCATTCCAGCTGTCTTTATTCGAGCTCCGCGTATAAGAAAAGTTAGCAAAGATGTATTAGTATTAGCCGAATATAACCAAGAACCAATCTTGGTTCAGCAAGGCATTCATTTAGGCGCGACATTTCATCCAGAGCTAACAGATTCACTAACTATTCATAATTACTTTTGTAACACTTTAAAAGATCGTTAATATTAGCTCTGAATATAACCATAAAATTAGCCTCGATTGCTTATACCTTAAATAAAATGGGGAAGGCAATCGGGGGGCTTATATTACGGTTAGTCTACATAAATGTTTCTTTGTCATTTAATTACACCAACTGCCATCCATGCTTTGCGAAGTTTATCATAAACTTCAGGTCTTTCTTTATATTTTTTTATAGCAACTTTTAAAGTTGCTTTGGCAAAATCTTTAAATTTTGCGTCAGGTTTTAAAGTAATATCTTTAGCTGTCATGGCTTCATACCAAATTTTGCCCGGTATTTCCCACGAAAATTCTTTTAAATCTTCTGTAAATAATGCAAAAGCTCGATTAGCAATCCCCGATGTATCATGCACATCTAAGCTTTTCTTATAATTCCCATAGTGAGCAATTTGACTATCACTGCCTAAAGCTGAATCATTTTGGTAAGCAGTGCCTGGATTTAACATATCTCTTAAATAAACAGGTTTTTTATTTTTTCTTTGATAAATTAAATGTTCTCCAATGTGCCATTGATGGCCAACAGGATAAATAGGCTCTAAATTTTGAATAATATTTTGTTGATTATAATATTGAAGTACTTGAATACCAAATACATCAGATATATGTTCATTTAGACCACCCGACTCTTCTTTGTAAATAAAACGCCTTGTAGTTTCTGTAAATCCATGCGCAGTTTCATGAGCTGCAATGTCAATATCTATGGTAAAGCGATGAAATACTTTTTTATTCAATGCAATATGCTCATTAAATTCATCACCGGTCCCTATCACAAATTGTGCACCATTAAAAAAGGCATTGGATTCTGGATAGTTTACCGTAACTTTCATTATGGCGCCTTTGCCATCAAATGAATTGTGATTATAATTTTTTGCAAAAAAATCGTAGGTAAGTTTTTGATTATTGAATGCTTCTATTGCCATAACATCATTCAATTCAGCTTTTATTATGTCATTTTTTATTGTATATTCTTCACCTGGAAGGAATTGAAGATCTTTAATTCCTTTGGCATTATAAATGTGAATAATTCGATGGTCAAGTTCTGTTGTGACTGATTCTTCTTGAAAGTGATAAGCTCTCATAGCATCGGAATGATTACTAAAAAGTTGTTTTTGTTTTTCTTCCGGTAAATACTTTTTAATTTTTTCTTTGTAATTTTCTTCCATTTTTGGAGGAATAATTGAACAACAAGGATGAACCATAACTTCTCCTTTTTTTAAGGGGATAATCGTTTAAGAATCCAACTATTAGCAGTTTTTTGATAAGCAATTCGATCATGCAAACGGTTAGGCCTTCCTTGCCAAAATTCTACATAATCGAGTACGACTTGATAGCCAGACCAATTTTCAGGAAGAGGAATCTTATGATATTGATATTTCGCTTCCGTGTTTTTGAAAACTAGTTCTAAATAACTTCTATCTACAACCTCTTCACTTTGATTTGAGGCTAAAGCTCCAATTTGACTACCGCGAGGTCTTTTAGAAAAGTATTCTTGTGCAAATGCCCTTGAAGTTTTAATGGCCTTTCCCTTGAAATTGACTTGTCGTTCAAGCTCTTTCCATAAAAAAGTTATAGCAACATGATTATTTTCTTCGATATCTCTTCCTTTTTGACTGCAAGAATTGGTAAAAAAATATAAAGAATTGTGATCGAATTTTTTTAACAATACTGTTCTGGATGTGGGAATACCTAGTTTATTAACTGTAGCTATAAACATCGCATTCGGTTCACAGATTTCACATTTTTTTGCTTCCTCAAACCATATAGCAAATTGCTCCATAGGCTCTTTACGCATCAAAGAACGATGTAACGGTTTATCATGATATTCTTTTCTTAAATCGTTTAAATCCATAATGATAAATTTGTTATTTACACATCGTTCTAAAGAATGTATCTTTTAATTAAAAGAATTATTTTAAAAGGTTATTATGTCAGCTAAATTAACTGTAAAAGATTTAGATCTTAAAGGAAAAAAAGTCTTAGTAAGGGTTGATTTTAATGTACCTTTGAAAAACGGAATGATTACAGATGATACAAGAATTAAAGCTTGCCTGCCAACGATACAATATTTAATAGATCATAAAGCAAAAATTATTCTACTTAGTCATTTAGGACGTCCGAAGGGGAATAAAAATTTAGAAATGTCTTTAGCCCCTTGTGCTAAACGGTTAGGAGAATTACTTAAATTGCCTGTAAAAATGGCAAAAGACTGCATAGGGGATGAAGTAAAAAAAGAAGTGGATGCTTTAAAGGAAGGGGAAATACTTTTATTGGAAAATCTACGATTTTATGAGGCTGAAGAAAAGCCTGAAAAAGATTCCCAATTTGTAAAAGAACTATCACAACTTGCCGATTTATATATAAATGATGCCTTTGGTACAGCACATAGAAAACACACATCTACTTATTATTTAGCGAAGGAATTTCCACAAAAAGCAGCAGCTGGTTTGTTGTTACAAAAAGAGATCGACTTTTTAGGAAAAGCTCTAGCAAATCCTGAAAAGCCTTTTTATGCCATTATTGGAGGAGCTAAAATCTCAACAAAAATTGGAGTTTTACAATCTTTAATTTCTGTAGTAGATAAAATTTTTATCGGTGGCGCCATGGCATACACCTTTTTTAAAGCGCAAGGTTTAGAAGTTGGAAAATCTTTATGTGAAGATGAGTATTTAGAACAAGCAAAAGAGATTATGAATGTCGCCGAAAAACAAAAAGTCTCAATTATTCTCCCCATAGACACTGTAATTACAAAAGAAATTAAAGAACAGGCATCTTCTAAGGTTGTTTCTATTCAAGAAGGGATACCCAAAGAAATGGAGGGTGTTGATATTGGACCTCAAACGATTAAACTTTTCAAACAAGAATTAAAAGACGCAAAAACCATTTTTTGGAATGGCCCATTAGGGGTTTTTGAGGTTGATGAATTTGCTAAAGGAACAGAAGAAGTTGCAACCTTTATAGCCAATTTAAATTGTACAACAATAGTTGGAGGTGGGGATTCTATTGCAGCTTTAAATAAGTTACATTTAGCAAATAAAATTTCACATATTTCGACAGGAGGGGGTGCCTCTTTAGAATACATAGAACATCATTCCCTACCAGGCATTGATGTTCTCTCAGATAAATAATTACAGTATTATTAATAATTATTTGCCTTTAGTTAAGTAATAATAAAACATTTTAGTAAAATATTTATTTACTTTAATCTTTATTGCAAAGATTTCGCAAAGATGTTAAACTCTTTTTTAAATTATTTTATTGTTACTATAATTGCATTAATAGTGAAAAATTAAGAGTTTTCTTAATTTGAAACTAAAGGATACAACGTTGAAGCTAATGCACACGTGCTTTCAGTTTGCTTCTTTTCTAGATTTTTGGTCCGATACTACGACCTGTAGTTTTCTTTGTTCAAATCAATATTGTCTTTATAAATTCAAAAAAAAGGTTTCTCATGTCAGGGCTGAATTCAGGTAATTCAGATTTTGCAAAGTGGCGGGGTTATTTTTGGCCTGTTCATCGCTATGAGTTAAGAAAACTCATCCCTATGTTACTGATATTTTTCTTCATTTCATTTGACTACAATATATTGCGGGTCATGAAAGATACAGTCGTTATAACTGCGAAAAATTCCGGTGCGGAAGTCATTCCTTTCATTAAAGTATGGGTAATGTTTCCAAGCGCAATCTTGATGACCTGGATGTTTACTCGTTTGTCCAATCGATTTTCAAGAGATCGTGTTTTTTATTCGATGGTTTCCTTCTTTTTATCTTATTATTTTATTTTTATCTTTTTCCTTTACCCTAATCGGGACTGGTTTCACCCCAATGAAAGTGCGGATGCTTTGCAAACTATTTTACCTCAAGGGTTTAAAGGTTTAATTGCAATGTATCGCAATTGGACGTTTACTATTTTTTATGTAATGTCTGAAATGTGGAGTAGTATAGTACTATCCGTTTTGTTTTGGGGATTCGCCAATCAGATTACTCGACTAGATGAGGCTAAGCGTTTTTATGGTTTATTTGGTATAGGGGCCAATCTTTCAGGTATTGCGGCAGGTCAAGCTTCTGTCTATTTAAGTCGCCACGTATTTAATCCAAGTTTACCTTTTGGGAAAGATGCTTGGGAACAGTCTATGGGAATGATCATAATAGTTGTTACTCTCGCGGGTATTGCTGCCATGTTTGTTTATCGATGGATGACCCATAATATTTTAAACGACACGAGATTTTACGAAGAAGTTCAAGCTCAAGATGAGAAAAAGTTAAAAGGGAATCTATCTTTAAGGAATGCTTTTAGTTATTTACTCAAATCACGCTATTTATTTTGCATTGCGTTAATTGTAATTTCTTATAACTTAGTCATTAATATATTAGAAGTTATTTGGAAACATCAAGTAAGAGAACTATATCCAAATCCGGGTGAATATAGCATTTATATGAATCAAGTCACTACTGTGATTGGTATTTGTTCCACTTTTGCAGCCCTATTTATTTCTGGAAATTCAATACGTAGTTTTGGTTGGACGTTTACAGCGCTTCTAACGCCAGCTCTGCTTTTTATTACAAGTGTAGGCTTTTTCGCATTCTTCTTTTTAAAGGGATTTTTTAATGACCAAATAACGACAGCAATTGGTGCATCACCTTTAGTTTTAGTTGTATTTTTTGGATCGATCCAAAATATCGTCAGTCGAGCAGCTAAATATTCAGTTTTTGATGCAACAAAAGAAATGGCCTTTGTTCCTCTTTCTTCAGAATGGAAATTGAAAGGGAAAGCTGCCATTGATGGCGTCTGTTCAAGACTTGGAAAATCTGGTGGCTCAATTGTTCATCAATTTTTACTACTACTCTTCTCTTCGATTAGTGCGAGTGCTCCTTACGCAGCAGCTTTTCTCTTTGCTGTAATTGGGGTATGGATCTCAGCGACAAAACTATTAGGAAATCAATTTGCCGAAATTTCTTCGACATCTACATCTAAAGCCGCAGAAACTAAAACGTCTTTACAAGAGGCTTAAAAAGAGTTTTAACCGTGCAATTTAAGCGTCGAAAAAGTTTCGATGCTTAAATTAATTAATTTTAGTTAACATTGTTAACTATTTATTTAAATCCTTTATTTTTATGACTTTATAGTTTATAATTTTTATTTTTTTATTGGTTTCCAAAATAATGAAACAAAATTCGCTCTCTGAATTTGGCACAATCCGTTCTTTTCTATGGCCTATTTATGGTCATGAAATGAGAAAGTTTGTTCCCATGTTATTAATGCTTTTTTTTATAAGCTTTAATTACACCATCCTTAGAAATATGAAAGATGCCGTAGTTGTAACAAACGCTGGCGCTGAAGTCATTCCTTTTATTAAAGTTTGGACGCTGCTTCCAATCGCTATTTTGCTAACAGTTGTTTTCAATAAACTTTCTGATTTTTTTAGTCAGGAAAACGCCTTTTATATGATGGTTTCAGGTTTTTTAATCTATTTCGCCCTTTTCGCTTTTCTTTTGTATCCTTACAGAGATTCGTTTCAGCCATTACAGAGTGCAAACTATTTAGAAAGTATTTTGCCGCGTGGCCTAAAGGGAATGGTCTCCATGTATCGTCATTGGACATTGACTTCCTTTTATGTATTTTCTGAATTATGGGGGACCTTTATTTTATCGGTCAGTTTTTGGGGATTCGCTAATGAAGTGACAAAACTTGGAGAAGCCCGCCGTTTTTACAGCGTTTTTAGTATTAGTGCGAATTTTGCAGGAATCGCTGCTGGTCAAACCTCTAATCTTTTTTTAGGAAATGGGATATTTAACCCAAACCTTCCCTATGGCAATGATGCTTGGGAACAAACAATGATGGGTTTATTTTTCGTAGTTTTTATAGGAGGATTTATAACGATAGGCTTATTTTGGTGGCTAAACAGAAATATCTTTGATCAACCAAAATATGAAAGTCTTCACACCGGTGAAAAAGAAACCAAGAAACATAAGAAAAAATTGACTTTGAGAGAAAGCTTTGCTTATCTTTCAAAATCTAAATATCTCCTTTGTATAGCAGTTATGGTGGTTTCTTATAACTTAGTCATTAATCTTGTGGAAGTTGTTTGGAAAGACCAATTGCGAGTATTGCATCCTTCTCCTTCTGAGTACAATCATTACATTAATAATCTTTCGATAATAATGGGAATTATATCGACACTATCTGCCGTCTTTATGGCTAAAATTATTAATTGGTTTGGTTGGACAAAAACAGCCTTAGTAAACCCGATTTTTGTTTTAATCACATCGGTTGGTTTCTTTGGGTTTTTAGTTTTGAATAACCTTGGGTTTACCGCTGTGCAGATAGCTGATGTGTCGCCAGTAGCCATTGCGGTGTTCTTTGGCTCGGCCCAAAATATCATCAGTAAAGCTACAAAGTATACCTTTTTTGATACAACCAAAGAGATGGCCTTTATACCTTTAGAACATGACATAAAATTAAAGGGAAAAGCAGCAATTGACGGTGTAGGTTCCCGTTTTGGAAAATCAGGAGGCTCCTTAATCCACCAAAGTTTACTGATAGTTTTTAGTTCTTTAAGCGCCAGTGCCCCTTACGTGGGACTAATTATTTTATCTGTTTGTTCCATGTGGATTGTGGCTACAAAATCTCTTGGCAGACGTTTTGCGGAATATAATAAAGATAAAGAACCAATAGCCGCTACACTTAATTAATTTAAAAGAAGTCCTTCATCCAAAGGACTTCTAATAAAGCTCTCCTTAAGCAAAAAAAAATTACACAAAGTTTTGTATCCGGCACCAAAAACGCTGAATAATATTTAGGTCATTCTTTAGAAGCAGACCTTAAGTTGTCAATTTCATCCGATTTATTCACGTTTTTCGAAAAAATGAAGACATTTTTTAGTATGGGATAACTTATTTTGTGATTAGACTTAAGATAAGCCTTTATATCCATTGCATCTTGGGTTGATCGAGTTTTTTAAAATGGATTTGGTACAAAACTTCTTCGTTAGATCTTTTAAGAAATCACAGAGCAATATTTACAATAACTTCAAGTTGAAATTATAGACTTTAAGAAATTTTAGAACGTTTTACTGAAAAGAAAAGTTCAACTAAAGCCAAAAGTCCTAAAACAATAAATGAGATGTAGCCAAATGTAGGAATTGGAATTTGTAAACTTAAACAAACTAAAAAAACAAATTGTAAAAAGGTTGTTATTTTTCCACAAATGATCGCTTTAAATTGATAATTATATAATTCATTTTTAGCTATTAAAAAGATTCCAAATAATAATACAGACATATCGCGACACAAAAATAAGGCCGCTTGCATTCCTGTCATCCTTTGCTCTAATACTAAGGTGGTAAGCGCGAAGGCTACAAAAAACTTATCAGCAATCGGATCTAATAAAGTTCCAAACCGGGAAGTAACATTATACCTTCTCGCTAGAAACCCATCCAAACCATCCGAAATCATGGCAACTATAATAGCCCCAAAACGAATGGCTATATTTTCTTGCAAAAAGAAAAAAGCTAAAGGAATTCTTAAAAAAGATAAAAGATTGGGTAAGGTTAATGCCATATAGGCTATCTCTTTAATGTTTCTTGTGATTTTATTTTTTGTTTCTAATGGAATAATATACAATACTCCCTATAAAAATAACCAACCCAATTATAATTATGTTATATCTTTTAAAGTAATTAACAATCAATTCGTAATTCTCTGCAAATTTAAATCCTAATGTATAAATTAAACTTGTTGAAATGAATGCGGCCAATGCATCTCTTAAAGCAAATTTCCAAAAGGGCATCTTTCCTAAACCACATGAAAGTATTAAAGCGTTTCTAACGCCTCCTGGTATAAACCGGCCAATAATAAAGGTAAAAATTCCGAACCGTTCGTAATAACTATGAAGTAGATCAATTCGCTCAGGAGTAACAAATTTATTTAACCAAGAGATATCGTAGAGTTTTGGCCCTAAAATTCGACCGAGCCAATAAGCTTCCCAACCTGAAATGATTACCCCAAAATAAATCCATAAATATAAAAAAAGGATTTTATCTGGAATGCAAAGGCTGGCAATGGCGCCGCCAGATAATAAAATAATATCTTCGCTTATCGGAACATTTAAACCCGCCAAAAGAAGTAAACCAAAAAATATTAAATGGGCATATTCGGCATGTTGACATACATATTGAAAAAGTTGCTCCATGAAAAAGCCTGTAAAATAAACTGCTAAAAAGTATTAAGACCAAAAAACTGCATAAATAAAGGGCGTATTATTTCCATGTAGTAGAATTATATGCAATATTTTAGATTTTTAACTCTTTATAGCAAATAATACAAAACAGAAACGACCATAGACAGTTTAAGATTTCAAATAGTAAGGGGGCTGGTTTTGGATGAAGATGAGTTTGTAAGGACCAATTAGGAGTTTTTTCAAGGTAGTTTACAGTAAATAAAAATTCACCCTTGCTTGCTTGCTCTATATAGATTTCGTCGTTTGGAGAAGGCTTTTCTTTTAACCAATCAAGAATTAAATAGTTTTTCCACGCTTTTTCTAATAAATCTTTATATGCAAGTGTGTCATTAGGTAAGACATAGTTTGTGAGCAAAGCAGTTTCAGATGGAAATGGATCTTGTTTTTGCTCTTTAGGGGTAATTAGGCTACTTCCGATACAAAAGAGGCTTAAAAAAGGGATAATTAGCAAAGTACCTCTGGAACTAACTTTGCCTTTTAAGAGAGAAATCGAGATAAATATAGAAGCTATCAACCAAATTCTATCAAAAAAATAAATCCCAGAAAAAAACATATATAAACTTAAATTAATTCTATCTCGAAAAGATAGCTTTAAGAACTGCTGAATGTGACGATATTTTTCAATCAAACTATTTTGTACAAATTCAGGTATTTGATTAAACAAATTGCGATTTAACTCCAGTTTTTTCTCTATATCACTAGAAGAGGAAGGTGAAGTCATTTTTCCAAAAACAAATTCGTAAGGAATTGATGCGCTTTTTAAAGAAAATTGCAGGCCTAAAAAGGGATAGATTAGCCAAAAACTTATAATCGTAAAGCTAATACAGAGCTGTAGAATACAAAAAACTTTAGACTTTGTTGGGATAGAAGAGGCCTCTTTTCCTGACATGACTTTATCCTTAAATGATAGTAGAAAGTTAAAAGCGTAACTTTTTATCTTCAAATTGAAAATAAATATTTTGAAAAAATCAGAATTTGGTATAATTATATTTTGAATAGTGAATGAAAGTTTCTTAACTTAAGAGTTTTAAGAAACCAAATCATTTGCAAAAAGTAGCAAAAGTAATCAATTCACTCAATTTTCTCAAATAATGCAAAATAATGGCAAAAAATGAGAAAAATTGTCCATGTTCACGAAAATATTATCTAAAAAAAATAGCCTCTACAATATATTGTAGACCCGCTTTGTAAAAATTGCAAAAAATGCTGTTGCGTTAAATGCAACGGTTCATGTATGTTAATAACTTCTTGCGAACGAAAAATGAAAATCGAGTAGAAGTAAGAAATAAGATACCGAAGAGTATCGAAGATGTTTTGACAGAATAAGATAGACAATGTACAAGCAAATGAAGCTTGTGCGATAAATAACTCGTTCAAAGAGTAATAAATCGTAGATTAGTATATAAATCACCAAGTTTTCAATAATTTTTTATATTGAGAATTTGATCTTGGTTCAGATTGAATGCTGACGGCGTGGATGAGGCATGCAA
>Ga0209960_1001607_pt1 | contig 27951 bp, 30 predicted proteins | sample ThiBiot_500_plan_2_FD_183947 | JGI IMG/M metagenome (GOLD analysis project Ga0209960, IMG submission 183947) | Wastewater bioreactor microbial communities from Cape Town, South Africa - Thiocy_expt_500_plan (SPAdes) | ecosystem: Engineered > Bioreactor > Thiocyanate-remediating >... | reverse complement strand
TTACACCTCGTTATTTACAAGCCATGCTTTCAGAAAGAGAATCAATTGAAGGAAATGAAATTAATTTACATACAATTGTTTCTGAAGCAGAAAAACGACTTGCAAAAGATAGAACCACTAAAATTAACTCTCAAACTTATCCAGAACAACCAAATTCACTTGATCGAGATATTATTAGTGAAGTTTTTGGTGAATCTGATGAAGGTGGTGAATATTTTGAAGAAACATTAGAAGATCAAGAATTAGATCAAGAAACATTAGATGAACAAGAACTTGAACAAGAGATTGAACAAGTACAAGGGCTTGAAGAAGAATTAGAACAAGAGATTGAACAAGAATTAGAATTAGAGCAAGAATTAGAACAAGAATTAAGACAAGAAATTGAACATCCCAGCTTACATTCTACCCTTGTGAATGAAAGTAATTTGAATACAAAGATAAATCATGCTCAAGAAGATTCACAATCAATCATTGGATCAGAAAATTTCAGTATGGATAACAACACAGCAGGAACCAACTCAGCCAAAGGTGATGATTTAGATGACTTCTCCTCTTTTGGTGGCAACGAAGGAGATCAACAACTTAATACTGATGATGAAAACTTTGATTTTTAATTTACTCCATCCCTGTAAAAAAACAAAAAAAACAAAAAGGAAAAGCAAAAAAAAAAAAGATAAACATCCACTCACCCACCTTCTCCACCACATCCCTCAAATAAATCAATAAATAAATATTTAATCATTAAATTTCATGATATTTGAGAGATTAGAGATGATGTTGTTTCAAATGCTTTTGTCAAAGAATGAAGGAGTTGCAATCAGTGATTTTTTTTGAAATTTTCCTATCTCCCAAAAAAAAAAAGCAAAAGCAACATGGCGTCAGGGAGGATTTTTTGTCGTTTTTATTCTCGATTAGCCTCTTCTAAACCCACTCATTATACCACACTTGGAATTTCACCTTCTGCAACTCAAAAAGAAATCAAAAGCAAATATTATAGTTTATCATTACAATGCCACCCTGATACCGCCCAAGCATTTTCAACAGCACATAAAGCCCAGTTTGCACAATTAAACGAGGCGTATAGCGTTTTAGGAAACCCAAAGAAGAGATTGGAGTATGATATGGAAATGGGGATATCTTCAAGAGCTGGTGTTTCACCAAGATCTTATTCTCCTTCTGCTGATGATGGACCAAGAGCTTCTCGTTTTGATCATAATGCACATTATCAAGCTCATTATAGTAAATCTTTCAAGCAATCAAAAAATCAAGGAGTAGAAGCTGAGTCCCATCAATCTTCTTTGATTTATTCATTGTGTGGAACTATTTGTTGTGTAATTTATTTAATTTATGGACATTTTCCAAATATAAGCAAAAGAGAACTGGCTCATGATCATTAAAATGTATTCTTTCTTTCTTTTTATTCTCTCTGGATTTGACCAATAAAAAACATTTTTGAAACTTTTTTTATTTTTTATTTTCTTTTTTCGAACTAAAAAAATATCAACAAATTTATACAAAGTTTACTTTTTTTTTTTCAAAAAATGAAACAAATATTAATATTTTACAGCATGAGGAACAGAGTTTCAAAAAAAAAAAAAAAAAATTATCAAATCTTCAAATCTACAGATTGCCTTTCTTAATTGCCTTAATTGTAATGATAATGATAAGGAAAGTTTTCATTCCTGTTTTTTCTTGATTCAAGTTTAACTAACTTAATTATTTGGGAAGACAATGAACATCAGCAACAAGATGAAGAATTTTTGGTGCATAAGATTTGACTTTTGTAATTAACTTAACTTCAATTATCCAATTTGGTAAATACTCATGAAATCGTTCAATAATTAAAGCTTTCCAATTTTCAATATCTTGAGGAGTTTCTGAAACATTTCCATGAATGTGTAGCCAACCTCCTTTTGGCGAAAGAGCTTTGGCTGCAACTGGCCAACCTAATTCACTTGAAGGAATTAAACCAAGGTTAATTCGATCAGCCACACCAACAGGACAAACTTTTGCATTATCTCCAAAAAGAATTTCACATCTATCGCTTACTTTCTAATATTTATTATAGAATAATTAAGAAAAAAAAAAAAAAAAATAAAAAAAAAAAAAAAAAAATGAGAAATGAAAAAAAGAAAAAGATACATTATCTTCTAAATTTCTTTTAAGAGCTTTCACAGAGTCTGGATTCCATTCACAAGCGTAAACGAATTTAGCTTTTCCATGAATAAGATATGGGAGAGTGAAATATCCAATTCCAGCATAGAGATCAATAACAATCATATCTCTAAATATTTAATTTAATTTGCTTAAATATATTATTTTTCTTAATCTTTTCTTTTTTTTTAAAAAAAAAAATAGACTAACTTTGAATTAAGTTCAGCAACTCTTTTTTTCTCAGTCCCATTTCCAGATGAAAACATACATTTTGTAACATCCCAACTACATTTAATTCCTATTGATTTTAATACATCAAACTTGATTTACAAAAAAAAATTTTTTTATAGAAAAATAAAATAAAACCATTATCAATAGTTGATACCCAAGAATCAGTCCCAAGTAATAATTTGATATCTGGAGTTCTAAAATCATCATCTATTACTTTAAACTTCTTTCCAATTCTAAAATAAATAAATAAAAAAATTTAGTTGATTTGAATAAACTTTCTTTCACAAATTTCTTTTTGAACCTAGAGGCATCAAGAGCTTTAGCAACAATTTCCCATAATTCAATTCCAAATTCTTCCCATTCTTGACATTGAAATGCTTATATTTATGGATTTGTTTTAATATTAATAAAATTAAAACAAATCCATAAATATAAAATGAACAATAATTAGATCTTACAAGTTTCAGGAAGAAGGATAAAGTCTTTGTAACGATCCCAACCTTTTGGAAGGTCATCTAATAAATTTGAGATCAAGCTTGAATCATTACAAAATTTTGAAGAATTCAATAAATTTAGAACTTCATTTTTCAATTTTTGATGGGCATTGATAATTGTTCTTTTTAAATTTTATTGTATTAAGATTATGAAAATGAAGAAATGAAATGAAATGAAATGAAAATACTTTTGTGGTGTTGTGCATCTTTGGAAAGTAACAAATGAAGAAAACTGTTGAAGGCAATCTGTATCATTTGAGCTATCAATAACAGGAATTAAAATGTGACCTTCAGGACTCCTACAATATTTTATCATTTTATTGAGCAAAAACAACAATTAAAATTTTCAAATTAGAAAATGAAATAATTGATTCATAAAAAGAAACGTTTGGATTTTTCGAGTTGAATCTAATAGAGAGTTTTGCTTCAGAGTATCTTTAACTTGTTTGACAATGGAAGAGTTGGTGCAAACTACAACCAACCCAGCCTCGTGGTTCTGCATCGCTTTTTGACCAAAAAAAAAAAAAAATTTTTTTTTAAAAATTTAGAGCTTCAACATCTTAACTTTTGAAAATTTGAATCAACTTCAGTTGTAAAATTATTCTCTCGTCACCTTTCAAAAACAATAATGAAAAAAGTGGTGGTGTTTTATTATTGGAGATTTTGGAATCTATATTTTTTCTTTGTCATGAAAGTTGAACAAAGTTGGTTTGCTTTTTGAAAACACAAATTTTCATCGAGTAAAGAAATAGATTTCTATTGAGTCTATGATTGAAGTTATGCTTTGAAGCAATCCTAACAAAATTTTTTTGTTTAGTTTTGATTTTGATTTTGAGTTTGATTTTGACTTTGATTTTGATTTTGATTCCTATTTTGAGGTTGATTCTGGTTACGAGAGTTTGAGGATTGATTTGAATTTGAATTTGAATTTGATTTTTTTGCATTTGAGCTTCCTTGATTTGAATTAGATTGAAATGAGTTATTTCTATTTTGCTTTTGTTGTTGATTTTGATTTCGACTTTGATTGTGATTTTGAGGAAGATTTCTTCTTGGATTTTGATATACTTTTTCATCATTTTCATTTTGATGTTCACTTGAATTTGAATCAAAAAAGAAATCAATTCCATTAGATTGTTTTGAATAAATTTGATTTTGAGAACGAGAAGGTTTCTTTTGATTTTTTGAAGCTTGAGGTAGAGGAGTGAAAGAAAAAGGTTCATATCTATTAATAATTAATAAAAATAAAAAAAAATTGAAAATAAAGCAAAATCAAAAGTAATAAATACCCAAGAATTTGAGGTGGTTTAGAGATTTTCTTTAAATACAGATATACTACAGGAAGACTTCTTTTCACTTCAAATCTATGTTAAAAATATTTTATTTTTATTTTTATTTTTTAATTATTAATTCATTGGAAAGAATTTTACATATCAAGTTTCTCATCTTTTGGTTTCCAAACATCCTTTGTTTCAATTTGACTCCTATAAATTATACCATGGATTCCATTCATTTTTTTATTGATTGAATTTGCAACTGAGATTGTTTTTTCAATTGATGGTCCTCCTTGTCCAACAAGTAAGAGACTATCACGTTCCTAAATTCATTGATATTCATTGATTCAATTGATGTCATATTTTTATCAATTTCAATTCAACAAAATGAAAGAAAAGAAAAGAACCTTCAAATGCAAAGCTCCAAATGTTACAAAGTTTTGTAAATCTCCCAAAGCATTAATCCTAAGCTCATGAACACCTTCCAATTCTTGAGGTAAATTCTGAAGGGATTGAGGGAATTCTCCTTCAGTCACATAATACTTATCCATGAACTCTATATTATGATAAAACAAAAGATATTAGAAATATGAAAAAAAAAATTAAGAATATAGAAATGTCAAGATAACAAACCTTTAAATTTGAAGAACTTGAATCTATGAAGAGAAAAGAATCTTAAAGATGTTCAAGCTAAGCTAAATTAAGAAAGAAAGTAATTAATTCTTCTATTCAAAGTACTTTGAAGCTCAACTCGAATCGCCTCCAATTCAAATTCGAAATGAAAATTTTCTTAAAATAATGAACATAAACATCAATCAAATAAACATAGAATATAGAATCTCAAAGTGTCTAGAAATTCATTTCCTAAATGTATAATTCTATCTAGTATTCTCAATGACATTTGAAACTGAAAGATCAAAAACTTATCAATTCACAATTGAATCACTGATTCCTTCCAAATTAATTGTAAATAAATATTCTTGATTTGAAAGAAATTCTAAATGATTCTATTTAGATTCTACTCTTCAATAAATTCTAGATTCAAATCAAACTTTTTTTAAAAAATTAGTTTATTAGTAAAATTTGAATGAATTATAAAATAAATAAATAAATAGATAGGAAAGGAATGGGTGAGGTGCGAGATGTTGCGCGTGAGATGGGGGAGCCTGTTGTCGTTGTCTACTCTTCTGATGATGCAGAGGTCCTCTGTGCTTACAACAACCTCTCTCCAACAGACTTACTTCGTCCATTCTCAAAGCTTAGAAAGATCAATATTAGAGACACTCAAGGAAACCCTTATATGGTGGACCATTTCTCTTTGAAGATAGTACAACCACAGTTCCTTGAGAAACAAGCTCTTCCTTGGGTCTCGGTATCTTCGCCTCAAGCAACGAATATTGCAACACAAGCTACACCTTGGTTTACACAGTATAGAGATGATTTTATTCAGAATTTTGGAGTTTCTGAACATGAATATTTTCAACATCCGGTTGCTTGTATACTTTCATTTATTTCTTTTTTTTTTTTTTTGAAGCATTATTTATTGTTTCTTTCTTTTATGATTCATTTATTTCATTCTTTCATTATTCATTATTCTTTAACCATATAATCTGATAATATTATTTCTTTAGGTATAATGATGATATCCTCCTCAAATCCTGATCCAATTAACACACTTTTAAAATTATTTCATAGTCAACAACCACCTCCGATATTTAATAAAGGTTTTATGGATCCAAATGTCTTGAAATATTATGTTTTATTACATGATGCAACTCGTGGAAAACTTGAAGAGTAAATTCTTATTTATTATTTTATTTTATTTTATTTTATTTTATTTATTATTTTTATTCATTATTTTTATTTTCTTAACTTTTTCATTTAATTCAGTGCCGAAGCAACTTTTCAAAAAATGAAAACCACTTTTGGAATCCAAAGCAAATTATTAGTGATAAATTCTTTAAAGTATCCAAATTTAGAACAAAATTTATGGAATTATTTAAATGTAATAATGCCTGAAGTTGAGGAAGATAAAGAAAAAGAAAAAAAGGATCAATTTGATGAAGGAAATCATCCACTTGAACGTCCATCAAGTATAAATCATAATTTACATGGACAATTTCTTTCTGGAAAAGATGTTGATGAGTTGAGTGCATTTGTTCGTGAATTTGCAACTCAATTAGTTATCCCATTCATGGAACGAAATGTTGCTAATTGGAATGAAACTATTGCAGCATCTCGTCGAGGATTAACAGGAAAACTATTTTCTGTAAGTAAAAAATATTTTGGAGCACAATCAAAACAACCTCTCCCAACTACTTCAATTTCTTCAACATCATCATATCATTACACTTCTCCAGAAGCTCAACTTCGTAAATTAGCTGACTATAGTTTCATGCTTCAAGATTATAAATTAGCACTATCGGTTTATGATACAGTTAGAAAAGATTTTAGTACAGATAAAGCATTTAAACATTTGGCTGGTGCTCATGTATTTATTTTTTATTTTTATTATTTTATTTCTATTTTTTTATTTCTATTTATTTCTATTATTATTTTATTATATTATTTTTGACATTAATTTTTATCAGGAAATGATGGGTATTTGTCAAGCAATTTTAAATGAGAATTGGAAAGAAATGGATAGTAACTTTGAAATAGCTGTTTCAACTTATAATACAAAATGTAAATTACCACATTATGGAACAAGAGCAACATTTATATATTATGAATATTTAAAATCTAAAGGATATTATAGAGAAGCAATTCCTTCACTTTTGCGCACACTTTCAGAGGTTCTTTTCTTTTCTTTTCTTTTCTTTTTTTTTTTTTAAAAAATTATGAAATACTAAAACGATCTTTTATTTTTATTTTATTTTTATTTATTTTTAGGATCTTGATCTTCAAAACGCATTAGTAATGGAACAAGTAGCACATAGCTTTCTTAAAGTTCGTCCTCCTTTACAAAGAAAATATGCTTTCCATCTTGTACTTGCTGGAGTTGGTTATATGAGATGTAGACAAGTTATTTTTCTTTCTCTTCCCTTCCTTTTTTTTTTTTTTTACATCATTTATTTATTTCTTATTTTTAATGTTTATTGAATTTTATTTATTTAGAAAGCACATGCTTATAGATGTTATTCAAAAGTTGTTGAATCTTATTCAAGAAGAGATTGGAGTTTCATTAATGAACACATTCAACTTGCATTAGCAAAACAAGCTTTCCAATTAAACTTTTTAGAGAAATCTGTTGAACACTTCATTAATGTTTTTCGAGATGTACAACAACAACCACAACAACAAACCGAATATCTCCGTGAATTCTCCCAAATATACAAAGTTTTGATTTTTTTAATTTTTTAATTTTTTTTTTTTTTTTCTTTTTTTCTTTTTTTATTTTTACCTTTTTTTAAAATAGCACGTTGTGTCACAAAGAGAAGGATTTAGTATTGATTTTGGAATTCCAAAAATTGAAGATGAAACAGTTCGAGTTATTCAAGAACATCAAAGAAATTTAACTGATACTCATTTGGAAGAAGCATGGACAGCATTAGAACAAGCTCAATATTCATCATCAAGGGATGCTACTCGTCAAAAGAAAAAAAAGTTTGATGATCGTCCAATTTGTTTTGTTAGAGGTTTATTTACATATTTATTTATTTATTTGAAAATAACTTTTTTTGTTTTCTCATCTCATCAATTTTTTTTTTTAAAAAAACACACTTTTAGAACCATTATATGTTTTAGTTGAATTTTCAAATCCTCTTCAAGTACCAATTCAATTAAGGAATATTGCACTTCAATTCGCATTTAATCCACATGAGTTAATAACAACTAAAGATCCTTTAACAAATGAAGACCAATTTTCAATTAAAGAGAAAGAAAGTAAAAATGAAAATATTTCAGATATTGTACAAACAGAAGTTGTTGAAGTCTTACAGATGGATTCTTTAAAAAAAATTTAATTTTTTTTTTTTTTTTTTTTTTTCATTTTTTTAATTTTTTTTTTCATTTTAAATAATAAATAAATAAATTAATAACCAATTAGTATGAATTCAAATTAACTCCCAAACGAGAAGGAACTTTAAAAATTCTTGGTTTAACATATGTATTAAATGGAACAATTAATTGCGATAAACTTTTTACTCAAAAATCTAATCCAGGAGATATCACAGAGAAAAAGAAAGGATTAAATCAATCATTGAATTTAATTATCACTTCACCAATGCCTCAATTAGAAGTTCAATTTGAAGGATTTCCAAACCAAATCTTTTCTGGTGAAGTTCAAAGAGCAAATCTTGTGATTACAAACAAAGGAGAAAAAACGTTATCAAATCTTAAAGTTAAACTTAGTCATCCATCCTTTTTTTACTTTGGAAAAATGGAACATTTAAATATTGATGTATATGAGGAAACCACTGAAGGTCAAGCTCCGATTTTCACTCCCTTCGATTCATCAAATGTTTTGAAAGATCCTTCTTTAGTTGATATTTGTTTAATTAATAAAAATGAAGACTGTTTATTATCTGGAGAGTCAGTGACTATTCCAGTTTGGATTCGTGGTGATCGTGTTGGAATATTTAATTTTCAATTCTTATTCATTTATGGATCAGATGTAACTTTTTTTTTTTTTTCTAAACTTCCTTTTTCTACATCTCTCTCTCTCTCTCTCTCTCTCTTTTTTTTTTTTCCTTGTGAATACATAAAAATAAAAATAAAAATACAAATAAAAAATCAAAGTTTAAAAATCCTGTCATGAAAACTCGGAAGTTAAGATTTGAACAAAGTTTAAATGTTGCTTCATCAATTAGAATCTCTGCAGTAACTCGTCCAAGTGTAAAGGAATTAAATCAATGTATTCTTAGTGTTGAGGTTTTCTTTTTTTCTTTTCTTTTTCTTTTTCTTTTAATTTTTTTCTTCTTTTTTTCTTTTCTTTTTTTTCCTACTTTTTCTCCTTTTCACAAAAATAAATAAATGTTCTAGCTTGAAAACTTACTTCCAAATGCAATATTTCATTTAAAACAAGTTTCAGCAACAAGTTTATCTTGGGAAGTTGGTGCATTAAGTTTTGAACCAACAGAAGATTCTTCAATAAACAAAAACGAAGAGAGAAATTTTGCTGTAATTGGTCCAAAAGAAATCGTTTCATTTTATTTCAAGTTATCAAGAAATTCCAATTTTGTATTTGATCAAGAATTAGCACCAGAGACTTCAACTTCAAAAGCAATTGAACAATATCTAAAAGGAGAAAATATAACCTCAAAACCTCGAGATGCTTCTTTAATATATACTGATTTACCTTGCATGGTTCTTTTTCTTTTCTTTTTTTTTTGAAAATAATCAATAACTTAATCAATCTTATAGAAAAATGGACAAAAAAATTGCAGAACAATTAAATCATATTCTCCTCCTTTAAGTGGTCTTCTTCATCAATCTTATTCTTCTTCTCGGTTTTCCAAACTTCAAACAACTTATCCTGAAATTCCAGACAAAATCCTAACTTCCTTATTTTCCTTGTATACAACAAATGATATCAATTTAACTTTATTTTGGTCTTGCCAACCAGGAAATCGTATCGAGAACCCAAAAGCTCCATTAAAACAAAACCATGGACATCATTACTTTTTAGGTATTCATTTAGGTACTCATGAACCACCCCTTTCAATTTCTCAACCAAAGAAGACAATGAGCAATGTTTGGAACAACCTTTCTTCACCACAAAATAAAGAAGAACATTTGGGACGTTCTCTATTTGCATCAACTGAAAAGGAGAAGCTCTCAATTATCCATTCCCTATCTAAAATACACTCAACTTCAGGAAAACCAGAAAGTCCTCTCAAACATGTTCTTATTGCCCCAGATATAGTTTATTTTGACTTCACAAAGGAATCTTTTTGTGAGATAGAAGTTAAGATGTTAATTCAAAATTGCTCAACAAACAAAAACATTGAATTTTTGGTCGAATTTCTTCCCCCCTTAGAATCTCTCCTCAATCAATCACAACAACTTCAATCTCCAGGATCAAATAGCTCATTCTCATGGGTTGGAAAAACAAAACAATTATTAAGTTTAGGTCCTGAAGAAAAGACGGAAGCAACTTGTTTTGCAGCAATTAGTTACCCTGGAATTTTTGAATTAAGCAAGATTCGTGTTAAAATCAATCACCCCAAAGAAATCACTCATCTTTCTCCTAACATTCAACATTTAGTTTCTGTAAGACAAATTTGTTCAAAATAAAATAAAATAAAATAATTGAAAGGAGTTTATTTATTTCTTTATGCATTTCTTATTCTTATTTCTTTTTTATTCTTTTTCTTTTTTTGTTGGACATCGCAAAATAAAAAGGCAAATTTCGAACATTTCTTCAAATATGATAGGTTCAATGTCCTTCTTAAAAAAAAAAGATCCTCATGGAAATCCTAGTCAATTGAAAGATTCAACCCAATCGATGAATGGACTTTTGCTTTGCAAGACCATCCAGGAGATTGGGTTGACATCAATGGCTATCGACCTAACGATAGAGGACATGAACGAGTTTAATCAGGAAGCCTTACTCGAGGATTGGGTCACACCGAACTTCGTGAGGGAAGATTTTGTCATCAAATTCAAAATCAACAAGAACAACAGATGCTCATCAATATCGGATTTTATCACGTAACTTCAATGAAAAAAGAATTTGGAAACACTTATCAAGTTTTAACCATCGCCATTGGAACTGATAAAACGGAAGCCAAGTCCAACCACCAGAAGCAGATCTTATCATCCAAACCCCTCACTGGAATTTTTAACCCCAGAAAGAATCTTCATTTTAACAAAAAAACTTGCTGAGCTTCGAAAGCAAAAAGCAAAATGCAAAAAGCAAAATGCCAAAATGGACGAGAGGCGACAACTCAACAAGATTGAACATCATTAGAAAATCTTCAAGAAATTAAAGATCCAAAGAAAGAGACTAAAGGCTCCCCATTGATAGATCCAGATTTCAGCAATGCATCCATCTACCTTGCTTCATCTTTTGCCATGAATATCTTGATACTTTGATCAAGGGAGTCGAACTGGGGTATAAAGTTAAAGAAACTATGGTTTTTATTTCGCCTGGTGAGGTCTGCTTGGTATTGGCACAAATCCTGTGCTATTTTACATGCCATGTTTATCGAAGAATGGTCTTTTGGATTTTCCTTGTAGAGAGTTTCCAGGGCATCATAGAATATAGCTATGGCTTGGCTATCATTATCATTTGGAAGTGTAAGTGTGTTTCGCCATTGGTCTAGTGTTGGTGTTGTGGCAGCATAATTTAAAATAAAAATTAAACTATCAAATAATAAGGTTGGAGGATGAACACGTTTTGACAAATTTTCGTAAATAAAATCAAATAAAGGAGTGGGTGTTGATCCACGACGCCATCGAATCTCCCACTGATCTTTTAAAGGGAGAATAAGACTGCGAGCAAGTTTGAGAAATTCCTTTTTGAAAGCTTCTTCTATGTGTGCCATCTCAAAAATCGATCAGCCTTAGGTAAAAGTAAAGAGAAGTTGGCACAGAGAGTGAAAAAAAAAAGTTTTGTTTTGTTTTGATCAAAAAAAATGCTGATGTCAGCGAAAAAAAAAAGAAAAAAAAAAAACATGGCGAAAGTGTTGGAAGAGGATAGTTATCAAGAGGCATTGGAGCATATTATCCAGAGGGATTTCTACCCAGACTTACCTAAGCTTAGAACTCAGGCTCAGTACCTTGATGCTCTTGAGAAGAATGATATGCAAAAGCTCAACCAAATTAAATTAAGTTTAGCTCAATCAACTCAAGGTACTTTTTTTTTTTTTTTTTTTTTTTTCATTTTTTGTTTCATTTTATTTATTTATTTATGCATTCTTTTGTCTTATTTCTTTGATTGATTTTCTTTCTTTTATAAAAGTGATTCAAAGTAATGATTTTCTTTTGAATGCTTTTGATGATTCCTTGTTTCTAAATTGCATGATTTATTATAAATTCATTTATACTTCGCATTATCATTATTATTAATTGAAAAAAAAAAAAAAAATCAAAATGATATTGTTTATAATTCTCCGCCAATCTCAAATTATTGTAATTTACTCTAATTATTTTCTTCAATCTAATAGGTTCAACCCCAAGAAATATTCAAACACCAAGACTAGATGATAATTTAAATGAAGTACCAAATTTATCAACAATTGATAAAGCACCAGTGAACTTGGATTTAAATTTAAATTCATTTCAAACTCAATATATCAGTGAAGATGATTCCTCTTTTGATGATATTATCAAGAAACAAAATTTAGAGAAAAAACAAAAATACCTTTGGTTTTATAATAAGGATACACAACAACTTTTAATTACTGATGGAAAGGATGGAAAACAAATGCAAGCTATAGAACCTCCAAAAGGAGAAATTTCAACTTGGAATTATACTTCTAGGAATTGTAAGTTTTTTCTTTTTTCCCATTCATTCATTTATTCATTCATTCTTATCTTTTTTCATTGGTCAACATTTGAATTTTTTTTAAAAAATTTTTTTAGTATTAATGTATAATCCACTCGGTGCAGAACTCACTGTGAAAGAAAAAATCGCAAATGCTATTGATAAAGCATCAATTAATCATTCAGCTTCCAGATTTGCTCCTCCTGAACAGCCAGTATCTGTTCCTCAAAGTCCACTCCTTCAAAACAAACGTATTTTCCTGTCTTTTTCATTTCATTTTTTTTTTTTTTTTTTTTTTTTTATTTTTTTTTTTTCTTTTTTTTTTTTTTTTTTTTTTTAATTTTTTTTTCTCTTTCTCTTTTAGAACCAATGTGGCATATGCTTGACTCTGATGCTCAAGAACTTTTGAGAAAAATGGAAGCAAATAATCAAGTCCAATTTACACCTCATGCAAGCTCAACCTCATTCCCTTCAGATTCTCCACATGTTGGAGGATATAAATTTGTCCCTGCTACACCTTCACCAATGCCAGGAAGAGATGGAGATGATAAACATATTGGCTCTTCTCCATTTATTACTTGGGGAACATTGGAATCAACTCCTCTAGCTCTTGATCCTTTAGATACATTAAACCCTAATCACCCTCTTTACGCATTACTCCCTGGAAAGTCTTCTTCTTCTTCCACTCCTGGTTTTAAGTTTCCTGAAAAGTCAGAACGTGAGAAACTTGCACATAAATTGGCAGATGATTTGATGAAAAGACAAAAGTCAAGTACAAAATCAAACCATAGATCATCCCCATATAATCACCCTCTTTCACAATACCCTGGACAACGAATGCTTTCTCCTGCAGCTCAACAATTAGCTAAAAAGAGCAAGAGTCTAGGACTTTCTAGTGCTTCTGATAGTCAACTTAGAGCAAGTTATGGTGCTTCTCCTCGCACTCCAAGTCGTGGTTCTGATAAATATAACACAACTCCAAAATTCAAAACTCCTTCAACACCTCAATTATTAACTCCAAAATTAAAAAATGGAGAAAAAATTGTCACAGAGCAATCTGATACTAAAAAACTTGATTCCTCTCTTACTGATGATTTACTTAATATCTAGAATTTTTTCTTCTTTTTCCAACAAAGAAAAGGAAGAGAGAAAAACATCTTGTAATTTCAATATTTGTAATAAAATAAATTTTTGTGTATTTCTTTTCTTTTCTCATTGAACAAAAATGATAAAAAGTTTCCAAAAAATAAATATATTTATAATATTAACATTTTCTTTGATTATCTTAACCATACCAGTCAAGAAATAAAAGTGCAACTGATGATAAAATTAAAAATATTATAATAAACTTTCTTGTTTGAGAAGAATCTTTCTTTGCTTGCATTAAATTTTTGTTTCCTGCTTTGGTATTTTCTGTTATCCTTTTTTTATTTTTATTTTTATTTTATTTTTTAAAAAAAAATTTGATAATTTTTTGTCAATAAAGATCAAAAAAAAAAAAAAAAAAAAATCTTACGTTTGAGCTTCATCTTGTAAATCTTCAATTTGTTTTGCTTGATGTAAAACATGATTTTCCATAATTAATTGTAATTGTGAAATTTCTAAAACTTTTTTTTCAACTTCTTTCACTTCTTTTAGTACAGAATTAAATTCATTCATAAGATCATTATTTTCTTCTTCAAAAGCCATCACTTCCTGTTGAGAGAGTTCCATTGGTTCATTATCAGTTGGTATATCTTTTTCTTGAGGTAAAATATTGTATTGCATTGAAACGATTGGATGAAGAGATCTAATTTCATTTGATTTATTTTATTTATTTTTTTTTTTTTTTTCAAATTTTTTCAAAGAATTTTGAGTTTAATTGGAAATTCAATAAAATGAACTTACAATTCACTTTTCTCAATTTTCTTTTTCATTCTAAAAATTTTCATTTCCTTATGTTCAACACGAAGTTTTGATAAATGTATTTGAAGGTGATTTAACATCCCTTGGTGATGTTGCAATGTATGAGTTTCTTGGAAGCCCTCTTTTATAATTAAAATTAAAACTATCATTAAAAAAAATTGATATTGTTTTTTTAAAAAAAAAGAAATACCAAGTTCAGCTTCTAATTCCCTCAGCGCATCAGTACAAGATTGAAAAAATTGTTGAGCTTGAATATCAAATTGATCTCTTTCTTTATCTGTCATTGTTTCAACTTGAAAATTTGTTCCTTTACTTAAATTTAAATATTCTTGGCGAATTGAATGAAGAGTTTTTTGAAATGCATGAATTTCTTGATACTATTCATATAAAACAATATTGATTCTTTAGAAAAAAAAGTTCTCATCATCTGAATTTTTATTTTTATTTTTTTTTTTTGAAAAGAAAAAACTTACTAATTTTCTTGCAGACTTTTGAAAATCTGAATACGTTGGAATTGGTCTAATTAAGTCATTGTTTGCAAGTTGTCCTCTTTTCTATTAATTTTAAAATCAATAAATAAATAAATTGAATAAATAAATAAAATTTTTTTTCTTTGTCCAAACTTTAAATTGGAATTGGAATTGAGATTGCAATTAAAAATTTGAAGATTTGAAAATTTGAAACAAAGAAAGTGAAATAATAAAAATAAAATAAAAATCAGAAAAATAGAATTAGAGAAATAGAATTGAGAAAAGAAAAAGTGAATGAATGAAATAGACAAGTCGAATGTAGCTACGAAAGTCTTCTGTCAGATCCATTTCTCTTTTTTTTTTTTTCTAAATCGCCATTTTTTTTAAATTTTTTTTCATTCCATCAATCATTGAATTGAAGAAAGGTAATACAATACTGTATTTGAATTGAACAATTTCTTGAATTTGTTTCAAATTATCAATTTTTTGTTTTTATTTATAATATTTCTTTTAACAACCAATTTTTTTTTTTGTTCAAAAGTTTTTAGTTTACAGACACTCTTGTTGTTAAATGCACAAATCTCCTGTAGGTCCATCCAGCAAATGCATGATCTCTTTCTTTGTTGAATTCAGGAGTGTCTAGGGAAGAAAGAAAAAAAAGACGATGAATATTTGGAAATAAAATAAATAAATAAATAAATAAAATTTCAATTTTAATCAAAAAAATACTGTCAATTTCAAGTTCATGAACTACATCTTTTAATTCTTCTAAATCAAAGTATCTTGTGTCAGCAATTGAGGTAATTTGTGGTACAAATGGAGGCGTCTAAATTTAATCCATGGAATAATTTAATAAGAAATTCAAAAAAAAGAAAAAAAAAGAAAAAAACAAAAACAAATCATACTTCAGATCTTATTTTATCCCAATCAACTCCTTTAAAAAAGGGATGTGCCTTAATTTCATCAATTCCATTCCTTCCTAGCCTATTTTCAGGTTCACAACACCAACGTTGAATTAAATCTTTTGCATCAGGAGATATTTCAATATCATCAGGAAATTCCAAAGTATTTTTCCAATCCATAATTTTTTTATAAGTTTCATGGTTTGTCTGAAGGATTTATTATTTTATGGAATATTTTATATTAGTTATGACTTGTAAATTACTTTATGAAAAAAATAATAAATAATATAGGAAAGTACTTGAGCACAAAAAGCAGGATATCCAACAAGCATTTCATACATAATTACACCTAAAGACCACCAATCACATTCCGTGCTATATCTATTATTTATTTTATTTTTTTTTGGAGTGTTTTTATTTATTTATTTTCTTTTTTATTTTTTTAGATATTTTATTTTTGAAGAAATATTTACCCTTTTTGCATAAATACTTCAGGTGCAATATAATCAGGTGTTCCAACAGTTGAATAAGCCTATTATTATTATATATTCATCAATAAATTTTCTGTTTTTATTTTTTTTATTGTTGTCAAGTAAGTTACCAATTTCCTTTGATTCTTTTTCCAAGTTGCCATTTTATCTTTTCGAGAAAAATCAATTCTAATTGGAGGAAGATGAGATTTTTTTTTTTTTAAAAAATTTAAAAAAAAAAAAAAAAAAAAAAAAAAAAAAAAAAAATTTTTTAAAAAATTTATTTTTTTTTTTTTTTTTTTTTTTTTGTAAAAAAAATGAAAGTAAGAAAAGAACTTTTTGATAGTAAGTTGAATCATGAAGTCTATCAAATCCTGTTGCTAATCCAAAATCAGAAAGTTTTATGTGACCTTTTGCATCAAATAATATATTATCAGGCTTAATATCTCTGTGAATAAAACCAGCCATATGAATAGAATAAATTGCAAGAACGGTTTCTACAACATGAAATCTTGTCTCTTCTTCTGTAAAAATATCTCTTTTCATAAGTAGAGACATCATATCTCCACCAGGAAGAAATTCCATTATAAAATACAAGTATCTGGAATCTTGAAATGAGTAATATAATTGTACCACCCATTCATTATCTGCTTCATAAACAAGTAAATCTCTTTCAGCTCTAACATGTGCAAGCTGAGGTAATTTTATTTTATATTATTTTTTTGAAAAAATGAAAAGGGTAATACAAAAAAAAATAAATAAATAAATAAAGAGTTGGAATTTAAGTGGGAAACCAAAAATAAAAACTAAAAAATAAAAAATAAAAAATAAAAATAAAAAATAAAAAGTAAAAATAAAAAATAAAAAATAAAAAATAAAAAAGTAAAATTACTTGTTCTCTTTTGAACATTTCTTTCTTTTTTAAAGATTTCATTGCAAAAATTTCTCCGGTATCTCTCTTTTGAACTAACCGAACCTTTTTTATTTTCATTTCATTATTTTTTGATTAGATTATTTTTGGATAATGAGAACTATACCTCTCCAAATGCTCCTTTTCCAATCACTTTTAATGGTTGAAAATTTGCAGGAGATAATTTCACTCTTTTGAATTTTAAAAATTGTGATTCTTTGCTTATAGCTCCTTCAATTATTTTCTTCTTTCTTTCCTCAAAAAGGTTTTCATTCTTTAATTGTTTATCATATTCTCTTTCTCTATTTTTTTTATTTCAATCTCAGAAACCAGAAGTTTTTTTCAAAAAAAAAAAATGAAAATGATATATAAATAACCTTTCATGTCTCTCTTCAATTTCGAGTTTAAGTCCTTTATAATATTGTTCAAGTTTCAATTTTGCAGTGACTGCTTTCTCATTATAGTGATTGCTTGATGCCATTAGATCTTCTTAAAAGAAAGAAGGAAATATAAAAGATCTCTCTCTCTTAGTGCTTTCTTTTGTTTAAAAATAACTTGGTCTCTCTAATAATTCAAATGGTAATAGCAATCCTTTCCTTTCAACACAAAATTTTCCTTCCAAAACCAAATTATGAACACTATTTCTAAGAGCTCTATTATTTATTTATATTAACTTATTGAAGAACATATAATATTAATATTTTTGAATCAATCGATTATTATTTTGATTTATTTTTGATGTTCTTTTTCAGGGCAAGAAAATCGATTGATTTCGATCGATTTTCATTTCAAATTTAAAGTTATTAGAATGATTTGTTCCAATAATGAATTGTGTTAATGGATTTTGAAAATAATTTATAATTGTAATTAGAATTGAAAGTCATTTTCCGGACTTATCATCGGCATTTGTATCAAATTTCAAATTTCCAATCTTCTCTTCTTCAATCAATCATTTCCGAAATTTGATATTTTATCTTTTTATCTTCAAAAAATCGTTGATCTTTCTTTTAAAAAAGAATTCAAAAATGAAAGTTTTTATTCAAGATTGTTAAAGAAGTAAAAGATATTATGATAATTATAGAGTTTGGATGAGAAAATATTCGAAATAAGAAGACTTTTGTAAATATTTTTTTTTTTTTTTTGTGTTTTATTTCTGGTTTTTACTTTTTGCTTTTTCCCTTTTCCTTTTCCTTTTTTCTTTGTATTTCATTTCCTTTTTATTTTTATTTTTACTTTTATCTTTTTCTTCTATACTTTCATTCATTTTCTTATTATTATTTCTAGAATTTATTGTGCTGAACTCATGCTGAACACCACAATTATTCTTTTTATTTTTATTTTTTCAATTATCAATTAACTTATTTCTCTTTTTGTTTTGTTTTGGTTTTTCCTTTGATCAAATTAGATTAAGGGAACACTCCTAGATGAAAAAAAAAAAACAAACAATCAATTATTGATCACTGATCGTATTCATTTTTGTTAGAATAATGAAGAGTTCGAGTTTGAATTTCTGGAAAAGTGTTCATCATAATTCAACAGAAAAGAACTAAAAGAACAAAGTTAAAACTGTATCATCATCTTCTCAATCGAATGATTTCCATTCAAAAATGAAATCAGACTGAGTGAACTCACTTTTCTAAAATAGATTTTTTTTTTAATTTTATTATACAAAGATTGAAATTTTTACACATATCATCAATTTGAAAACCAGTTCATTGTTTAAGTTCCATGAAATCGTCACATAGAAGAACGATTAAAGTACAAATATCTGAAGATCTCTTTTGAAGGATTCCAAACTCTTTTTGAATTTTGAAAAGTCCTTGATCAGGATCTTGTTGAAATTGAGTTAAAAGTTCAACAATTAAGGGACAATTAGTTCTTCTCTTAGTATATTCTTCAACTGTTTCCCATTCTTGCATTTCTTTTAATGGACTCTTTTTTGCTAAAGAGATCGCAGAATCTCCAAAAATACTAGTAGCTTGAGTATTGATCTTTGAAGAATGAAGTAAAAGTAATTTTACAATCTCAATATGTCCACTTTCACAAGCAATTAAAAATGGGGTTAATCCTAAATCACAAAATGGATCAATATCAATCCTTGAGTCTTCAAGTAAGAGTTTAACAATATTGTATTGTCCTTTTAAACATGCAAGAAAGAAGGGAGTGAAACCATCATTTGTTTTTCGATTTAAATCAAGTTGAGGTAAACTTAACATAATTTGAACAACTTCTTCATTTCCATGAAAACAAGCTATATCAAAAGGAATGGCTCCATTTCTGTCCTTTTGATTCAAATCAACTTTTTTATTCTCAACTAAAACTTTGACCACTTCTGAATGAGCTTTTAAACATGCAAAGAAGAGTGGGGATTGTCCATCTAAATTTGATTGATTAGGATCAACTCTTTCATTTTGAAGAAAGAGTTTAACTAATTCCACATCTCCATTTTCACAAATATAATGAAAGGGTGTAAATCCATTAAGATTTCCTTGATTGACTAAGATTTTTTCATTTTCTAATAAAAGTTTAATTATATCAGAGTTTCCATTTTGACAAGCCATACAAAATGGTGTCACCTTTTCACTCTTTTCTGGAGTATTCATATCAATATCTGATCGATCTAATAAAAGTTTCACAATTTGAAGGTGATTATTTTGACAAGCAATATAAAATGGAGTTGCTCCGTTTTGATTTGCTACATTAATTTCAATCTCAGAAAGTGTTAAAAGATATTCTACAAGTGAAGTATGTCCATTTTGACAAGATAAATAAAAAGGTGTAAAGTTTTCATGGTCTCCTTTGTTAATATCTATTCGATTATCTTTTGTCATTAATTTTACCATTTCTAAATTACCAGTTTGACATGCAGCAGAAAATGGAGTACAACCTTCGTGACTAGCTTTATTAACTAAAACATCGGGCTTTTGGAGAAGGAGTTCAACTACTTTAATATGTCCACTCCAACTTGCAATGAAGAGGGGAGAATAATCATCAACATCAGATAAGTTAAAATCGACTCTATTATCTTGAAGTAATTCCTCAACAATTTCAATATTTCCTTTTTCACAAGCAATCCAAAAAGGTGAAGCCTTTTCATTCATTGATAAGTTCAAATCAACTCGAGCATCTTGAAGAAGGGCTTTAATGACTTCAAGTTTTCTTTCTCTACATGCAGCAAAAAATGGAGTGACACCATTCGGAAGAGAAAAGTTAACGTTCACCTCTGGATCATTTAAGAGTATCTTTACAAATTCAACATTTCCAGATGAACAAGAAACAAATAATGCATCATTAAGATCTAAATTTGGGAGTAATTCTTTAATCTTATCAGAATCATTTTGAGAACATGCAAATGTAAATTCTCCAAAATATCTTTCATATGAAGAGAGTTGAACTTTTGGATGTGAAAGAAATTTTTGAACAATTTCAAAGTGAGAGTAATAACAAGCTATTTCATAAGGAGAAATTCCTTCTTTAGTTTCCAATGTAAAGTCAATCCTTGAATCATCTAAAAGAAAACTAACAGCATCAGGTTTATTATTTAAACAAGCACAATAAATTCCTGTTTTACCATCTGCATCTTGAATATTAATATTAATATTTTCAATCTGAACTAAATATTCAAGTATTTCCATTCTCCCTTGAGAACAAGCAATAATAAAAGGATTCCAATTACTAGAGTCAAATTCATTTACATTCAATTCAGCATCAAGTAAACTTTTAAATCTCTCTAGATCTCCTTTCTCAGCTGCATCAACGAGTTCAAAAATCTCAGTCATTTTTTTTTTATAACAAAGTCAAAGTGAAAGTGGAAGGTGGAATATTGCCCTTGAACCAATCTTTTTTTCTGTTTGTTTATTTTATAAATTTTATTTTTTTTGAGAAATTTCAAACAGAACGAAAAAGAAAAAGAGATTTCAAAAAGAAGAAAAAGAATAAATTGAAAAGAGAAATTAATATAAGAAACCTTTTTTTGAACTTCAAGAACAATCAAAATGTTATTATTCACAGTTGTTATAACTTTCAAAGCAGAAGCAAAGGGAGCTTTTCACCAAAGGTCTATTTTAATTTTTTTTTTTTTGGAATTCAATAGTTCAAAAAGGGAACAATTTAATAATAAATTTTAATTGAATTATTCCCTTTTTAAATCCCATTTTTTTCTTTTTTTTTTTTCAATAGCTTGTCTATCTATTGATGACTCAAAGGATGAAATTCTCCTAAATTAATTCATTATTTTTTTATTTTTGATTTTCAAGTTTTATAAACTTATTTATTATTGGAATGACTCACAAAAAACGTTATTGAGTTCCAAATCTCAAAAAATTTGATTTGATTTTTGATTACTCTCTTTGACCACCATAAATAAGAAGTAAAGTTTTATTTTTTTTTTTCCTACTCAACAAGAAACAAAACTTTTAATGAATCAACAATACGTTAAAGCAGAAAGAGATCCTCCAGGTTGTTCTGGTTTCATTCAAAACAAATTCAAACCTCAAATTTGTGGAAATTGTAACAAAAAAACTATTGATCATGCAACTGCATCAGAAGAAGCAATAAAGAGAGCAATTCTTTATCAACAAAATACAGATGAAGCAACTGAAGTTTTTCCAAGAGTTTATGTTGGAGGATTTAAATTTGCAATGGACCTTGTTAGCCTTCAAAGTTCAAAGATTACACATATTGTTTGTACAGCTAAAGGAATTAAAGAATTCTTTCCAACATTTCGTGAACATCCAACCCATTTTCAATACCTCCATTTAAATATGATTGACTCTGAAGATGAAAACCTTTTAGAACGACTTCCAAATGCAATGAGATTTATTCATGAGGCTCTTTATATCAAACAAGGAAAAGTTTATATTCATTGCATGCAAGGAAAGAGTCGATCAGGAGCTATTGCAATTGCATATTTATTACTTATCAAGAATATTTCTCTTCCTCAAGCACTTCAACTTATCAAAGAAAAACGTCCAATGGTTGATCCAAATTATGGTTTCATGGAGCAATTAAAAACTTTTCAAAACTCAGATGTTTTTATGGAATTAAGAAAAGAACTAGGAATAGAGTTATAAACAATTTTTTGATGTATTAGCTTGATTGTTCTGTGTCTGTAAATAAACGTTATTTGATTCAATTTAATTTTCAATGTTTTCAATGTTTTCAAACTCTCAAAGTTCAAGGAATGAAAAATGAAATTTCATTCCAACAAATAAAATCTCGTGATAGCTCAGTTGGTAGAGCGGAAGACTGTAGTTTGATTAAAGTTATCTTTAGGTCGCTGGTTCGAATCCGGCTCGCGAGATCTTTTTTTTCTCTTTTGTTTCTTTTCTTTCTTTCTCTTTCTTTTTTTTCCATTTTTTTTTACTTGCGAAAGACCGACTTTGAATTGAGTCAAGTAATATTTTATTTCATTTCAACTTGAGAATCACTTTCAAGTTTCTTTGATTGATAATTCTTTGATTTTTTCAGATAAAGAAAAGCGAACAATGCAGCAATAAGTGCAACTCCTACAATTGATCCAATAACAATTCCAGCAATAGCACCTCCACTAAGGTTTGAAGATGGTTCACAGAAAATTTGATTTGATTCACAACATGATTTTTGGGAATTGATCAACAATTCTCCAATTGAATCTTTCAATTCTCCAAAACATTCCATTCCTTGATATTTTTCAATTGTTTCTTTACATTGTTCATTACATTCTGAAACACAATAAGATTTCAATTCTAAAATTGCTTCATTTTTTAATCCTTCAATTGATTCACATCTATTATTTGATTTGTTTATTAATGAAAAAGAAAAATAAAAATAAAAGAAAAATAAAAAAAAGAAGAAAAAACAAACCCAAAATGACCAAGAGTAAAAGAAACAAGAATTGAAGATGAAAGACCATTTGAATCTGTTGCAATTAATTCTAAATCTGGAATTGAATTTGATAAATACATTTGTTCTGATATCTTGAAATCAAATGACATTGGTTGTTCTGAATTCAATGTTCCTAATAAACTTGTATTTGAATTAACAATTACATAATCTCCATCTTCATCATATATTGAAAATTTAATACTAATTTCTTCTGATAATTTAACAACATAATTATCCATTAAATCAATAAATTGAGGTGGTGAATTTAACTCTGATTTCAATTCTTCATAAATATTTCCAATTTCTAAAGATAATTGAGATGCCAAAATATTTTGAGTTTGTGAAACATCAAATAAACATGCATCCAAATCAATATTTGATCCAATACATCCTGATCTTGCTTGATTCTCAAATTCAATACTTGAAAATTCAATTTCAAATTTTGGAATAAATAAATTATCATTAAATGAATTGAAATTGGTTCCATTTGAATAAATAAATAATGACTCATTTTCATTTATTATATATTCCAATCCAAATAATGAATGAAGTATTTCAAAATTATTTGTAATTGGAATAATATTTCCATTTCCATTTCCATTTCTTAAAATAAAATCATCATTTTTATTTCCATTCCAATTTCCTAATAATCCTCTTGTTTTGGATTTCAATGAATTTGGAAGTATCACAATTAAATTTAACATTGAAAATCTTGATATAATTATTAATGAAACACTAGAAGGTAAAAGAATTTGATATTTTGAATCTTCAATTCTTGATATTAATATTCCATCTTGTGAAATAAATGAATTTCCAATTAAAATAACTTGTGGTGTTTGTGAATCTTTTAAAAATATATTCATATTTCCAAATTGATTCAAATAAATTGAAATTCTTGAATTTCCATCTTTAATTGAAATTGCTGATAAGATTGTCACTAATTTTGTTGATAATTGTTCAAATCTTCCTTGAATTATTAATCCATTTGGTTCAACAATATTTTGATCAAGATTATTAATTTGTTCTAAAAGAATGAATTCTCCTTTTCCATTAAATCTCCAAACTTGTTCATCAAATGTCAAAAAATGTGGATCTCCATAACATATTCCTACTTTTGATGTTAAAGTTGAAGTTGAAGAAGCCAAAGTTGATTTCTTGAAGTTGCTATTATTATTATTTACTTTTCTCTTTACTTGAAACAAATCACAAAATGATCTTGGATTACTTGATTTAACACAACATATTATTCTTGGTAAAATATCTCCAATAAAATTCTTAATAGATGGAAAACTTCTATCATTTCTCAATCCTGAATTCTCAACATATTTACTGATCAAAAATGAATTATATCCAATATTCAAGTAACAACATTTAACTTGAGTATTTAATTGTGCAACTGGAACAAAAAATGCACATTCTTGAGTTAATTGATGTAAAAAACAACTAAATGGTGTATTTCTATTACAATTTGGATCTGTACTAAATTGTGGATTCACTGTTGGTGGTAAACTTGGACAACTAATTGCTGGTTGAACTAATATTTTATCTGTTGAAACAAAATTTTGGCAACTTGAATCATAATCAAATCCATTTTGAATTGGTAAAATAAATTTATTAATTGATTTATAAGTTGAATCAATTGATAAAATATGAAGTGATGACGACCATACAAAGTTATCCACATTCAATGTAATATTCATATTTCCATTATTTAATCCATAAGTCACATTTTCATTAACAATAATTAATTCTGGTTGAATATTGAAATCTTGGAGATCCAAATAATTCCAATTCCATTTATATAATTTAATTGTAATTATATCTTCAGATCCAAATTGAGTTGAATCCCATGAAATTGATTTTGGTTGTCCAATTGTGAAAATATAATCATTTAATGTTTCAACACTATTTGGAATAAGTTGATTTGATTTTGAATAATAAAATGATCCTATTTTTAAATATTCTCCATTTTCATGACCAACAATTGAAATTTTTACATCCAAATAAATATCTGAAGTATGATATGGTGATGATTTACAATAATATTTTCCATTATTTGAATTAAAAATTGATAATACTTGAATTTCTCCAAATGAACATTTTAAATCTTGTTGAGAAACTGGAATTCCAGAAGGAATAATGATTTCAATTGGAGTTCCACCAATAATTGAATCTGTTTTTGGTGAAAAATCAAAAATTGGATTATTACAATCTGTTCCATTCCAACCAGAGTCACATTTACATTCAAGATTATCAAATGAATTAACAAAACAATATCCATTAATACATCCACAATTTGATAATTGAGAGCAATCATTTCCTTCATATCTTTCATCACAATTACAATATGGTGTTGGGAATGAAATTAAACTTGATGATGTAAACAAACAATTTCCATGATTTGAGCAATCATTTAATGATGAACAATTTGGTGGTTCACAATCTCCATTTGAATTTCTTGCTTCTCCTTCATCACATTTACTTTTACATTCTCCTGTTTTTAGACTTCCTATTTTATTTATTTATTTTATTTTATTCATAGATCATCAATATTAATTAATTCCAAAAGAAATTAAACAAAAGAAAAAGGAAAAAGAAAGAAAACCATCAGAATTGGATGAAGTAATAAGATCAAAATTGGAAGTACAAGAAGTACATTGATTTTGATTTGGACCAAAACAATTTAAACAACTTGAATCACAAGCAAAACATGTTGAACATTTTGGAAGTGGATTTTGACAAATTGGTGAAGAAGATGAGTTTTGATTTGAAGAAGTTAAAGTTAAAAATGAGTTATCAAAAGGACAATAACATCCTCCTAAATTAGATCCAAGAACCATTCCTCCCATTAAATAACATTGTTTACATTTATCAATACTTAAATTTCCACATTCTAAATCACATCTACATTCGGCTGTTCCAAGTCTCTCTTTTTATTTTTATTTTAAAAGAACAAAAAAGAAAATAAAATCAAGAGAAATACTTGAACAAGGATTTCCATTTATAGTTTGATTCCAAAACCCAGTCAAATCACAATAAAGTGTAGGACTTCCATAATATAAATCATTACATTTTCCTAATGCTGTATTTCCTGCAATTGTGGTTGAATAATTTGCATTTCCAATTGATATTGGTGAACATTTAATTGCTGGAAATACAATAAATTAAATTAATAGATTCATTAGAAAGCAAAGTCCAAGAAAAAAATAAAAAATGCGAAAAACGAACCTAAACAATTGAACCCATCCCCAAAATATCCATTATTACAAGTACAAGTAAAATTTCCAATTGTATTTGTACAATTTGAATTTGTTGAACACCCTCCATTATTTGTCAAACATTCATTAATATCTAGAATAAAAATTTAACAAATTTTTATTAATTTATTATATTTTTATTTTTTCATATTTCATCTTTCATATTTCAAAAAATCAAATAAAACCTTCACAAAAAGTCCCATTTCCTGAATAACCTGGTTTACATTCACAAAGAAAGCTTCCTGGTGAATTTATGCACTTTTCATTGGAACCACAGTTGTGAGTATTCAATTCACATTCATTTTTATCTATTATTATTCCATTACTCTGGTGATAATTTTTTTTTTAAAAAAAAAAAAGTGAAATAGTTTTATACCAAGACAAGTTGTCCCATTTCCTTCGTACCCATCATTACATACACAATCTCGACTTCCAATTGTATTTGTACAATTTGCATTTTCTGAACATCCTCCATTATTTGCTAAACATTCATCAATATCTAAGATTAAAATTTTGATATTTTTTTCTAGTTTTCTAAATTTTTGGGGGAAAAAAAATGCCTTCACAAGGAGATCCAAAAATAGCGCTCCAACTTCCAGTTGCACCATTTTGGATACATACTCTCGAAATTGATCCATCATAACCGGGAGAACATTTTCCAAGGATTACTTCTCCATTTGCTATTGTTTCACTCCACTCTGCATTTTCTTCAGTTAGAATCGGGGGACAAGTTACATCTAATTATTTTTATTTATTTAATTGGAAAATTGATACGTTTTGGAAAAGAAAGAAAGAAAATCAAACCAATTTCACAACTTTCTCCAGTATATCCAGGTGCACAACAACTATAATTATATTGTCCATTCAATCTAATTGAACAAGTTTGTAGTGGAGAACATCTACTTTCCGGGCAAACTGAATCTAATTTTATGAATGATTTTTTTTTCAATATTTTTTTTTTTTTTTTTTTTTTTTTTTTTTTGTAAAAGAATAAAGGGAGTTACCGCACTGAGTTCTTGTGGTGTTGTAATCATTCATACCACTGGTCATTAAGGGAGAATAATTAAGGATTGGACAATTCCAATTATTATACTCTAAACATCTACGAAGTTTAAATATACTTTAGTTCATTTTTTTTTTCAAAAAAAAAAAGCAGCATAACAATCTTACATAGATTGCAAATGTTGCAAAGATAAAATGAAATGGGGAATTGTTCCTGAAAGTTTGTTGAAACATAGAGATCTATGATTTAAATTGTTTCCATATCTAGAAAAATGAAAAAAAAAATGATTACAGTGTTCGTAAATTTGTTAAATTTTCAAGTTGAGAAGGAATGGTTCCTGAAAGATCAGAAGTTATTCCTGTTATGTTTCCAGAAAAGTAAGAAAAAGCTCCTGATAAACCCAAAAGTTGTCTTTTATTTTTATGATTAATTAATTAAAAGGTTTTAAAAAATTTTAAATTGCTTTACAATTCTGTTAAATTTGTTAAAAATCCGATTTCTGTTGGGATTCTTCCTGAAAGCTTATCTGATACTATAACACTATTATAAAGGACAAATCTTTGAAGGAAAAAAAAAAAAAAAAAAAAA
>Ga0209960_1001594_pt1 | contig 28195 bp, 20 predicted proteins | sample ThiBiot_500_plan_2_FD_183947 | JGI IMG/M metagenome (GOLD analysis project Ga0209960, IMG submission 183947) | Wastewater bioreactor microbial communities from Cape Town, South Africa - Thiocy_expt_500_plan (SPAdes) | ecosystem: Engineered > Bioreactor > Thiocyanate-remediating >... | reverse complement strand
CAAGACCGCATTTACGTTTTCGGTTTCGGTTCGTATACTTGATTATATGTGCAATCATGCGAATAATTCTAATTATATTATTTTTTACGCTGAACCTGTCTGGTCTGTTTAAAAACTTGACAGTTGTCCTCGCCATATCCTGTATATTTCTGTTCTTACAATTTCTGATGGATTATTATCATTATCGAGTATTATGGCATTATAAACCGTACGATGATAATCAGCCAAGAAAAACTCTTTCACCGAAGCATAAACGCTATTTACCTTATCATTTACTTGGACATAACCGTACGGAAACACTCGGTAACTACCCTTGTAAAAACACAACTTTTTGTACAAATCGTAAACTCGAACATATTATGATTTTTCATTCAACTGATTATCAACCCCAGCCACGTTGGTCTGCAGTCAGAGAGAATACAAATGATGATATTTACATCGGATTTCATCAAACAAAACCTGAGCATGCTATTTTGATTGCGCACAGTGATTTTAGACGAAGTGAGAAACCACCTCAAATGCTTGGTTTTGGCATCTATTTTGCACGTTCACTTAAAAATACATTTGGCAAAGCACGAAATCAAGGAGCTTTTATATGCGCACAAATTCGAATGGGAAGAGTCAAAGAAATCACTCGCAGCCAACTACATCAAGTTAAAGACTCCAACGCATGGTGGAATGAATACGACACAGTTTATTTAAATAATGACGAGGAAAAGAGAGATGAATTCTGCATTAAAGATTCATCTCAAATCATAAAATGGGTGATTGCCATCGACGATCAATATGATAGAAAAGTAGCAGATTACGGCATGAACAAAGAATTTGCTGATACTGTACTTGGATGTTGTTGATTAACAGTGATCTGTGAAATTGCGTAAAAAAAGCAAGAGAATAGGATATACCGGGTGTCCCAAAAGTCCTGTCCCGATAAGTTTTTTGATTTTCTGCACTATTATATATGATAAAATCAACTGTTTTTTTTTTCAAAAGATAGACCGAAACATGAAGTTTTTTTTTCATAAAACAAAATTTGAAAAGTACTGTTCAAAAGTGTTACCTTCAACTGAAATACAAAAACTTAGTCTTTTTTAAATCGTCGAGATCCTTTAAATTATTTTTGTACACGTTGTTTTTTATATAACCCCAAAGAAAAGAATCCAAAGATGTCATATCAGGTGATCTTGAAGCCCAAGAGATCGATCCTCCTCTTCCTATCCAGCGGTTAGCCAATTTGTTGTTTAACCAAGAACGAATTGACTTCGCGAAATGCGCTGGAGCGTCATCTTGTTGGAAAATAATTTTCTTTGTAAGTTTTCTTCTTTGTAAATATGGATAAAAGAAACTTTCGAGCATATCGAGATAATTCACTTGATTAACTGTTAACTCTTCAAAGAAAAAAGACTAAGTTTTTGTATTTCAGTTGAAGGTAACACTTTTGAACAGTACTTTTCAAATTTTGTTTTATGAAAAAAAAACTTCATGTTTCGGTCTATCTTTTGAAAAAAAAACAGTTGATTTTATCATATATAATAGTGCAGAAAATCAAAAAACTTATCGGGACAGGACTTTTGGGACACCCGGTACTTTTCATATGAGATAAATTAACTCATAAAGGACTTTCGTTCGTTTTTCATAAGGATTTTTTTAGTGTAAAATCATGAAAAACATCGTAAAAGTTATCTTGTGAAAAAGTTCTCGTGATACAGAAAATTTAGACAATATGAACATAATTTCTGTCTCTCTCTCTCTCTTGAGCTTGAGTCTATGTAATTTGATTTAATTTCTTCATTTCACTGATAAAACGTGCATATTCAATTGCAGATAAATCATAATCACTAAGCTTCTTCTTGAGTTGTTTTTGTAAAGATTCAAATGCTACTGTTGAATTTTCACGGCAAAAATTATAAAATTCATATAATGCCGGTCCATCCATTTCATTACAAAGCAGAATCAATGGATATAGTTTTTTATCATTGAAAAAATCAATCACATTTTGATTTGTCCAACTTTCTATTGGAATCGTAGTATAGACACCATCTGATTGAGGAGGATAGGAATATTCATTTTCATTTAACGACGATTTCGTAACGCTACCGCCTATTTTGTCATTTCGATACTTTTTAATTTCTGTTTTCAATTGTTCATATGCAATATTAAATTCAACTTTACAAAAATTAATATAATTTAAACCTGCTAAAAGTAAACCGAGCCAGCCATCTGGAGTATAAGCAGGTGGTAATTTCAATGGAATAACTGTTTTTTGACATTGAACAGCATAATTACTTTCTCTCTGACACCACGGACTAGTTTTATAACTATATGTCATTCCAAGTAGTACAATTTGACTATTTTCAATTCCACCTGCAATAGCAGCTGCCGTTGAACCAGTTATATTGTTTTTATCGATCCACACTTTGAATCCATCGTTGACTAAATTATCAGCGATTTTGTGACAAAATTGTTTATCATCATGTGAATAACTAATCATTACATCATATGAATCGTCCGATGATTCTGATTGTGAAGTCACAACCATAGCGTTTGTTTTTGATTGACTGATCGTTGTTTCTTTTTCAATTTGCCATAATATTCCTTCTGCAGCACTTAATATCATGTTGTTTATTTTTCTACGTTCTTTATTAGTTGTATCTGCATAATCTTTTTTCGCTATCATTCGAATCCTATCCATCAATGCCGATTTGATTCGAATTATCGAAGCACCATTCGTGTTAAATGATAATGTCCATAGAATACTCAATGCATGAGCTAATTCATGATCATGATATTTAAAAATAATATTCGAAAGTACTTGTAAATCTTGATCTTGAGTTAAAATAGCATTTTGAATGTCATCGTGTTGAACAAGAGCTATAGAAATACAAACAAATCTGACAATATCACAAACATTATCTCGAATACATACTTTTTAATCCGCATAGTATTGCAATCATGGGAATTTCTCTGAACATTTTATCTTCAGATTTCATTGCTTTACTTAAATATTTTAGGAAAACTATTGTAATTTCTTTTGCATTATTCAATTCTTGAATTTCAGCTTCACTTAATATACCAGCTAATATAAGATAAGCATGTATTTGAATACGATCATACGAAGCAATACGAGTTATTTGCATGAAAGTAGATGTAACGTCTTTTCGTTTTAAAATTGCTAGAAGTTTAAGATCATAGATCATATTATGTAATCCAGTGAGAATGGAATTAATAAGCCATGTTTCAGGAGTCATAAGGTTTGATTTTATTGTTGTACGAAGACGTTCATTTCGAAGAATTGTTAATCCATAATCAATAATATTTGGTTGTTGAAGAATATAAGTTTGTGTGATTAATGAAGCATTGACCATGATATCAACAATATGTGTTAGAGCAATTATTACTGGTGTTTTCCAAGTTTCAATATTTGGTAGAAAATGTTCCAATATTTGTATATATTGATCAAAGATTTGTTCGCACAATGTATCATGAATTTCATAGGAATGTTTGCCTTTATATGCATTTAAAAATACGGGACATTGATTTAATAAAAAACGTTGTAATATATTAAAGTCAGTTGTATCAAATGATAATTGAAGAAATGTTTCGAAATAATATTTCGAACGAATAATGTTGCTAACTGATGTTAATAAATCTACTATTGATATTACTTTATCTGTCAAATCATTTGATTGTTGACTTTCATAATTTCGAAAAGTATCAAGAAGATAATAAAAACTTTCGAGATTATATTCATCGTTGTTGTCTATCAGATGCTTTCCATTCGATGCCATATCTTCTAAACATTGTTTCATTATCTCTATTAAGGACGCATCAGCTAAAAACCGCTCATAAACGATGGATGATGTGTGATGATTGAAATGTTCAGATATGTCAGAGAACAATTTGGCAATATTACGAAAGGTTAACTTTTCATTTTCATCTAATACTTCCGATGAATTCCATTTGATTAAGATAGTTGTCAGTGTTTTTCGGAGTAATAAAATGAATTCATGAGTTAATAGCGTTGGTTGAAGTATTTTATTAAGTTCAATTTGATTTTCTGATAAACGAGTTCGAAATTCAAATAATTTTAATTTATCATTATTGATATCCAATAGAATACCGTTAAATATTTCCGTTATGTCATGAGTATTTATTGGTAAATTAACATCACGTGAGTTGATGCTTGATTCATTTGAATAAATTGAAATGCTTCTATTGATAAAACGAGGATACGGCTGAATGACCCTATTGGGTCGGCTTTGACAGATTCCTGCACCCATATATAAAACAACGTGATGATGTAAATTACTGTCGAAGTGTTTTAACGAAGAAAAAATTTCGTTTTTCTACCATTCTGTTTGACTATACAACTGATGTAAAAAAACAATACTTTAGTTTCAAGGTGAATGTTTTGTTTACTCAAAACATGTTGTTTCCGAGAGACATTGTTTGAATTTTTTTCTTTTCTTCGGTTGTATCCACGCAACACATGTTAATACATTTCTTATATGGACGCGTTTAAAACAAACAAAATATTTCATTTTATGTACCTTTACTTCTTTGACTAAAATGGGACACAGCGATACTCTAGAGGTTGTTCCTATCAACTGTGAGAAAATCTATTCACACTATTTGTACAATTTTTCATGCTCTATCTTTTGAAAGTAAAGTCAGTATTGTGTCGTGTACTTGAGGCAACACATCTCCGTAATTTTCATTGTAATCTCCGGGATTCACCTTGTCAACACTCAATCATTTTTGTTGGTAGAGAATTTTGTGCGATGTAAAATGTAGAAAGGCTTATCACTGTGGAGGTGTATTGACTGTATATATATATTTAATTGATTAGATTTTGAAGTCTGATACTGATCTTATTCTTTTTGTAATGTCTGAGCCTTAGAGAATATTTTTAATTTTGACTTATGATATTTTCATACACAATGAATAATAAATGAATACAAGAAAAAGACGTCTTAGAAAAACAAAGACATAATACCACATAAAGAAAAGAAAAAAAAACAAGATCATTTCATTAGTTAGTTCACTGGGGCATGTTGTAATTCAAAATCATAATCTATATTGCAATGTTCAGTGTGTGTCTGTCTATCTGAGAAAATTAAAGATAACAAAGGTCAATGATGAATAATTATCGAGTTTTCTAGCTTCAAATCAATTAAATGGCTGTCAATAATACACAATTATCAAATAATTCTAAATCGACTTCTAATTATATTAAATATTTAGTATTTATGGTCTTAGAAATTCCATCAGTGATTCTCTATGTTGCCATCTTGATATACTTTATTAGACATTGTTCGGTTATTAAAATGCTTCATAATGTTGGTGTATTTACATTATTTGTGATTAGTTTCATACAAGCATCATGCGATCTACCAATAGTCATACATTTTTATCGTCTTGGCTATGTGAGTCCATCAACAGCAGGTTTTTGTTTATGGTGGACTTTCTTTGATTTTACTCTCAATACAATAAGTGAACTTTTAATGGCAACAATCTCGATTCAACGTCATATTTTTGTATTTCACAGTAATATGCTACGTGTTAGAAAGAAACGTCTACTGTTTCATGATCTTCCTATTATTTTCAGCGTTGCTTATCCAATACTTCTCTACATAGGTCTTATTTTAATCTATCGATGTGACAGAGATTATTGGGATTTCTCAACACTTTGGTGTGCTGGAAATGCTTGTTATGCAATGGAAAGTAAATTCTGGAGTGCTTATGACTGGATAGTTAATAATGGAGTACCGGTATTTGTTATTCTTTTGGCCAATATAACGCTCATACTACGCGTACTTTGTCAGAAACGTCGTATTCATCAACCGATATCATGGCAAAAACAAAGACGTATGACGTTGCAATTATTTTATATATCATCTCTATATTTTATTTCTTGGTTACCTAATGTAATTATTGGTGTTATCAAAAGAATTAGTAAAATATTTGCGATGATTGAATTTCAATCGAATTATCTTTACGATTTTATTTATCTTGTATGCGTTTTCATTCCTTATATAATTCTTACAATGATTCCTGAACTCAAAAATTGGATACGACGAATTATCTTTCGTAGACAATTCGCACAAATAAATACTATTGTGTCTCAATGAACAGCTGTGAATGGAACGGATTTATTTTTTAGCCCTTTGAGTACGTCGCATTCTTTTTCTTTTTCGTTGTCTAAATATATTTGTGCATAAGCAATATTTATGAATGTTGTGCATTTTAACTTTGAAATAAATGTAGTAATGTATGTTTGAATGTCATCAAAAATGAACAAGTACACCAAATTGAAGAGTCAAAGAGAAATAAAAGGAGAAGAATATTCTTTCAACGAGTGAATTGTAAACTTTTGATTCTCGTGCGTACGCGTGCTTTACATTATATTTTATCCAAATATTGACTCTCAAGACCAACGATATTTTCGCTACATTAAGTCATTTCTTTTCTTCTTCCTTTCTCCCATTCAATTTTTGAATCATTTATAAATGAATGCAATTTCTGACTCATTCCCATCCTCGAGTCATATACGCGTGAAAAAACTCTCTGATTTTTACATATTTATATATACATATATTGCTTTGCATTCTGCACAGAATTGTTTTACCATCGTTCCGTTTTTTTTAGTCAAAATTATCGATCGTACCGATACAATAAACTGGTCCATGTCGGAGAAACAAATACACCGATCTGTTAGAAAGCGAAACGTAGAAGATTTAATTCTTGTCTGGCTCGATGAAGTAATTGATAAGGAGAGCAAGAATTATCAATCGTATGTTGAATCTATCGAGAAGATTATCAGCACTGTGCACATATTCAATAATCTTCAACTCTGTACTGACTTTATTGAACAAATCGATACAGAGAAGATCTTTCTTTTGCTATCGGTTGATATTATTGTGGAAGTTGTGTCCTGTCTTCATATGTTCTCTCAAATTGATTCAATTTATATTTTGTGTAAGGAAGAAACGCACAACATCGAGCGTGTAGCAAAGTACTCGAAAATAAAGGGTGTCTTTACTCGTATCGAAACCGTATATGACCGGCTAAAATACGATACGCAAAAGACTAAATCTATTCTCACGCCAATCAATATTGTAACGTCTGCTACAGATACAGCAGATTTAAATTCACTCAATCCATCATTCATGTATTCACAATTGCTCAAAGAATGTCTTATCGATGTAGCTTATGATAATGGAGATGCCATGAATGATCTTAGCAATTTCTGCACGCTTCAATATGCTGGAAAAGCTAACGATCTTAAAGTAATTGAAGAATTTCATTGCGGTTACAAAAAGCAATCACCGATTTGGTGGTAAGACATAATTTATTATGATATAACACTGATGTTACGGTTCTTTTATGAATTATAGGTATACAAGAGAATGTTTTCTCTATAAAATGTTAAATAAAGCGCTTCGAACGTTAGACGTGGAGGTAATTCTAAAACTAGGTTTTTTGTCCAAGATCTTCACAAGCAAATTGAACAGCTTCATTCAACCACACAAATCACTACGAATTTTCGTGTCTATCGTGGTCAAAGGTAAGTTATTCGATTTTTCTACCTATAGTCAGTATATTTCATCACAAGTATAGAATGTCAACAAAAGATTTCGACAAATTGAAAAAGAATATTGGTGGTCTTCTATCATTCACGTCATTTCTCTCGACGACCACAGATGAAAGAGTATCCATTGCTTTCGTGGAAGGATCACAAAATGATGTGGATATAGTTGGTGTTTTATTTTTTATTGATATCGATCCCTCTATCAAATCAAGTCCATTTGCGTTCGTTACTGGCCACAGTTATTTCGAATGTGAAGATGAAGTTCTTTTCTCGATGAATACCGTCTTTCGAGTATGTTCGATCGAGTTGACGCAGAATGGGCTATGGTATGTTAACATACAACTAACAAGTGATGATGATGTTCAGCTACGAGAACTTACAAGATACATTCGAGACGATATACAAGGATCAACAGATCTCAGCAAACTTGCATATTTATTAAGGCAAATGAGTGAACCTGAGAAATCTCGAGAAATCTATGAACTCTTACTCGAAACAACCGATGAAACAAATATTCAAGAGCTTGCATTTCTGGAGCGCCAATTAGGACTTACCTACCATAGAATGGGCGATCTTAATGCTGCACTCAAGCACTACCATAAGACACTTGCACTCAAATTAACTGTTCTTCCCAATGATGATCCGTCGCTTGCAATAAACTACTCAAACATTGGAACAATATTCTATCAGGAGGGCAATTTTAATGAAGCTTTAGAATATTATCGACATGCACTGAAACTCAATCTTAAAGAAGCTAACCTTAATCAAGAAAGTATTGCTCATTGTCACAATAATATTGGGCTTGTACTTCGTAGTCAAGAAAAATATTCTGAAGCACTTGAAAGTTTACAATGTGCAATGGATATTGATCTTCAACGTCTACCATCTACACATCCTGTCATAGCCAATACATACGCAAGTATGAGCTCGATTTACTCTCTTCAAAGAGACTATGCAAAAGCCGACGAATATTCAAACAAATCTTTCGACATAATGCATAAATGTCTTCCACCTAAACATTTGGACTTTTCTTTTGCCCATATTGTCAAGGCTGAAGCATTAGAAGGACTTTTATTGTACGATGCTGCTCTCCAACACGCTCAATTAGCTGTCGACATTCTCCTAGATCATTCATTTCCGCCGACACATTGTGATAGACAAAAATGCGAAAAGATTCTTAAACGTATTCAGACTAAAATCTAGTTTAATCTAATTCTTTGAAAAGTACAACAAAAAATTGTCGTCAATATGATTGCGACCCCTATATGCATTGTATTGTTTTCGTATCTTTTATCAAATGAAAATAACACATCATTCGAAAGTATATCTAGTATTTTCTGTGTAATTGTGAAATTGTGATGAAATTCGAATATTTACCAAATGAAATTTTGATTTTATGTTTTGAATATTTGAATGGATTGGAAATTTTTTATGCATTTAATCGAATAAATTCTCGTTTAAATAATCTTATTTTGAATATTCCATTACATATCAATTTCTATAATGTTAGAAAATTTTCGTCGACAATTATTATTGAATTCAAAAATATACAATCAAATATATTCAATCAAATTAATAAATGAACGTGATTATTTACGATGTAGTCAATTATTATGTTATTCTACCTTAAATGATTTTTCTAATCTTCAAAAAATAAAATCACTATTTCCTTTTACTTTGAAATATTCGTCAAATGAAACTAGTGATCTAATTATTCTCTCGTCTTGGATAAGAATGAAATAAAACTTTGAAAGACTTGAAAAACGATAATTTTGTCCATTTTTATCAAATGATTTTAGTCACCTGGGCATATATATAATCTTTGGTTTTCATATCAGTAGATAGAGCGTTGTTTCCTCTCTCCAATCGTATTATTTGACCACACTTTATCCGAGTGTTTATATAACATATGATAGGCTTCACAACTAATCATCCATGTGTGTAACGAAAAAATGCAGCGGTGGTAAAAAGTTGAAAATTGAAATAAAATTTCCTACGCCAATATACGACATTTTTTCTTGATATTTTGTACATACACTAGTGAGTAATGAATGCTCTTCAACTTCAGAAAAAATACAATAAACTGAAGAAAAGTGAGCAAAAATAGGTGAATTAACTTGTATAAGGTAATTCGGAAGAAGCCTATACATTGTATAATTGTCACCCGTTCATTCTGCCAATAGAGAAAATGCAATGAAACCCTCATTTTCTTATAAAACACGACGGCATACGTTTTCATTGTAATACAATAATCAAAATCAAGCAAGTGAGCATTGGAAACACAACGTAATCATTTTTAATCCGGTATTTGTTAACTGTCTTTACAGACGCGTATCATATCTCATATTATCTTTCACTACAAGTTTGTCATTTCTGACGATTCACAATCATCATTCATCGGTCAAAAGACATGCCAAATTCTGATAATTTTCATTCGTCCACCCGACCACGGAAAAATGTTATTCATCCGAAGAGCAATGAACCTATCGGTCCTAACAAGAATTTGTTCTCGGTTAGATTCTTTAAAGCATAGATTATTCAATTTTTCTCTTTATTTTCTTTACAGATGTCAAAAATTTTGACGGCTCGCTATCAACATCATCGATTCATACCTCCAGCAACTGGAAATGGAAGTGAAGAAATGAATAACGAAGTATGTCTGGAAGGGAATTTTTTAGTCATATTCTTGAGACAGAAATATATGATAAATAAGTTATTTTTGAAAACAATAAACTCTGTGTCAATATTTGCTATTTTCTATAAAGATTACTTTCGATTTTCGTAAATCTTACTTTACTGAATAGTTGAACTAGAAAGAGTATGTGCTGAGTAAATGTGACACTTCCTCTGTCAATCATATTTCATAGTAGAACTCGAAAATTTTTCTTTTGTAAAATTGACCAGTAATTTCATTTGTTCATGATAGATATCAAACAGATTAAATTTAAATAAAATTAGAATGTATCCTCAGGATATGCATCGTCCAACATCAAACAGAAATAAGAAGCTCGGGTAAATAATTGTTTACTATTGTTCTGTTCTTATCAAACTTTCGATATTTCTTAATTAGATGTCTTAATTCGATTTGTCGTCGGCCTTTACTTGTCTGTTGCTTATTGTCTCTTCTTACTTTAATTATCTTGGGACTTAATGCGGTACTCATCGCTTTGATAATAGTGCTTACATCGACAAAAGTTACAACAACAAATACGATTGGTAAGAAATATAGATATAAAGGATATTCCATAATAACTAAGGATAATTTGTCACCCATGTTTTTCGTACTTTTATTTGACCTAGAAGACTCAAAATTTTACCGTACATCTATCTAATGAAGATCTTTGATCTCTGAAAGTTTCAACTTTCTAGCTCTAACCAGTAGTGAAATGTATCGACATAGCAGAGTAGTTAAATGGATCTTCAATGAAAATGTCACAGAGTATTCAGAAAATAAATCTCGATTAAACATTGATATCCCTATAAAAAAAACCTGACATTTTCTGGTTTTACGATAAATATTTTGACTACAAAGTACCGTATGATACGAAAGAAAATTTTCTGAATATTTTGTTTTTCTATCAAATAAATTAGATCAACTGGCATACAATCAAACTAAAGCACCATATACTTGTTCGGGTGTTTCTCCTTATACTTTGTGGACACCACACATTGACCACGGAATTACGATGAATATCGATACCAGCAATTGTACTTTCAATTCGACTCCACTTTATTTCACTAGTATAGCTGGTGATGGACAACACTGGGATTTGACAGGGTATGGTGCGATTTATAGTGCAACACGATCAGCGTTCAGGATTTATGCTCAATCATCTTGGTATCCAAATAGCACAATATTACTTAGTTCGAGTGTTACATACAAATGGAATGTCAATTGGTTTGGAATATTCCCTTGACTGTAAGGAGGGTCATATGAAAAAAAAAGGTTGTGTGTGTGTTTGTTTGCATTTGGAGTCAAAAGAACATCGATTTCAGAAACTCATAACAGTGACCAATGATAGTTGGAACTTTGTATTGTTCATCAGAAGATTCGTATTTTGGAAAAATAAGGATTTTTCCTATGGTGTGATTATGTTAAATTAGATATGACGCTTTCGATTCTCTTGTTGTATTTCGAAGACTATGAAGTGGTCCTTCTCAGATATCTATAATCATTTCGACCTATAGCTATTCGATAACTGCCTATGCTTCAGCCGGAAAAATGTGGCAGCTCGAGTCGAGAGTGGCGGGCTGGGGGGACGCCGACGACCGACGAGTGCTGCCTCTAATGATGGATGGATTAATCAAGAACGGAATAATGACCTATCATTTTGAAAGCTTAATTCAAATAATAGTGTTTTAAAAAAGAGTAATGGAACGGATGAAGCAGCTGTATATTTTATTTGTTGGTATGCGCAGAAATTTGACCGAAATATGTGTATCTTTTCGAGAGCAATAATTACAGTGATACTTTTATTCAGATTCATTTCTTAAGTCTACTTATTAACATAATGTAGTTATCTGAAATTGTAGATACTGTCGTTAGATTATTTTTGCCCTGATCCACCTGCTACCTGCCAGACTTTGACAATATGTTGTGACGTTGGAGTGAAATCAGGACCATGAATGTTATGGCACACATACATGAAATTTTATGTTCTTATTACGTGACAAATGTTTGTTTTGCTTGTAATAGAAAAAAATTTCGAAATCTGTGGACTCATTCATATGTTTATCAAGGATCACCAATGAAAGTTGTTCGTTTGTCAATGATAACATTAAGTAGTCCACCATTGAATGATTTATTGGTTCGGAAAAAACCTGCTCAATTATTTCTAAGCAAAATGGAACTTTCAGCAAGTGATAACGATAGTGACTGAAAAATATTAGACTGTCATTTATTTGAAATAAATCTTTTAGAAAAGAATAGTTTGCGAGTATAAAAGATTTTTTGAATATTTCAGAAATATTTCTTTCGAAATCTGAACGCGATCATGATTGGCAAAAATAAAGAAATCGACAGAAAAAAGCCCATCAAAAGACTACTTGATGATTTCGTTATAAGAAATTCATCATCTTTGCCGCAACATCAGAATCAATTCACCTACCGTATTGAAACATTCATCAGGAGATTTCAAAATTGGTCAACCGACGTTAACAACAACATCTATTGGCGCTGGAAATCCAACACCATCTCAACGATAATTTCTATCAGCTGCCACGGTAGTTACTAATTCCAGAATTGACATCATTCTAATACACTTCAATCATCCATTTTATTCTTTTCATTCACAGAGTCGTGAACCAGCGAGCACTGACAGTGATTTTTTTCTATTCGCCAATGTATCGATGGTATTTTAATCATACACCATCGAATCCTCGTCTTAACAATCCTCGACTATTGGAGGATTATATCGACTGGTATATGAATATATACTTATAAGAAGTTCAAGATGAAATGCGTGCCAGCCAGACTCCATCATCAACAACAGCAGCAGTAGCAACAAATGATATGTCATAGACTACAACTTTCATCTCAAACTAACAGAACTGCTATATCTCCCTTTCATCCGATGTTTTATTCTTTTTGAAAATATATCCGAAAACCGAAGTAAACTAACCTTTGTATACTTTAGCTGAAAACGAGAACAGGAAATGTACAATCGCATACTTAAAAGTAATTAATAACAGCCGTCCAACGACAAGTAAGTATCTTTATTGGGAAACGGATCAAGCCTACCTCCTCGTGGTGTTTCCTGGGTAATGCTAACGGGCCTCTGTAACACACACACACATACGAAAACATTTCCTCGTATACTTCTGATATACGACCAGAATGGTTTCCTGCATTCACAACTACACAAATTCAAGACATGAATTGCAAGTTGTCACACAACGGCATGAAACTATCTAGTCTTGTCATCTCGCTAAATAAAAATCTTTGCACAAATTAAAGATTTCTGCCCATCAATTGAAAAGTAAAATGAACCAAACAGAGAAGAAAGGGAACAAAAGCTGAAAAACATGTAACTCACTGAACTCATTATGAAACCAAAAACGAACACTAAATCAAACTCTCATATCAACCAACCGGTTATTGGAAGATATAGGTTCGATTCCTATTCTATTTCATATGATTCTTATTTCTTAGTCTTTCGTATTAAGTTATGCATATCAAGTGGAGGAATTTTATTTGATTCGTTATATATACACATATGTGGACACGTAAAATGATTATAGATGATTCATTCGTAATCGGATCTTCTACTGAGACCCTTTCTTATTCGAACTTTCACATTAAACTCACCCCTCACCCTCAAGGGTAATTAATTTTCAAGGACTTCAAATCATAGCTGTACTGTAGCGAGATAAAAATAGATTTTTAACGAAGAGAACGAAATGGTTTTGTAATTATCTTCAATAGATGTTTAGTTTGATTTCTAAATTCGTCTTTGTACATGCGTGAGGGTAGAACATATATTGGAAAAATCAGTATAGGTGGTACGAATGAGATGAAGTAACCGGTAAGATAAATCCATAGATTTTCATTGGATTTCATACAGCCAGATACAAAAGCAAGTATCAAACGTGGAATAAACAGTACAACAATAACACTTGGAGCGATGAGAAGATGTTTCAATTGTTTCAGTTGTTTAATCAAAAGTTTAGTATAGGATTGTTCGTGTTTCGCAGCAGTAAAACGTATACGAGCCTTGATTATAATAATAATTACCGCAGAAATAGCATTAATAGTCGATGGAATAATACAATGAAGTGATATATTAATCGAACTAAAAGTCCCAATTGACGATGGATATCGTACAATACACCATATGCGTTGTTCCTCATTAACATGAAGCAATACTCGATACAACGGGTCAGGCAAATGACTTGATATCACACAGATTATGACGGCAGTTGTAATCCAAGTGGCAATTTGTTTACTTTGCTGTTTGTTAAATTGAATTCCACGAATAACATTCACCGTACGTTCAATTGCTACACATGCACTAAGCCAACTGCTTATATCCAAACATGATTTTGTCAAAATATCCATCAATAGACAATGAACGTATAGGAAAGTCTCGTGAGTAAGAAGTGATATTTGTGTTAAGAGTAAAAATACAAACTTAAGTCCAAACATGTTTATTACTAAGAAAGATGTAAATGATAATGTTAATAAGTATCGACCACATCCAACTTCATGTGATTGACCTTTTCGAAAAGCAATCAATGACATCGTACTACTGAGAAAACCAAGAATGAACATAATCATCGTAATCATCATACTAATTTTCACAGTTAGAGATTGTTTAAAAAGAGATTTTATTGGTTGAATGTCATAACCAAGAATAGCATCAAGTGAAATACTCAAACCATTCGTAGAAAATTGACATCGATTACCATAATCACATTCGGAACAGATACATTGTACTGCCGAAGGGCATGTTGGACGATCTTGAAAGCAACGACCTTCTCGTTCGCATGGATTTTCTCCTTGACAAGTACAATTATTATCATAGGCAAAATCGATACAATGCGCAAAATGATCTGTTGTACAAATACACATAAGTCTTTCGTCATGAAAACAGACAAGATCTGTTCGTTCGAAACATAGCCATGGATAATATTTTAAACGTTTCAACGGATGTGATTGAACCATAGTCGAATTGAGTAAATCTGAAATATGATAACATAGTCGTTCTGGAGATACAACAGTTGATATATGTAATGAATTTTCATTTCGTTCTTGAACAACAGCAAGATAATATTTTGTATTTAATTGAACAAAAATAAGATTGATACCGATTTCCGAAATAAAAAGATCTTCGACATTACTATTCACACGAAATTTCTTAAAAGTACTACTTTGTATATGAGATTGCATGGTTATATTCGAAATAATATGAACTATCATAAAAGAATATTTTTCAATATTAACAAATCGAAAGGAAACAATAGATTTTCGTTGTTCACAATATTGTCCTTGAAATTCTTCAGTACATATACATCGATATCGATTCGATTCGCGACCATATTTAAGATCAAATAATGACGTACATATACCGCCATTCTTACAGCCAGTTTCTTGACAGGAACTGTCAAAATAGCATCGAGGACCGAATTTATACGATTTACAAATACATATTGGCCGATTATTTGTCGAGCCCATATAAATTGAATGCGAAGAGCAATCACCATACTCCATTCGATCACATAATAAACCGTGCCAATTTGGTTTACATTGACAAAAATACTCTTCAATATTCACATATTTCATACATTGACCATGTTGACATTTAAGAGAACAATATCGACTTTTTACAGATAAACTTTGTTCACCAGGTATTTTAAGAAGCACTGCAATGCGAGTAACAGGAAGAAAATGATGATTAATCGATAATTTCCAACTCGCATAGTGCGATAAATCTTCTTGTTTAAACATATCAATATGAATAAAATAATTTTTCGTTCTATTTTTCATTGATGATAAATAGAGTAAATAATAATTAAATTTTGTATTACAATCTTCTGAAGGATAATGTTTATGAATAACAAACGAGTCGATTTCATTACGTTTTTTATCAGTTAACAAAATCAAAAAAACAAAAATAGTTTGATGATTGAATGAGAATTGCATTTGTAAAGTCAAACTAATACGATCACTTTGATATTGACATCGACTACCGTAATAACTCGGTGGACAGAAACATTTTCGTTCAAATAGACTTCTATCATGTGAAAGAGCAACATATGCATCCAGACCACGATGACAATAGAAATCACTCTTTTCTTTGAATATTTGTGTATTTCTATTTACAAATGTACTGTTATTCAATTGAAACTGTGAGCTATTGTGAGGATTAGTAACGATTGATTCAGCTGTAGCAGATGGATATGGTCGAAGATTCATTAGAGATAAAATATTCATTCCTTTGAAACTACTATTGGCACAAGGACTCATCATTGATTGAATACTAATCGATTCCGTGGGCCACTCACAATTTAACATGGATAAGAACAGAGGAATTCCAATAGTTTTGCAAATATATTCATCTTCGCCTCCAGCACAATGAACAATATCATCACAGACATATTTAACATCTAGACATTTTCTTGGAGATGATGTACAGTAGAATGGACGGGTCATTGAATTGAATTGATCATTACAACTGTTATACTCATCAATGCCACCATAACAATCAATCCTGCCATCTAAAATACCATCTTTCAATAAACACGCAGTAGTATTATGAAGTATTGATATACACAAATATGTGCCATATTCACAAAGAATTTGGAAAAAATTGAAATCTTCTTCATTATCGGAACAATTTTTATGATTATTACATCGCGTATAAATAGTATTATTTGGCCAATGATCGCACTCATTCTCATCCGTGTGCTTTATATTATTAATAATTGTTGTACTTAGATCTTGAGTTCGATCACAAAATTTGAAATATGGAAATCGTGCACTCCACTTATGTTTGTCATCAATAGAGTCCAGTTGATAATGAGTTAGTAGTCTTACTATGCGCATCGATCGATTATCATATACAAACTTTATGCTATTCTCACGTCGATTGCCATCAGTGTAGATATGACTTGTATATATTGAATCACTGTCGAAGGTTAACTTTCTATCGCACGCTTTTTGTAAACGATGAATAGCATCTGTAAGATGACTTCTCGAATAGGAACCAATATAACTCACAGGCATTTGTTGTTGATAATACTGACACCAATACGAATGTGAATCATCCGAAACTATTTCCGTATTATAACAATAAGTATCATTGAAACAATCATCATGCGGAACAATAATCCAATAGTTGTTTGTTGAAATAATATCATGATGAAAAAAAATGTTTAGATCCGAACTTGGCCGAAATGTAGCTGGTGAATGTCGAAAAACTGATGATAGACATGTTTGACCTAGTTTCGATCCACATAAACGAATACTATGTGCCCAACAAGTTGTTTTACACATCTCAATAGATTCAATATGACTACTACAAGACATTAGCAAATATCGACAATCTGATAAAGGTTTTTTAGGATTGTAAATTTCAAATTCCATTATGAGAAGTTGTCCTCGATGATTATAACATTGATGAATATATTGAACACATTGACCATCACCACAAGCAAATTTATTCGGTGGACATGCTCGTTCTTCACAACGAAATGCAGGATCGCGATCACATTCGTTTGGATAGGTATATACTTTAGCTGAATCATCTAGAATTTCGTCGGACGCATCCTGACAATCGGGATTTAATGGATCATCACGAAAGAATTCTTTTGGAATACATTGACGACTATTTTGACAACGATATTCGTCTCTACTGCATTCGACTAAATCTAAGATTTCACAAAAACGTTCATCTATTCCATCATCATTTGCACAGTCAATTTTCCCATCACAAATCTCTCGCCAATCTAAACATGCTGGTGGTAGTCCTCGATTACAAATCAAATTCGTATAACATGTCATTTCTAAAATTTTTATCTTTGACGAACGAGTATGAATAATATTTTCTAAATAAACAGCTTTTACTGAATCTAATGTTGAATGAATTCCACCGCGAGCATTCAAACTATATTGACATTCTGAGCCGAACCATGTACCAGCACATTGATAAATTTCTTCTTCTGACAAAGATTCATTTAAGGTTTCGGAATATATTTTATATCGTTCAAGAGTATCGATGGATGTATATCCTTGTGATAATAGAAGATTGTCAGTGATATTTCCTGATTTTTTGTACAGTTCTTTGAATGTCAATTTTTTCCATGAATGATGTATTGATTCATGTTTTTCTACGACAAGTTCATTATCATCCTTTCGATACGATGGACGAATACAATAACGAATACTTTGAGATACTCCAACAGTTTCGACTCGATATAATAAATTATCGCCAGCAATTTCATATTCAATACAATCATATTCGAAATCAGTTTCACTATATCGATCAGTATTATAAATGAAAAAATACGCTTCAATAAATGTTAAGCGAACAATATTTAATAGCAGTAAAATCGTTCGTTTATTCATTGTCAAGTGAGCTAGTTATTTAATGCTAACAAAAACTATTGAAAATACTAGCATTCACAAAGCTTATCTTATCACACTTTATAGTATTTACTCACAATCTAGTTTATATGTCTTTCTACTTTTATTAAATGTCAGTCTATGAAAACGAAGCTTATAATATTGATGAAGTGTGTATTTATTCTTGTTCTTATATATTGTTTGGTGAGAATAAATGTTCAACTGGAATGTTTTCGATTTTGTCAATATCGAATAAATATGACAAATGATTTTCGTTCGACAGAATATTGTTCAAACAAGATTACGATGGGCATGGTTTGCAGTATCTATGTTAACTTTGATTACAAAAAACAATATATCGACATAATCGAAGACTCTCATCCGCAATATCCTCCAAATTTTAGCACTAAAACTCAAATACTCTCCTTTCTTGAAAGTACAATTGATTTTAATCATAATCATATGTATCATAATTTTACACATCATTGTTCTTTGGATACCTATTGTACGAAACGATTTCTTTTGAATACTATTGAACAGTATCGTCTGCAATCCTACGATGTATTTATTCAACAACTTCGTGATCTACTTCGATTGAATAGTTTACCGGCAATACCATTGCCTTCAATTCGTTGTTTCAATAAAAAATATGCGATAGAAAATTGTCTTGATGGTAGATGTTATGCGCATAAAACACCTTATGCTACTAACATCAGACGAGGATGTGCACTGAGAAGTTTTGATCTTTCATCTTTATTTTTTATAACTATTCGGAATTTAAATCAATGGATAGAATTCAATTTTTCATTTGAATGTTACTGGTCATTATGCAACAATGATAGTCTTGTTAATGATATACATAATTTAATTAAAAACATTATTTATTCATCGATGACAACCCTCAAGACTACCCGAGTAACTTACACAAATAAACCAATCAAATTACGAACGACAAAACATTCGAATATTGAAAATAGTAATGCTGGACATTGTGCTTTTTCAATTCTACTATTGTATATTTCGCCTTTATTTTCATTAGTCAACAAGTTTCTTTATTGAGAGATTCTAATAAACTGTTCAATAGAGATGTTCGTTGACTTTCGTTGCATGATGACTTGTATAGAAAGTAACCAAATACATATGTAATTTGATTTCGAACTCGATCACGAGAAAATGAACTTTTTTCATCTTCTTATTCCAAAAAATGTGTAATTCGATTCGAAAATAAATTTAGAATATGCATACTGTATCTATATTCTATCGCGAGAAGTTACTTTTGATTTCTTCAGTCGAGGGTCAAGTGAGTCGAAACGACGAACGTTACTTGTTAGAATAGTCAGTTTGAACTCTGATAAAAAGATTGATTTGATTATTCTTTAGAAAGAAGAAAATTCTTGAACTGATAACTATTTATTTGAAAGACTTTCGATTAAGTTAATAATGATCAATAAAAAGATTTGAAACAAAATATCTATAAAAAAAACAACGAGAACGTTTAAATGAAGTAATAACAAATAGATCGAATACATACTCGTCCGATTTTCACGGATCTCATCAGATGGCTTGAATGATTATTCTATATTTCAAAAATAATCTTTACTTTGCTGTCAATTAATTAGAAATTGACAATAGTAAATGTATCTACGACACCAGTAAAACCAATATAAACAGGTAAACTGCTAGTCTCAACTCTTGCTTTTCAGCAATCAATTGTCTTGGACAGTGTCCGAATAAGCCGTATGTTCTGGATTTATAACAATAATCGACTTCTTGACTCCATGACAAAAAGACTATTTTTCGAAGTTATATCCTGTCAAGAGAAAATATTTGATACACATTACTGCTCAGTTTTTCAAGCTCCATGTAATCATATGAAAATTTTGAACAAGAATTTGCTCGCTTTTTGCATTGTCCCTATCTTATGACGTACACACTGTACTTTACTGATAAAGTAAAGATAAAATTCGATTCGTAATGTGAATTTGCTGTTGAATTTACCAAGATTGAACCAAGTTCCGATCTCCAACTGTCACAACACTATTCAGACAAATTTCCCCCCTACATTTCTCAATCTTGAGAAACTTCTCATATAAAATGTTTCTTAAATATAAAATATCGTAAGAAAAATTTACTCTGAAATATTAGATTTTAACATAGTTAGTTTCTGAACTTTCAATAAATGAACAATCCAAGAGTTTCTCGAAGCACATTACTTCATAAACATTCATGCAATATCATCGAAAAACTCCACAGCACATTTGAAAGTGCTGACGAGATCTTCATGTTATCCACAAGTTATATCTTTGATTTATTCAGAAAATATCGAAAAGACCACTATGATGTTTTATGTGCAAATTCGTAGTTGAGCTCTATTAATATTTCGAATGAAATTACTGATGTGCTACATTGACTGCTTCTGTGAACATCAAGCAAGATGTACGAAGCTTTATTAGTAGTATGCCAAATAAACAAATCCAGTGCGAATTCAAATCAGTATAATTATATTTTCATATTCTTTTTGTTTGTCATGAAACAAAAATATTTTAAGCACACAATATCGTGTCAAGTCTTGCGGACATATAAAAGCAGAGACATTTGATATTCTGTCTAATATTTCTTCAAGTGTTTTTACGTGAAACAAAGATATATTTTTTGACTTTTTTTTCAAAATTCGTGATTTTGCTGAAACTATTGGTTTTCACCAAACAAGTAATTAATATATCTATTTTTTATTGAGTTTCAATACAAAGTTTTACAAATAGTACAAAAATTTGAATGCAACTGTATGAAATCGATTGGTTAAACTGTTCGAACAAACGATAGATTTCTTAATTATTGTCTAAATCAGCTGTAGTTTGAGCGACTCACCAGTTTGTAAGGGCAGGTTCGCCACTCCCGACAATCTGATATAGTATGTTTTTTATGACTCTTCTCTACGAAAAAGAGAAAAATAAGAAGCATATTTTTTGCATAAAAACTATTAATTTTCATCGGATGGCGATGCCATACAATATTCACCCAACCCTCTGATGAAAAAAAAATATGCATATATTATAATTCATTTCATTTGTGTTTGAGAAAGAGGTTGCGACGAAATTGTAAGATGTTGAAACAAAGAGAAGCAAGTAATATCCTTGTAATACCTCAAAATAAAGTATGTTTTTTTTTCTAATCTATATTGAATTACATATGAATTTCATAGAGAAATTGCAAATCGAAGCATTTGCCAATGGAAAAAAGACGATCGAATAGTGTCATTCATGTGACTATTAAATCTGCAAGAACAACTCCTACCAATATAGATAACAAAAGAAAACGATCAATTTATTCAAACAACCAGGTTTGCAATCGAATATACATATTTGTAATCTCTCTTTCTTCTAGACAAATCCAAGCGTAATAACAGAATCTATCTCATCTATCAGTCGATTAATGAAAGTGATGAATCATTTTGAGGTAACATAGAATTTCTTTATTTCACAAAAAAATAAAGCTAACTGCATTGATTATAGTCAAGTCAAACTAAATTTCAAGATGAAAAAGGTATTACTAAAGATTATCACCATCAATTAAAACAAAGGAAGAAGAATATGTATGTATATTATGTTTGGACTTGTAGTTAATAGTATAATATATCTATTCTTGATATTATATATAGATGTTCACGTCGATGTTTTGTTGCTTTTATGATTTCAATTGTATTTATTCTCCTAATCATTGGGATTATTCTACTTATTTTGTTGATACAACCAATTCCATCAAATAAAAGAAACAGTATCATACCTATACTTCGATGGAACAAAACTGGTATTACCATAGCTGGAACAACCGGTACTGCCGGAAATGGAAGTAACCAATTTGATATGCCTCAAGATATTGTTATAGACCATGCATATAATTTTTATGTGGCTGATCGACTAAATCATCGAATTCAGAAATATTCTGTAGGAGGTTTAGTTGGAAAAATTGTAGCTGGAAATGGTACACCTGGATTATCTCTAAATCAATTAAACGTTGCACCAAGAGTGATATTAGACTCAAATGAAGATTTGTATATTGCAGATGCGTTCAATAGTCGAATACAATTTTGGAAGAATGGAGCTACTTCAGGAAAGACAGTTGCTGGTTGGGCAGGTATGATATATAAAGAGTGATACATTTTCTCAAATAATTTTTTTATTATTATAATAGCGTCTGGTTTGGCTGGCAGGTACTCTTTTGGCAATCTTTATGGTATTGATTGGAATCCAAGATTTAGTATGCTTTATGTTGGAGATACTTATAATCATCGAATATTGGGATATGGACCGAGTGCTATTAATGGTACTTTAATATTTGGTGGAAATGGACCAGGAATAAATAAAACGCAATTAAATACTCCGAGAGGCTTATTCTTTGACTCATATTCTAATAGTTTAATCATTGCTAATACTCAAGTTAATAATGTTGTTCGATATGTGCTAGATGCACAAGAATGGATATTGCTAGCTGGTTCTAATAATGGTTCTTCTGGATCAACATCGATGCTCTTTAATTATCCCACCCAAATTAGATTAGATCCAATGGGCAATATGTATATTTGTGATCTAGGTAATCATCGCATTCAACTATTTTATGCTGGTCAAACAAACGGTTCGACTATTGCTGGGATCACAAGTGTAGGCGGTAATAATGCAACAACATTAAATTCACCTTATTCTGTTTCACTAGATAATCAATTAAATTTATATGTTGCTGATTCAAATAAACATCGAATTCAAAAATTTTTACGCTATTAAAAGCTTTTGAAAATAAATGCGCAAATCTCGGATTTAAATCCGAGTACTATGTGTACTGTCAAAATGTTCGTGTTTCCAATCGACTTGAATCAGTGTCATAAACACACCAGTATTGATTGATCACGTGAAACTAACCGAATAAATCTCGTGTACGTCATATCAATAAAAACAGCGCGTTGAATTCCATGCTTACATAAGTGTATCCAAATAAGAAAACTTGTCAGTGGATAATAACTAATTTTCGAGTGCTACCGATTTAATATATTTCTTTAATTTGATTGAATTGATACAGAATGTTTAATCTATGACAACATTCATTGTAGTTACTTCTGCAGTTCAATATCTACTCCTTTTCGACGATATGACAGCACCTGTGTGTCAGATAGAACTCGACTTGCCCTATCGAATATCGTTGGTCTGTACCTTGGGGCACACTCATTAAAACATTAAAGTTTTGTAGAAACTAATGCTAACATTTGATGGAACTCGTCGAGGTCTATCTGATATAGGTGACATGACGAATTTATCTGTGAAAAACATGAATCCGTCGCTAACTTGACCTATATATCAAATCGTATGTTTCATTTGTGTAATTTCTTAAAGCTACTGTATTAAATTAAAGTATCACTCTAGGTACTTTTGAATTGTTCTATGTAAGAAAATAGTATCATAAGAAAAGTAGGAAATTTGAATAAGAAATTGTTTCATGAGTATATCTTAGCAGGATGTGGTATCAATCGTAAATCGTTGAATACGATCGTTTGAATATTCGGAGACGTACATATCTCCATTTTTGTCGAAATATATTCCAGATGGATTGTATAAATGTGCTGGCGAGGTTCCAGCAGAGCCCGAAATTCCTGCTACTAGCGTTCCGTTTGTTGTATTTTTTCGCCATTTCATTATTCTATGATTATTATAATCAGCGACATAGACTGTGCCGAATAAGTCGACATAAACAGCTTGAGGATTGTTCAATTGGTTGTACTTTGAGCCAGCGCCGTTACCACCCGCGACCACTATGCCACTTGTATCATTTGGATACCATTTCATTATGCGATGATTTGCGTAATCTGCAATATACAATGCGTCATTGTCAGATTCATCAACATAGATATTCCAAGGTGTATCTAGTTGACTAAGAGATGAGCCTGCCGTACCAGTTCCAGCGACGATGACACCATTTGTAGATGGATTTGTGTTAGGAGGAAATTTAAGTACACGATCATTAATCCAATCCGAAACATAAAGATTATCAAATCCTATCGAAAATAAAATAGAATTTATTCGTATTAGTCAAAAAGAAAAAGATTATAGATACTGACGATCAACATATAGTCCATCACACCAATAGAATTTATTCAAAGTACTTCCACATCCTGGACCAATAACAACTGTGATATTGCCTGATGCTATGTTCATTTTGAGAATACGACAGTTGTATGTATCTGATAGGTACACATTCGATTCTGTAGAATCAAAGCATAGAGTTGCGGCTGTATTCAAATGATTAGTATCTGAAGATCCACCATAGCCAAGCTTTGGACCAAATATTGTTCCGTTTGTGCTATTTGGTGCCCATTTCATAAAACGCTCATTATAGAAATCTGGTACATAAACATTCAGTGCTGAATCTACTCGAACATCATATGGTCCATCTAACAACGATGGCTTTGAACCACCTTGTGCGGTAGATGATCCAGCAACTGTAGTTCCATTTGGATGCCAGGTAGCTGATGGACATATTATTGGTCGTGTTGTTGTTTGTGTAGTTGTCGTGACTGTAGTTGTTGTCGTCGTTGTCGTAACTGAAGTTGTTGTTGTCGTAGTGGTGACTGAAGTTGTTGTCGTTGTTGTTGGTACTGAAGTTGTCGTTGTTGTTGTTGTTACTGAAGTTGTCGTTGTTGTTGTCACTGTTGTTTGAGTTATAATCGTAGCTAAACATGTTATCGAAAAGCTCAAGTTTGTTGGAAATACGGATTGTTCAACAGTATCTCTCAAGCAATATGCATAGTACATTTGATTGTTTCGATTATTTGTCTATACTATTGTTATTTGATCTCAAGCTTACATCTTGGATGTACCTTCAACTGTTTAGCTAACATCATCTGATAATTTCATCTTTTTAAATTGAAATTTTGTTGAAAACAAAAATGAAATGTTATATGAGCTCATTTATAAATATTAACAACACTAAATCGGAGAAATTCGAGCCCGGGTATCTCTAATCCAGATGTTAATCTAGTACTCGATTTGGACAAAACTATTTTAATCCTATACAAAATGGTATAGAATCTGATCAATTTCAATTGTGAAAATAAGTTTAACATAGGACATAATTCTCTAAGTTTACCTGTTGTTATTTTAGCCGATTGACTAGGCGATATTAGCCAAAGTGTAATGATTACAGCTAAAGCTAAACCACAAACAAGAATGCCCAGTATTAAACCATAAAGACATGGTCTCATTGATGAATACCATTGTACAAATTTTCCCCATCGACCCGGTCTAAGAATAAGAATTGATTATGACTATTATTTGATTTAGTTTTTTTTTAAATACCTATTCTCTTCGGTCTTGGTTGAATCATTATGAGTAACACGATCAAAATATGGAACGTTATTTGATGCATTCTTAGATTGCACACTTTCGTCGAACGTATAATCTCGACATGGATAGTAACCAACAGATTCAACTGATAAAACATTTATTTGAGGCGATGTTCTTCCGAAATATGTCATAGTTGCCTATCGATCAATAGAGAAAGTGCGTGTACTTTTAAGAAATGTATGCAATTATTCTTTTTCTTTATATATGTTGTTTTTACATTAATTTTGTATTAGATGAATGTAAACTAGCATTCATCAAACTTCTGTTGAAATTAATATCATTGCGATAAATGAAGCAATAAAAATCCTTTTTGAGCAGTATTATTTCAACGATCTGACAGACGGTATATTGTTTTTTTTTCTCTTCGTATAATTCACTTTTATAGTTTCAGTATTCTTTCAAAAGCATAATTCGATTTCTCAGCAAATGAAATGCTACCATGCATACATCAAATTCGAATTTTGGATTATATTTGCGTTGAATATGCTGTTTTTCTTTTGTTAAATTAAGTCAAAAATCAGTTATTTTATGAATATTTATTCTACGAAAAGAGTTATCGATTTGTATAATGATAGAAATCATAGATCAACAAATTTTTTTTATTATCGAAACTATCGTAAAATAACAACGTTTATTCTATTTTAGATAAGCAATAATCGTGCAATAAATGTAAGTGGGATGTGATGAAGGTGTGGCACAACTTGTTTTGCTCGAGAGTGCTTTCAAAAAAAATTTTTTTACGAGCAGTATATAATGTAAAGAGAGTTGCATGATGATGAACAATTCAGAAATAGTTACGAATAACCTGAATATTTAGAATATACATGTTTTATTTGTAATATAGACTTCGAAAGAGAATGAAATAATAAGAGAAGAGAGAAATGAGAACATATATTGAACTGTTACAGCATTTCCCGGAATCTTTTTGTTAGTTTGTTTTCTCTTGTATGTGTGTCTTTGTTCTTTTGTTTTGTCTGTCTTCCTCTTCTTTGTTTGTCATACTCTCTGTAATTTGTCTGTCTGATGTATGTTTTCTTCTTTTTAATTAGTGGGTGATTTGTGTTATTTTTATTTTTCTTTGATTCTCTTGTACTGACAGGGCCTTTCAGGTCGCAGTTGATGCATAATAAAAAAAAAGAGAGAAATGAGAAACATAATAAGAACAGATGAAAAAAAATAATAAAAGAGTCCAGAAAAATGCATAATAGGGTGCTGCATGAGTACAGTTGTTTGCCTCGCAACTGAATCGACCCTTTTTTTTATCACGCCCGTGCCCGTCCCCTCCCCGAGACTGACAAAGCAACGGGATCCGAATCGAACTAGAGTAGTCTGAGTTGGATTACAAGATTTACTGCCGTGATAAATAGTTGTTGACAAGATACTTTTTCATTCATAAGAAAAATCTTAAGTTTCTTTTTCCAAAATAAATTATATAAGATAATGATCATAGTGGTTTTTTCATCGCAAACGTTCGTAAAACTAGGTTAAAACCTATCTGTAGTTCATAATATTGATGCAATCGATTTTTTTCTATCAAAATAATAATTATGAAAGGTCATTCTATTCTCTTAAATTGAAATATTTTTATTACAAGTACTGACTATTTTTAACCCTCATACTACTACCTGTCAACATTAAACTTTTTCTTTGTTGGGCTACCTCAGTTTGAATAGGATAGAGAGAGCAAAAATTCTATCAAAATTTGAAGTAAGTATGAGGATCATGTACGGAATAACATCACAGACAGAGCCATAAGAAAAAGACTTTCCTATATCATTTTTTATCTATCTTTATTCTTTATTTCTTCTTTTTTTTCTTATCTTCATTAAAAGATTCCATGCACACGTCATAAATTATCTTATGATGATTCTAGCAGAAAAGGAAATATCCCATACTTATACAAACGATAGAAAAGAAAAACCAAGTATTTGGAGTAAATTGATTCTTGAGTTCTCCGTTTGCTGTTTACTTTGATTCACTAACTAACAGTCTTCTCATTGATAATATGCAATCTCACAATATTGTTCGTTGGAAATTAGGTGAAAATCATTGGACAATTGTTGCTGGTAGTATCAATGGTTCTTATGGTAGTACATCAAATTTACTCCGGTAACCATTTGGATTTTCAGTTGATCCAATGGGTAATGTATATGT
>Ga0209960_1001593_pt1 | contig 28197 bp, 20 predicted proteins | sample ThiBiot_500_plan_2_FD_183947 | JGI IMG/M metagenome (GOLD analysis project Ga0209960, IMG submission 183947) | Wastewater bioreactor microbial communities from Cape Town, South Africa - Thiocy_expt_500_plan (SPAdes) | ecosystem: Engineered > Bioreactor > Thiocyanate-remediating >... | reverse complement strand
GAAGACATGAAAACATTTACTTTTTCATCATGATCTTCATAAGTTATTGCATGATTTTATTTCTTCTGAGGCTAATTTTAGGTTAATTTTTGTCTTTTTCGAATGTTTTCAACGAAAATAAACTTTTCTTTTCCAAAGGTCAATCGTATAATCAACCGATGTTTCTGCCGAATTCAACTTGGGATCAAAATGCAACGACATTTGCAAATAATTTTACAATCGGAGCAGATCCTCGTGCTTTATACATTGATACGAATAATTCAATTTATACAATCAATCGTGACAACGGACGAATTCTCATTTGGATGAATAATTCAACTGATCCAAATTTGATTTTATATACACAATTATCATCATCAGCAGTTTCAATACTTGTAACAACAAATGGGCAAATTTATGTTGGAGATAATCCTTCAATTAAACAAATAATTCAATTCTCGAATTCATATTCAAATCAAACCACTACTATCGCGAATGTTTCTTCTAACCTTATTTATGGTCTTTTTGTTGATCTTAATAATACTTTATATTGTTCAATGTATAATGAACATCAAGTTGTAAAGAAATCGTTAAATGATAGTTCATTAACAATGACAACAGTTGCTGGAAATGGTTCTCAGGGTTCTACTTCGAATTTATTAAATTATCCATATGGAATCTTTGTTGATACGAATTTTGATTTATATGTTGCTGATTCGGATAATAATCGAATTCAATTATTTCGATTAGGACAAATAAATGGAATTACAGTTGCAGGAAATACATCTGCAAATCTAACAATTTCACTTTATTTTCCAACACATGTGATTTTGGATGGAAATAAATATCTTTTCATTTCCGATAGTTGGCATAATCGAATAATTGGTTCAGATGAAAATGGTTTTCGTTGTATTGTTGCATGTTCAATGTCATCAGGTTCAACATCCAATCAATTGTGGAATCCACGAAGTATCGCTTTTGATAGTTTTGGAAATTTATTTGTTGCCGATAACAATAATCATCGAATTCAAAAGTTTCGTTTATTATCAAATTTATCCAATAGTAAAAGAAAAACAACAACGATTCGATATGTTCATTTGATTATTTAGGTCCAACAACAACAACAACCTCTACATCAACATCCACAACAACAACAACAAATGTAAATGAAAGTAAATCGTCGAAGGAAAAATTGAGAAAGAAAAGTTTTGTTTTGTTAAAATCTTAGCGTGTCGATCTCCTCAAATAATTTTAATTCCCAGTGGTTCAACATTAATAAATCCTTTGAAATTTCGTCGAAGTCAAGATTTTTCTATCGTTTCTTTGATCGAATTGAATTGTAACGATTCAACATCAATTCGAAGTCAATGGATTCTAAAGAATAATTCGAATGTAATTTCGTTCGATTCTCAAATTGAAACAACATTTAGTGAAATATTTATTCCAGCAAGAAAACTTCCGTTTGGAATCTTTGAACTTGAATTAACTATTACTCTCAGCAAATATCCAAGTTTAAATCATTCTTCATCAGTTTATGTTGAAATCATTCCAACGAATATAATTCCGAATCTTGTTCAATTAGGAACTTCAATGATCACAAGTGGATTCGAACAAGATTTGAGATTAGATCCGGGAACTTATTCAATCGATCCTGATCAAGTTACATTTGACAGCACAGTAAAATTTTCAATTGATTTGAATCCTCATTATTTTTCGAATCTATAGAAATGGATTTATAAATATTTTTGTCGAATTTATCCAACATTCCAATTTCCGAATATTTCGGGTGTTTTATTAACAATTGAAGATCAAAGAAATGATTCTTCGAATCCTTCGTGTTTAACAAATCGAACCGGATTTCGATTTGATAATTCTTCATTAATAATTCTCTCTAAATCTCTTCAATCTAATCGAACTTATCAATTTATGGTTCAAATGACAAATATTCGAAATCCATCTCAACAAGCGACAGGTTATGTTCTTGTTCAGACTCAATATGTTCCTTCTCCGATGATCGCAATCGGCTGTGTGATTGAAAGTCTTTGTTCTCCGAATCTCGAATATCAATTCGTAAATCCAACAACTCAAGTTGCTCTTTTCTCTCTTTGTCTCGGAAATTGTTCTTTGATTAAAAGCATCAGTTGGAATGTTTATTCAGGACAACCGAATTCTTCCCTTTGGATTTTATTTAACCAAACTCAAAACTATTTCTTCGGAACAACTTCGAGTAATTTCACCGTGACAAATCAATTGTTTCTCCAAAATCCAAATGTTGAATTCTGGAGATTCGAAGTTATTTATTCATTTTCAAGTCAAACAAGTACAGGTGTTTTAAATTTTGTTCTAAATCAACCTCCTCAAAATGGTTCTTGTTCAATTTTTCCATCGAATGGAACAATAACAACTTTATTTTCGATTTCTTGTTCGAATTGGTTTGATGAAGATGGAATTAAAGATTATTCGCTTTATTCTTTTACAAATCAACTTATGATCGCTTTTTCGAGTTTTTCATCGTTTCAAGTTTATTTACCTTCAGGAGAAAATCAAAACTTAGTCATTGAAATTCGAGATCAATTAAATTGTTTAACCAGATTTAATCTTTCTTCGGTTTCTATCGAAACAGATTCTCAACTCAATACTAATTTACTTTTAACTGGAAACCAAAATACTGTCTCGCAATTGTTAACTTCTTTTTCTCAACAATTTAATCGAATAAATCAACAAAATATTGATAAAGCTGTTTCAAGTGGAATTCCTCTTTCAACTATTTCAATTTCATCTTTAACAACTCAAAGCCAACCTACGAATAGTTCATTCAATCAATCAGCTCTTATTGAATTCGAAAAAGAATTAAATTCTCAATCTTCGACAAGAGAATATTTTATTTCCTTTACTCAAAATCTCCAAATAACAACATCGAATAGTATTAAATTACAATCTTTTTCATTAGTTCAACTAACTAAATCAACAAATCAATTAACTCGAACAGCGATTTCAATAGCAGCTGATCGATGTTTTCGATTAACTTTAGCTTTACAATCGATTTCAATGAAAATTTCTCAAGAAGATGCAGAAATTTGTTCAACTCAATTATTTCAATGTGCTTCGAATCTTTTATCAGCTGTCAACGGTCCTTTACAACAAAGAACGACGATTTTAGATTTAGATTCTAAAAGAACAACAGAATTCCCTGAAGATTATGAAACAGATTTAGAATCTGAATGGATGAAAATAAATCTTTTAGATGAAAACGAGAAAAATATTTATCAACAAAAAAAATTAGCAAATCAAATTGAAACGAAAATGAAAGAAATAATTTCTCGTTTGAATTCAATTTTAAATATTCATTTAAATGTTGGTCAACAGTCGATTGTCAATACTTCAGAAGTTTTGATGAGTTTACAAAGTGAAACAATTGAATCTCTTTCGAATCAAATATTTGCAAATGGAGCTATTCGATTCTCTTCAATCGAAACAAATCAAACAGAAAAATCAATTCGAATTCAATCAAAAGTCGAACCTTTAGCTTCATTTTCTAATTCAGTAAATACAAATGTATCTCGTTCGATTTCTTTTTCACTTTTCGATTCAAATGGAAATGAAATTTCTCTCGATTATTCAATAGAAATCTTTATTCCTCGAGATCCAAATCGAATTCTTCCTCCAATGATTGTTCAAAACGTCACGTCTCGTCAACAATTATTCAATTTCCATTATGTTAATATCACAACTATTCTTTCGATTTCAGTTCATATCGAAATCGAACCTTTGAATTCGTCAGTTGGTTATTTATTAATTTATAAATTCGATAAAATTCCTAAATTAAATCAATCGATTTATCAAATTGATGGTTGGACAGTCTTTTGTCCTAAGAATTTTCATTCATTTTTCTTCGATAATGAACAAACTCGAAATCATGAATCTTTAGTTTTCGGTTTACGAGAATTGAATTCCTCTGAAATTCATCTTTATTGTTTAAATAATAATTCTCAAATGACTCCACCAATAACAAATGAAAGATTCAATTTTACTTCAAATTACGGATTGAGAGTTTATTCTTCTGGTTGTTATTTCCTCGACGAGAACAATCAATGGAATGATCGAGGACTTCGAGTTGGAAATAAGACAAATCATGATCAAACTCATTGTTTAAACTGAGCTTAATTCTAAATATTTATCTTTTGGAATTTTTCAGACAATAAAAAACAAATGAATTTTATCTCGAACATTTTCCTGAATTAGTGTTGTTAACAACAATTTTAGTTCTATTTATTTGATTGTCGAACGATGTACCTATAACAGACAAGTTTAAAGAAATGACGTATCACTTTTGTTAGAAACAGCATAAAGTTAGTATTTTTAATTTATTGTGATCGTTGAGAATGTTTGTTTCCAATTCAACTTGAAATCCAAATGCAATGACACTTGCAAATTATTTTACAATTGGAACAAGTCCTTTCGCTTTGTACATTGATACGAATAATTCGTCGAGAAAAAGAAAACATCGATCAGTTATTCAACGATTTCATTACGTTAATTAACAAAAAAAGCAAAGCAAAATAAAGACTCGAAATGAATTAAGTTAAGTAACAATGAGTTTGAGAAAGATTCGTTTTTCGACCAACTCGTAATCCATCTGATTTCCATTCGTTTTCTTTATTCAAATAATAACAACCGGAGGAATAAACTCGATATTCATATTCTTGATTCTCGCCTTCGAAACCAAAGATTAGAGTTCGATGACCAACTGTTTGTTGATTATCAATCATAAAACTAAAATAACTTTGATTAACTTCAATTGAATTAGTAAAAATCGATTGTTTATCGAATTTATAAACGAATCGATAGGAGAAATTAGCTTTGATTTCGAAATGAATTGAAATCGGGAGATCAGTTGTCAGATTCAAAGAATGAAACGTTTCGTTGGTTAAAATCATTGGAGGAATTCGAAGATTTGGATCTCGAGGAATGAAAAATTCTATTGGATTTGAAAATGTTTCGAAAGGAATTTCATTTCCTTTTTCATCGAGAATCGAAATTGACAAAGATCGAGAAAGATTTGTATTCGTTTCGATTAGAGATTTACCATAAACAGCTAACGGTTCCATGATTGACTAAAAATCAAAAGAAATTCAAAAGAGAAAAAGAGAGAAACGAACTCGAAAGGAAACAGTTTGATTTGGATTTAAATTCGATGATGATAAATTCATTCGATTCAAAAGAGATCGAAGAGAAATTGTTTGTAAAGAAAGAAAAACTTGAGGTGTTTCGATTGAATAATTTTGTCCGAGATTTAAATGTAAATTTAACGAAGAAGTTAAGATGAAAATGATTTGATTTCGTTTGTCATTGAGTGAATCAGCTAATTCCTTTTGAGAATCAAAAACCCATTCGACTTGAGAATCTTTTTCGAGAATTTCCATTCGTTTTTGTAAAGGTCCATTGGCAGCAGTTAAAACATTCGAAGCACATTGAAGAAGTTGAGCTGCAATCGTTTGAACATCTTCAAAAGGCATTTTCTCCAACCAAATTTGTAATTCTTTTGTTAATTCAAAACATTTCTCTGAAATTATCGTTAAACTTGTTCTTGTTAATTGATTTGTTGAACTAGTTAACTGAACAAGTGAGAGAGATTGTAATTTCAAACTATTCGCAGATGTTATTGGAAAATCAATTAAAGATTTGATTAAATCTTCTCGAAGATTTGCTTGTTCATTGATTTCTTTTAGAAATTCTAATCGAGCAGATTGATTTGTTGATTTCTCCTTCTCAATACTAATTCGACTCAATAATGAAGAAACCGAAATAGTTGACAATGGAATTCCATTTGAAATGGCTTTGTCCATCATCTCACTTTCTTTTTCATTAAATTCTTCAGTAATTAAACTTATTATTTGACTAATTTCATTTTGATTTAGATTTGAAGATAAGAAATTAGAAAATGGTTGTTTAGTAACAACAATTGAAGAAAGATTGAATCGAGTAATTCCATCTAAATAATCACGAATTTCAACGAAAAGCTCCAGAGAATTTCCGAATGGTAATCGAACTTCAAATGATGGAATCGGAGAAAAAGCAATGATTTGTTTGGTTCGAGTGAATAACGAATATTCTTTGATATTTTCTTTGATTTTCCAATGAGAACAAGTGATATTGAATAGAGTATTTGTGGTTCCATTTCGAGGATTGATTTCACAAGAACCATTTGATGGAGGAGGATTTATTTCGAAATTCAACGCACTTGAACTATTTATTCCTTCGAATTGATAAATAACTTCGAATTTCCAATGAGTTTCATTTCGAAAATGAATCAAACAAGTGAAATTCGTCGTATTTCGACCGAAAAACCAAATATTTTCAAAATTCTCCATTTGTTCAAATAAAATCCATTTAGTAAAGTTTTGTGTTGAATTTATTCGACCGAAATAAATATTCCAAATGAGTTTTTTCTCTTCGGGACATTCGTTGACACAAAAGGAAAATAAAGCGATTTGAGTTGTTGGATTTACTTTTTGAAATTCGACATTTGGAGAACAAAGAGATTTGATTACACATCTTCAAAATACAAAAAATATTCGACTTTTTCAATTTCAAAAAATTACCCAATGGCAATCATTGGTCGAGTTGAATCTTGAACTTGAACAATAACATAACCTGTCGCTTGAAGAGAAATATTTCGACGATTTGACATTTGAACAACAAATTGATATTCCAAATTCTTTTTAAGAACATTCGCAAAGATTGTTAATGAAGATTGATTTCCTTTGTATTCAAATTGATTCGATTGAAAGAAACTATTGATTTTAACGAATTGGTTAGCTGATGGATAAAATCGACAAAAATATTCGTATTTCCAATCCGAAGAATTAAATTCGAATCCATCGGGATCTTTTGAATAATTTCCTGGATTTAAAATTAAATTCTGTTGATCACCACTTGTGACAACTGATGTTCCCAATGGAACGAGATTTGCTGTGATACCTGATGGACTAATTTCAACATAAACTGATGAACTATTTGTTAAATTTGGATTGTCTTCAATTGTTACTCTTAATTCTAATTGATAAATTCCATATTGAAGAGTATTTGATGGAATATATAATTCACTTCGACTTGTTATGATCTTTTTATCAAATTCAACCTCAGAAAAGTTCTCGTTTGTCGAGTTCCTAATCGACCATTTTTTGATTGTTGACAAAGTTTCGTTACAATTGAATTTTATTGTTGATAAAATATAAAAATCTTGACTTCGACGATATTGATATGCCTGTGTTCGGAGATTTGATTGAGGAATTAAGTTTATTATTATAGAATTACAATCTGATCGATTTTTAACTTCCATCAATGTTGTTGTTGTACTTTCCGGAATAGTTTCTGAAAAATCAATTGAATTCGATTGATGTTTCTTTTTTTTTTAAATAATTCAATTCACCTGTTGTTATTTTTGAATCACCTGTTGGTGGAAATTCGAGGATAACAGTTTTTATTTCCAATTAAAAGAAAAAAAAACTTACTGCAAACTTGGTTTTTCACGATTTTTTGTACTCGATTATTATTGTGATCGGTGACATAAATATTTCCATAACTATCAAATGACATAGTGCTCGGAGTAGATAATTTATCGTTTGTTGAACCGTAACCAGAACATCCAAAAATACAACGAAAACCATTTTCATCCGAACCAATTATTCGATTATTTCCATTATCAACAATAAAAAGACGTTGATCACCATCGAGAAAAATTCCTGTTGGAAAATGAAGTTCGATTGTTACATTTGCTGATCTTTTTCCTGCAACAGTTATTCCATTTCGTTGATTCAATCGAAATAATTGAATTCGATGATTGTCACGGTCTGCAACATATAAATCTAAATTAATATCAACGAATATTCCACGAGGATTGTTAAGCATATCCGATTGAAATCCTGCGACACCTGTTCCAGCAACGATTGTTGTTGTGCCATTTGACCATTTTTTATCAGCTCGATGATTATAAAACATTGAACAATATAAATTCTCATAAATATCAACGAAAAGACCGAAACAATATGATGTAACATTCATAACCGATATCCATGTTTCATTTTCTCGAATCCATTTATCAACACGACCATTCGTCTTTCCATTATCAACATAAATATCACCATTCGTTGTTACAAATAATGATAATGGATCTGATAAACTACCTGAAATTGTTTTTGTTGGATTGAGATGATTTTCATTTAGCCAAATATGAATTTGACCAGTTTGTCGATTGAGTATATAAATTGAATTGTTTGAATTGACAAAGATACCATGCGGATTAGTGCCCACAAAACTTAGATTGGTAAAAGTCGTTGCAATTGAATTCCAAGTTGTGTTTAAACAAAATCTTGGTTGATTATATGAAAGTGTCAAAACTACAAGGTAAATGAAAAGATTTTAGTGCTATGAGGAAATGAGCAGTGAACTAATGAAACTCTCGATTGTCAGGAGAAATGATAAAATATCTAAGACTGGAATCATGCGATCAGAGAACGAGAAAGACAAACCGATGAAGTGTTTCTCCTTGAAGTTTAACGATTTCTACTTGAATAAATCGAATAATTGTCATAATTACTTACGATCAGATTTCTTTGATAAAGAGATTTTTTGTACTCGATGATTATCTCGATCGGTGACATAAATATTTCCATAACTATCAAATGACATTGTGACAGGAGAAGATAATTTATCATTTGTTGAACCTCCACCAAAACATCCAAAAATACAACGAAAACCATTCTCATCTGAACCAATTATTCGATTATTTCCATAATCAACAATAAAAAGATGTTGATCACCATCGAGAATAATTCCTGTTGGTCGACAGAGTTCCATTGTTACACTTGATGATCCATTTCCTGCAACAGTTGTTCCATTTCGTTGATTCAATCGAAATAATTGAATTCGATGATTATGTTCATCTGCAACATATAAATCTAAATTAATATCAACGAATATTCCCCAAGGACCATAGAGCATATCCGATTGAGATCCTTGAACACCTGTTCCAGCAACGATTGTTGTTGTGCCATTCGACCATTTTTTATCAACTCGATTATTATGATACATTGAACAATATAAATTCTCATAAATATCGATGAACAGATCAGAACATGTTGATGTAACATTCATAACCGATATCCATCTTTCATTTTCTCGAATCCATTTATCAACACGACGATTGACTCCATTGTCAACATAAATATCACCATTCGTGGTTACAAATATAGAATATGGATCTGGTAAATTACCCTCAAGATAGTTTTTGTTGGATTGAGATGATTTTCATTTAGCCAAATAAGAATTTGACGAGTGTTTCTATTGAGTATATAAATTGAATTGTTTGAATTGACAAAGATACCATGCGGGTATGTGCCCACAAAACTTTGATTGGCAAAAGTCGTTGCATTTAAATTCCAAGTAGCATTGATTCGAAATCTCGGTTGATTAAATGAAAAAGTTGTACTAGTCAAATATTGTTGTTGATAGATGAGCAAACTAATCCAAATCCGAAGGAACATTTGAATTGCAAAGATTTTTTTATCTGTCTGTTGATTTCAACTGTCGACATGTTTTTTAAAAGAATTTGCCGGTTTTGTCAATAAAAAGATAAGTCACGTCATTAAATATTATCGAACAACAAATGTTTTTTCTATCTAAATTTTCATGATTTTACAAGTTTAATTTATTGAGACTTTGAATTGACAGATATTGGATAAACTAAGTAAATTACTTACGACTTTTGATTAGTATATGTACTGTTAGTAAAAAAAATTACTTTAAAAAGTGGGTATAATTGTTATCGTTGTTTGTAAATGAGTTCAACTATTAAATATCCAAATCATTATGTACTAATTGTTGGATTTTGGTAAAATCTACATATGAAATCATTTCTTTCGTAATTGATTTGAATTGTTGATTGATTGCTGTCGATATTAATATATTTCATTTGTTTTTAAATTCTCTCAAATACAAATATAACGAATTTAAAATGAATGAATTGATAGAATGAGTGATGGAATGTGAGACGAAATGAAGAAGTAGCGAACTGCCACTCTCGGTATAAGATGTTTATTCGGCTATTTCATGTTTCCAAATCGTGTTCATATACAAGATGAAACACGTACTTTATATATATTCGCACAAGAGAGAGAAACCATCTGCTTTAAGAATTCACTTGTACATATCAACGTTTAATGTCAGACATACAGGTATCACCATAAGACTAAGATACCTGTTCGACTTGTTCGAACTCCAATGAGAGAGAGAATGGAATCGAAATCTAATAGGTTGATACTCGATAAAAAAAACGGTAAAACAAACGAAGTGTTAATGAAGTGATCAAGGATTTGTGTGACGAATATGGATGTTGAGTTGAGGGAGATAAATTCGAATATAAAATCTGCTTTGACTTTGAATTCTTGGTTGAAATGAGAATTTGTCCGTTATCATGGTTGAAAGTGTAAATAGAGTTAGTGGGATTGAAATGCAAACCGATATGACTGTGATTAGCAAATGTTGTTGTTGTTGTTCGAGCTCAAGAAGAATTCGAACGGAAAATTGGTTGATTAGAGGAAACTAGGAATTGACTTTGAATCGGAGAGAAAAACAGAAGAATCCAGTAGATAAACATTTCGTGACTTTTATTGGAAAATAAAATGTGTTTGAGTTTGATGAATTTGATTTGTCTATTATTCGAACACGTCGAATAATCTATTTGAAATATTTATGTAATTAAACAGTTGATTAGACATTTTCTCAAGAATATCCATCGACAATTATTTTGATTAATCAGAGATTGACAAAAATATCATTTTTATTTGTAACTGTTTCTCTCTACAGAACCTTTTCTTTTCCTAATCAAATCAGCAATTCAAATTTAGAAAAACTAAATGTGATTAGTTATTGTCCTTAAGTTAACTTGCTCGTTTAGTTTTTTTACTGAAAATTTAGTGTTTTTTTCAATTAAACATAGGCACATTAGTGCGCTGAGAGTAATTCCTATTTACTTCGAATTAAATTTTTTGTTTCCCATTTTCTGAATTAACAATCCTCATTGATTTCTACAGGCATTTCAACAAAATTCAATTTTGACATGTCGAAAGTTCTAAGAACTTGATTCGATCTACTAGAAGAATCTTTATTTTTATTTGGTATTTATCTCACATTCAAATTAGATAAGCAGGTGAAGAGAAAAACAAAACATAAGATCGATACATAAAGTGATTTGCTACCTGTTTGTACTTTCGTAAAGATTTTCTAAAAAATGAATTGATGTTTATTTTTTCTTCCAAAAATAATTGAATTCACCTGTTGGTAGAACTTCTAATTCGATGATTGTGAGAATCTACAACATAAAAGATTTTTTTTATTGTCGACATGTTTTTAAAACAAATTGGTTTTGTCACGTCATTAAATATCATCGATATTTTATTTCGATAAATTCTTTCTTTTCCACGAGTATCAATCTTCAACAAGCATTAAAACTATTTGAAAATGCACTTAACGTTAAATGAGACATTGAACGTGTATCCTCTCAATTGAAATAATATTTCTCGAATTAAATCATTAATAATCAGCATACGTCTGACAGAAAAGATTACAACCACTAAACAGTAGAATCAATCTCAACGATTGTTTTTCTTTTGTTTCTGAATAAAAAATTCATTTAGTTAAAATGTATCTCCTTCGAAATTCTCGTATAATCAATCGATATTTTCTACTATAGTATTTGATTTGAAAGCAATAAACTTTGTCTTTTATGTTCATTCAATGAAATATCAATGTTAAATGCAAATTTATTTATTTCTGTTTCGAATATCAATATCAGTCAGAGTCGTTTTGTTTCAATTATTTTTTGAAATGTATCGATGTTGAATTGTTTCCTATTGAATATTAAGGATAAGCAGACTAATAATTCGGAAGATATCGATTAAAGATATTCGAATTGTGATTGAATATACATTCGTTTTTCCAATTGTAAAGTTAAACTTGCGTATATCTCACAAGACTAAGATAGATTGAGTTGACATCATTTCATTTTGCTCAGTTTCAGCTAGATTTTCACTTGATATTTCGTTTAGATTATTCAGCACACATTCTATCAGTCAAAATTATTTTTCTTCAAACGAGAAACAAGTAAGTTTATTAACAAAATGGATTTTAGTACGACTAATAGCTACATCCTAAAGGTATTTTCTTTTCTTGTACAGATGAATATCTAACGAATATATAAGAGAAATAAATAAATAATATCCTTCATTATTGTTCATCATAGAAATGAAGGTAAACAGAATGATTTGTAATGACAAAATACAACCATTCGTTTTTTAAAATACTTTTTGTTTTGCGAAATATGAAGAAAAAGTTTACCTTTTAGCGTTCTCGCATCACACTTATGCTACTAAGATGAGATAAACAGAAAGATAACTGATAAAACAAATCATGTGCTCCTTCTTCCGACAAAAAGACTCCTACGTGTTTTATATAAGTAGCGTTGTTGGCAAATACCGAGCGTATAGTTATGGCCGGTGTAAACAGTAAATCGTTACAAGTATCTGCTGATAATCTTGAAACATTTTCTATTTTTTGGCTTGATGAACAAGTTAATACAAGTGAAGAGAATCGAAATACTCAATTAATACTTCGAGAAATTATTAATCATTTAAAAACATTCGATGATCAAGATGAATGTCATCAACGAATTCTTTCTCTTCCAACACAAGATCGACTAATTCTTATCGTGAGTGGTCGATGTAGTCGACAATTAGTTCCTCAAATACATCATCTTAGACAAGTTTCATCGATTTATGTCTATTGTATGGATAAGAAAGCCAATGAACTATGGGCAAAAAATTTTATTAAAATTAAAAGTGTTATTGTTGAACTGAACGATCTCATTCATGTCATTAAACAAGATCAACAAAGTCGAATTAAAATCGAAGAACCATTATCTATAAATATATTTAAGACAGGTACCAACAAAGCAGATCAATCCACTACTGGATTAAATGGTAATTTTGTTCATTCTCTTCTCTTAATCGATGTTCTTATTCGAATGAAATCGATCGAAAGTGATAAACAACAATTAATTCAATTATGTAAAAAAGAATATGAAAACAATCAGAAGGAATTAATACTCGTTCGCGAATTTGAAAAGGATTATCGAGCAGATAAAGCACTTTGGTGGTATACTCGTGAATCATTTCTTTATCGAGTGTTGAATAAAGCATTACGAATACAAAATATAGATCTTTTATTTTTATTTCGCTTTGTTATTAGTGATATTTATCAACAACTAAAACAGTATCAACAACAATCACCCATTTGTGTCTTTCGTGGTCAAGTTATGTCAATTGATGAACTCGATACTCTTCAACAATCGATTGATAATCTAATTTCGATAAATTCCTTCTTTTCGACGAGTACTAATCCTGATAAAGCATTAGGTTTCTTGAATCGTAGTAAAATTACAAGTAATTCATGTCGTGTACTATTTATTATTGATGCTGATCCTCGACTGGTAAAATCAAAACCATTTGCTGATATTAGTTCATTGAGCTATTATAGTACTGAATGTGAAGTTTTATTTATGATTGGATCTATTTTTCGATTGACTAAAATTGAAAAATTGAAAGATAAAGACATCGTAACGGTTCATATGGAATTATGTGACGATGATGAACATGATTTAAAGGAATTATTCGATAATATGAAAAAAGAATATGGTGGTGGAAATAAAGAAGTTAATCTTCGTTCGTTTGGTAAAGTTTTGCGTGAAATGGGTAAATATGATATGGCCGAGAAGATTTATCATCGATTGTTAGCAGAGTTACAACTAAATGATCCTTCGCTTGCTGATTTATATTGGGATCTTGGCAATGTGACTAGTAATAAATCTGCCTATGACTCTAGTCTTGAATGGTATCAGAAATCACTGGCGATCCATGAACAAAAAGGATCATCTAATTATCGAAATATCCGTAATTTATATAATTTGATAGGTACTGTTTATCGGTGCAAGCGTGAGTTAGAGAGAGCATTAGAAAATTATAATAAAGCGATCGAATTATTTCGAAATGCAAATGATGAAGGTCATCCAGATATGGCTTATTTCTACGGTACCATTGCTGCTGTATATTATGACCAGAAAAAATACACAGAAGCATTAGATTTTTACAAAAAGTCATTATCTATTTACAAACAACATTTACCTTCGAATCATCCAAATATTGCTCTGTCTCATAATAATATTGGTAATGTTTATTCTCAGCTGAATAAATATGATCTTGCTATGGAACATGTTCAACAGTCACTCGAAATGAACTTAAAAGCGCTTTCTGGTGATCATCCTAATATTGGCATAAGTTATGAAAGTATTGCCGAGATACATGTAAAGAAACGTGAATGGAAACAAGCATTAGAACTATTTAAAAGAGCTCTGAATATCTACGAACATGCATTCTCTTCGGAACATCCAGATGTGCTGAGAGCTAAAGAAGGTATTCAACGTGTATCCGCCAACTTGAAATAATATTCTCCGAACTTAATCATTAATAATGAATACGCCTGATGGAAAATAAAAAACCACTCGTCTCATTTTTGTGAATTCGAAGATTCTATAAACCATCCGAAAAAGACAAGTTAAAATCAAAAGATTACAATGACTGAGTATTAAAATCGAACTTAACGATTGTTTTTCTTTTCTTTCTGAATAAAAAATTCATTTATTCAAAATATTCTTCGACAACTACTTTAATCGGATGTTCATCAAGAAAACAATAAATGAGAAAATACGAGATTCGTTTTCTGATTTCTCGTATAATCAACCGATATTTTATTCGAATGTATGATGGGATCTAGATGCTTTTCACCTTTACTGATTCGACTATCAGAGAATTTATCAAATGAGATTTGAGTTATGGAAACAAATTCGCAATGTTATATCATTTTTATTCATGAATTTATAAATAAATCTTTGAATTCTGAATCAGGTTCGAATATAACTGTTGCTGATTCTGTGGATACAACTTTATAAAAGTTAAATGAACCTCGTGAAATCTTTGTCGATACGAATTTCGATTAATATGTTGCCGATTGTAAAAACATTAGAATACGATCTTTTGAATTGAATGAACTAAATGGAACAACAGTTATTTCGAATGGTAGTAAATACTTTTTCATTATCGATGATGAGAATCATCGCATCATTGTCAGTAATCAATTAGTTTTGATAGTTTTGGAAAATATATTTATCGTAGATGAAGATAATAATCGAATAGAAAAGTTCACATTACTATCAAACTCTAACAGTACGTTGAATTTACTAAATGTTTCATACAATCAGCCAACAGTTGATCCATTTGTTATTTGAAATCTTAATGGAATTATATTCACTGATTTAAATGCAATTGATTTTTATTACAAATAATAACGATATTTACGTATAACTATGATCAATTCACCATATGCATAATCAATAAATGAAACTATAATACAAATAGCAGTGAAATTGTTACTTTTATCAATGGTGAATCTTACGATTTGTTTGTTGATCTCAATACTTTTCTTTGCATGATTTTCATAAATTTATGAGAAAATCATTAACAAACACCTCAAATCCTTTGACACTATAGTTGTTGATTGAAGTTATATTGGAAATACTCGAAATGAGATTATAACGAGTCCTCAGAGAATATTTATTGATGTTGATTTTAATTTCTATCGTATTCAACTATTTCGATGGAATTATTGTAGCAGAAAGTGGATCACAATTTCACTCTCCACACCAACTGACGTCTTTCTCGATTTTCTAAATAATCGAATCATTTATTCTGCAAATATGACTTTTGATAGTTCTATGGAAATATTTATGTTATTGATCGAAATTATTCAATCGATAGCCATCATCGAAGGAATCACGCGATGATCAAGCATAATAATTACACTTAACCATCGAGTGAATGTTATTTTCGATGAAAATAAATATAATTGAGACAATAATCGAACTCTATTCATCTCAACGATTGTAATCCAGAGTTCGACTTATTATTATCAAAATACAGTTGTTGCTATCAGTTTCAATGTTTATTTCATATTCAATCCTTACAAGTAACGTTCATCGAGAGTCGATTCACTTGACCCTCGACTGAATGTGTTAGTGTGAGCGCATATAAAAGTTTGGACTAAAAACGATCGACTATACGTATATATGATAAAGTTTCACCATACATCATATCGGACAACACCTCGTCGGTCGTCGGCGTCCCTACGGTCCGCCACTTCCGACTCGAGCTGCCACATTTTCGGGCTCCAGTATTGGTAGTTATCGAATAGCTAGGTCTAAATGATTATAGATATCTGAGAAGGGCCACTTTATAGTTTTCTAAAGACAACAATCGACTCGGAAACGTCATATCTGATTTAACATAATCACATCATAGGAAAAATCTCTTTTTTTCCAAAATACGAATCTTCTAATGAGCAATACACACTTCCACACTTCGAAAAATCGTCAGTTTCCAAAAATATTCAGTTGAAAATTTTGAATATCTACCTATCAATTTAAACTCTCCGATCTCGATTGTCCAAAGTACGACTAAGTACCAACTATCATTTGTCATCTATTAGGAGTTACTACAGTCGATGTTATTTTGACCTCTGAACCCGATTAATACTCAAATTCCGAATTCTCCGACCTCGATTACCCAAGGTCAGGGCAACTATCCATCATCATTGACCACTATTAGTGACTTCTTAAATCGATGTTTTTTTGACCTTTCAACTCGATTTGTACTCAAATTCAGACTCTCTGACCTCGATTACCCAAGATTCGACCAAGTTCTAACCATCATTGGTCAGTATTACGAGTTTCTTCAACAGATGTTTTTTTGACCTTTGAACCCAAGAATGACTCATATTCGGACTCCTTGACCTCGATTACCTAAGGTCCCACCAAGTTTCCATCACCATTGGTCACTATAAGCGACTTCTAAAAACGATGGTTTTTTGACCTTTGACCCCAAGAATGACTCATATTCGGACTCCCTGACCTCGGAAACCTAGGGTCCGACTAAGTTCCAATCATCATTGCTTACTATTAGGCACTTCTAAAACCAATGTTTTTTTGACCTTTGAACCCGATTTGTACTCAAATTCGGACTCCCTGACCTCGATTACCCAAGGTCCGACCAACTCCCAACCATCATTGGTCACTATAAGTGAGTTCTTAAATCGATGTTCTTTTGACCCCGATGCAAACAGACAGACAGACAGACAGACAGACAAACGAATTTTTTTCATATGACCCTCCTTACAGTCGAGGGAATAAAAAAATCAAAGAATTTGTTTAGATAACAGTCTCTTCACATGGTTATATAGGTGTCTATTGTCAAAATGATGGTATATGTCGATCAGGATAACTGAATGTCTTGGGTGAGAATTATTCTTCGAACTGCTGCGAAATCGATCGTGTTTTTTAATCAGTACTGTGCAGCATAACATAGTGATTATGGATGTTCTCAAATATTGTCTTGGTATATTGATTTAGCAAAAACGAAAAATAAACTAGAATTCCACTCGAGACAAAGCCGAGTAGATAAGGCGACTGACTGCAAGAGCTTGCGGGTTGGGTTATCCAATAAAATAGAATCGTGTTTCAATAAATACAATAGAAAATTGCTTTGTTTCTATTGAAAAAATCTATTGATTAGTAAACTTCCCTAATGTGTAAGTTACAGACAAATAGAGTTAGAATATCAGTCAAAGACATAATCCTGTCGACCATTCGAAGAATAAATTTTACAAAATTACTTAATCTCATTTTTTCTGAAAGACTCTACAGTAGATAAACTTGAATTTCAACAAATTGAATTAAATCGTGTATGCACAAAGCGAGGGGTATCAAAGTTCTTCACATAGAATTTAAGAATTTTGCGATTATATATTTAGCTATTTTTATTTTCATATAAACTAAGTGAAAAGAAAACTGAAGCTCTATACAGAAATATGTTCATTACACAAGAATTTTGCCAGAAATCTGAATTCACATGAGAATTGTGCATTTGAATACATCACTTCTATCGGCAAAGAAAAATTCTTCAAAGAACTATGTTTTTTTCAGCAGATTTTCGCTAGAATTCTTAAATCATATAAGAATTATTTATTTGAATACGATTACCATTTCAATAAACCAAAATTCTTTACAGAATTATGCTCATCAAAACAGAATTTTGTATTCTATAAAGAATTTTATTTTTATCAAGACTGATCGAATTCTAGTAAAATTCTTCTTTGATGAGCATAATTCGATTACAATTTGTTATTTCTGAATAAAGATGACCATATTGTTGCTCGTAGAATTTTAGATGGAACAAAATCAAGAAATGAAGCTATTATTAAAACAGAATAGCAAAATTCTAGAATTCTGCTTGGGAGGAATTTTGCCACTGCTGTTAATTAGTCATTTTGTATATCTTATATCTCCCGAACGATCTTGAATTTCGAAAAACAGATTTGAGATGTGAACTCGTCAGATTATGAGGATTCTAACTATCTTTTTCTTTCTTCAAAATAATGGACAGTTACTTAGAACTTTTTATTGACTTAAAATATGGCTCAGGCATCCGTAGGAAGAAGAAGAAGAATTTTGCTAGGCAACTAAGCAAGTTAAAAGCAATAAGTCGTCTTGCTGCAATAAACTGCAGTCAGCCGCCTTAAAGAAAACATGTCGACCTGTTATTCAAAAATTAGTTTATGTTGTCGATGAATTTATTTAAAAACTCACTTGTTTTTATTAAAAGTTTTTGTTACTAATGCGTTTTACTTGTGGTGATAGATATTGTAAATCGTAGATATACGATCAAATAATGATTTGCCCTATTTTAGTAAATAATAACATCGAAGTGTCGTCAATTATAAACTTTAATGAATTCTATGAAAATCTCTTAAATCTATTCGCAAAATTCTTTGTAATCAACTTTTGTTTTATGGAATCAATGAGGACAAGCAAAAGAAATTCATTTGTTAATTAGCAAAAAGAAAGAGAATAACAGTATTTCCACGTTTTATCCTTTGAGTAAAATCGCTTCATTCTTGAATATATTTCAAAAGTTTTTTCCAAATACTCAACTGTATTTCTGAAAAATAGAAGATGCAAGTTAACAATCATCTATCAAGTACTGATCTATGCATGAAATTTGCTAACACTCACCTTTCTCGGCATTATTTTCTAGTTTTAGATATTGTAGATAATTAATACGTTTAAATCATTGTTTTGATTGTCATGTGTAAGATATTTAAGTGTAATCTCAATTAGAGTTTCAATATTGAACTATGTCGTCGAAATCATCAATATGCAATGAACTCACAGTAACTGCTTTCAAATTCATGAAGTTTGGTCATTTGCATAAAACTTCGATAATTTGTTTTTCTGCTCAAGCAAACCTATTCTGTTGACTGATGACTGAATTCAACAATATCATTCTCGCTTAAATGAGACGTTTTTCGTAATAGTATGTCCACTTTATTTATGATAACAATAACTGATATAGTTTTGTCGAAACCGAAAAAGCGTTAAATTTCACGTTCATCTTCGATGTCAGAAGTGATGTGATTCCATACAAACCAGATCAATGGTGTTTTATTAATGCATATCTAACGAATATACAGAGACACAATGAATATTATTCTTAATTGTTTTTAATCATAGAAATACAACGATAAACAATGATTTGAGAAGACAACATACAAGCGTTCTCTTTTTAAACATAGTTATTGCTAGGCAAAATATGAAAAAAAGTCAGTTTCAATAATACGCAGCACGTGGATATCAACTTTACCTTTTTGCGTTCTCGCATAGGCTTATGTTACTAAGGCGAGATAAAGACAAAAACATTGAAGAAAGAGAACCAATAAAACGAATTATGTATTACGATTTCAACTCAAAAAATAAAAATCAGTCTACGTGTTTCATATAAGTAGTGTTGTTGGCAAATACCGAGCGTATAGCTATGGGTGGTATAAACAGCAAACCGTTAGAAATATCTAATGATAATCTTGAAACATTTTCTATTTTTTGGCTTGATGAACAAGTCAATGACACTAAAGATAATCGAAATACTCAATTAAAACTACGAGAAATTATTAATCATTTAAAAACATTCGATGATCAAAACGAATGTCTTCAGCGAATTCTTTCTCTTTCAACACAAGATCGACTGGTTCTTATAGTGAGTGGTCGATGTAGTCGACAATTAGTTCCTCAAATTCATCATCTTAGACAAGTTTCATCGATTTATGTCTATTGTATGGATAAGAAACCCAATGAATTATGGGCAAAAGATTTTATTAAAATTAAAAGTGTTATTGTTCAATTGAAAGATCTTCTTTATGTTATTAAACAAGATCAAAAAAGTCGAGTTAAAATCGAAGAACCATTATCTATAAATATATTTAATGTTAACAACAAGAAAGATCAATCGACTACTGGATTAAATGGTAATTTCGTTCATTCTCTTCTCTTAATCGATGTTCTTATTCGAATGAAATCGATCGAAAGTGATAAACAACAATTGATTCAGTTATGTAAAAAAGAATATGAAAACAATCAGAAGGAATTAGTATTCGTCGGTGAATTTGAAAAAGATTATCGAGCAGATAAAGCACTTTGGTGGTATACTCGCAACTCATTTTTATATCGAATATTGAATAAAGCATTGCGAATACAAAATATTGATCTTTTATTTTTATTCCGCTTTGTTATTGGAGATATTTATCAACAACTAAAACAATATCAACAACAATCACCTATTCGTGTCTATCGTGGTCAAGTTATGTCGATTGATGAATTTAATACTCTTCGACAGTCTGTTGATAATCTTATTTCGATAAATTCCTTCTTTTCAACGAGTATCAATCGTCACAAAGCAGTAGTTTTCTTGAATAGCAGTACAATTACAAGTGATTTATGTCGTGTACTCTTTATTATTGATGCCGATCCTCGACTGGTAAAATCAAAACCATTTGCTGATATAAGTTCGTTGAGTGCATTTAGTAATGAATGTGAAGTCTTATTTATGGTTGGATCTATTTTTCGATTGATTAAAATTGAAGAAATAAAAAATGAAAAAATTATAACGATTCATATGGAACTAATTATGTGGCGATGATGAACATGATTTAAAGGAATTATTTGATCATATGAAAAATGAATTAGGTGGTGGGAATGAGGAAGTTAATCTTCGTTCGTTTGGTCAAGTTTTGCGTCGAATGGGTAAATATGATTTGGCAGAGAAGATATTTCATCGATTTTTAGCAGAGTTATCACCAAATGATCCTTCGATTGGTGATTTATATTGGAATCTTGGCAGTGTGACTCGTGATAAAGCTGCCTATGACTCAAGTCTTGAATGGTATCAAAAATCGCTGATGATTCATGAAAAAAAAGGATCATCTAATTGTCGAAACATTGGTAATTTATATAATTGTATAGGTAATGTTTATTGGCGCAAGCATGAGTTCAATAGAGCATTAGAAAATTATAATAAAGCGATCGAATTATATCGAAATGCAAATGATGAAGATCATCCAGATATGGCTCATTTCTACAATAACATTGCTATTGTATATTATGACCAGAAAAAATACACAGAAGCATTAGATTTTTACAAGAAATCATTAGCTATTAGGAAACAACATTTACCTTCGAATCATCCAGATATTGCTACTTCTCACAATAATATTGGTAATGTTTATTCTGATCTGAATAAATATGATCTTGCAATGGAACATTATCAACAGTCACTCCAAATACGTTTAAAATCACTTCCTGGTGATCATCCTCAAATTGCCATGATTTATGAAAATATTGCTTTGATACATGAAAAAAAACGTGAATGGAAACAAGCATTAGAACTATTTGAAAAGGCATTGAATATCTTTCAACATGCATTCTCTTCGCAACATCCAAATGTACTGAAAGTCAAAGCAGCTATTCAACGTGTATCCTCTAAGTTGAGATAATTTTTTGTGATATTTGAAACAAGATTTCGAAAAGTAAAGCATTAATAATCAGTACGCGTGACAGAACGGAAAAAAACTGTTGTCTCATTGTTGAGAATTCTAAGTTGTATGAATCATGCGAAAAAGACTAGTTAAAGTAACGGAGAAACAGCTGATTTAGATGATTATGAACTCACAAAAAGTTGATTCTCCCTTGGCTGAAATAATTCTTCTGAAACGGATTGCAGTACTTAAACTCTCGGAAAATTTTCTTTATAAAATCGATTGAAAACGACATTTATTCGTGTTGAAACTGATAGAAAATATCGAAAGACGACGAAATATTTCTGTAGAAATAACTACTTAATTTCCGGCATAGTCTTTTGAAAATCTTGCTCAGACTAGTCGTTTTTCTTGTTTCAAGTGAACCGCTCAACGATCCGTTGATCTTAGATTGTCAAATGAAACTTCGGTTTTTATCAATCTAGATATTCTATCAAAGAGAAGTAATTACTGTTTCGTTTTCTTGTCTACATTCATTATAAGTTGTGATAATAAAGTAAAGAATTCCAACTAGATAACATTCAGACGTGAAGATAGAAAAAGAGAATAAGACAAAAGTAATGGAGGATTTAAGTAACAAACAATTTCACTCAACGGAAATTTACTAGATTTAAACAACGAAAGTAATAAATGAATTTATCGATCTTACTCGAAGAAAATTGGAAAAAAAATACAGAGAGTATATTTTTAAAATCAGTTACAGGTATTGAGTAGAAAAAGTAATAACGATGAATATTCTTCGATGTATTAACTGAATATCTTGTGAAGAAAATATACTTGATTTTACTCTCAACATTAATTCGATTGAATTCTGAGTGTTGAAATATTCTGTGCCTATCATCATCTTAATTTCTATGAGCACATTCAGATCGAGATCTCTATCAAATCAACACTATTTCGAGTACGTGTAGCTTGATTTGAACTAATGTTGTATAGCTCTATCATTGAAAAATATTTGTCCTATGCGAGATGTATGTTCTCCCAAATCAGAAATTGAATGCACTGATTGTTTTGATACCGATAAAACGAACACTTTAACGTGAATATATGAGTTGTACGTTCACCGTAAAATATCGAGGATAAATTATGTCAATTGTCTAATTATTTCTAAATGCGAATAAACACCAACAGAATTACAAATCCCAGAAATCGACGATTGATGAACAGTTATTTCAATCAATAATATGTTCAATTATTTTATATTGATTCTAATTGAAATCAACCTTGAGCGTAATCAATCGATATCAATGGATGATCAAAATCTATTCAAACAATGAATTATCAATATTCCAGCGTGAATACTCTCCTATTGAGTCTTGGAATTTTAGAAGTTCAGACACAACTATTCGTAGTTATTTTCATCGAATAATATCGAAATTTATCTTTGTACGAATAACATCAGCAATTCTTGTTCAATTAGGAACATCAATGATTATAAGTGAATACGAACAATATTTAAAACTAAATCCTAATGTCGAATTTAGAATATCAATTTCTTAACCCAACGACTCAAGTTGCTCTTTGTCACGAGAAATGAATTCTTCTCAGTCGACTTTATTCAATCAAACTAATTTTACAAATCTTTAGTTTTTCGAACGAACAAAAAAGACGATATTTACTATTTCATCTCCGAATTGATTTTATGAAATTCGATTCCCATCTGATGATGAACAAACATTAATATTAAATTGAATAGTTTCGATTCGATCAGATTTTCTAATTGATCAAGTAACTTTGTTTTCACTTTGTCACTAATCTTCTAATAACAGAAAACGAGATGTTCTAATATGAATTCTATGTAAAGACAGTCAAACATTTGAATAGATTGAATTCTAAATGAAATAAATCTAACATATCAATTCATAGTCATAGATGTCATCGTCTTAAGGATTGTAGATTAGGAAATTACTATTGCGAAATGATTGAAATTCACATGAGAGACGAAGGAAATTATACATTTAGAAGTCATATAGTACTAAAAATTTAGTTGGATATATTTATAAAAATAATTTCACTTTATTTGATCTTAATATAAACGCAATCAAATTGCTCAATTTAAAATGACTTTGTACTGTCCGACGAATAGTTCATTTATATTAATTGTAACAACAGCTCAACAACTTCAACAAGGTCAATTCTCAATAATTATTCAACGACCAAGTAATGTTTCTATGCGATATCATAGTAAGTTCACTGAACCAATCATTCAATCGAATTATTCGTCAGAATTAACTAATAACAGTCGAAAACATACAAGTTTTAACTGTAGATCATTAGATCATTATTACGAAGCGTTAGAGATCAATATAAACACATCTGGTTTCTACATGTTCTCGACTGAAAGCAGTTTGAATATATTTGGTTATTTATACGAATATGAATTTATAATCCTTATGATTCTATTGATAATTGATTCGTTCGAAATGATGACTCATGTGACTTTGGTCAATTAAGAATAATTGCTTATTTGAAATTGAATATCACATAGATTTTAATAGTAACAACATCTTATGATTATGCAAATCAGCAACGTCGATTCTCTTTGTTTGTTGAACGACCAAATGAAATTAAGATTAAACAAATGAGTATGTTGACAAACATCGATTTCAACTGAATACTTACAAAACTATTTTAAGATAAAAGTAAATTTTCAACAAGAATAGTTCAATCATTATATTCATCACAACAGACTATAGAATTCGTTCGAAATATCATCATCGAGTATATTCTACCTTCACATTTTTATTTGTATAAAGAACATTTTAGTGAATATACATCCTATGAAAGATTAATCGCTCGTAATCTTAATGGTTGTCCTAAGCGTGAATTTAAAATCACAATTAAATTGCAATCTAGTGTAACATACATATTCATCATGGGAATATATCTCTCGATCTACGAAGGTTCTTATTCAATATTAGTATCTGCTCACAATAATATTACTTTCAATCTTATCACTGAGTCTAATATTCAATTAACTATTTCCTCTTTCAACCGAGATTTTCATTAGATCTTCGAACAACATATTCATCAGAACTAACAAAAGAAAATCAAGTTTATCCACGAATATGAGGACAAGGAAATTAACTCTATGGATATTTATACGAGAATAATTTTGATCCATCATATCCAAATCAAAATTGACTCATACAAAGCAAGTTCACCTGTGGTGCATATCGTTTCGAATTAGGAGATTATCTCAGTTTGACTATTAATGAGATTTTACGAAATAAAATTCAATCGAATATATCATTTCGAAAACAATCAGTTTTGATACAAACAGCTGCTGGACTCACTATGATTATGTTTGTTATTGATTTCATTAATGGTATCTTTTCTTTAATAACATTTCGAAATAAAGAATTAAGAAAAGTTGGTTGTGGAATATATTTACTAGCATCTTCAGTAACTTTTCTTCTAACAATTACTATGTTTACACTGAAATTTTGGTTTATTGTTCTTATTCAGCAATATTCAATCGTTCGTTCATCGATTATTCGAGCAGATTGTGTATTCGTTGGTCTTAGACGGTTGGTTAAATACTTGTGTTGCTATCGAACGAACTGTGAACGTATCAAAAGGAGTTAATTTTGATAAGAAAATGAGTCGACATGCAGCTCGATGGGTGATTTTGATCTTACCTATTTTCATCATGAATTATTTGAACATACAACTCACAAATATAATCCCATCAATATCAGTCATAATTTAACAATGAATTTGACAATGACAAACGAACATATCGTTTTGTGTGTTATTCGATATTCTCGTTCTGTTCAAACTTATAATACAATGAGTTTATTTATTCATCTTGTCATACCATTTCTTGTCAATCTTTTCTCTGCTTTATTCATTATTTTTGGTACAGCTCGACGACGATCAATCGCACAAACTAATAAAAAATCTTTCAAAGAGCATGTTATCAGTCAAATACGTGAACATAAACAATTACTAATTAGTCCTTTTATTTTGCTTGTCTTAGCTTTGCCTCGTTTAATCATGTCATTAGTATCAGGATGTATTGATCCATCAGAAAATCCTTGGTTATATCTTTGTGGTTATTTGATTTCTTTTACACCACCAATGCTTGTCTTTGCTATATTTGTTCTACCTTCGGAACTCTACAGAAAAACATTCAAAGATTCAATAACACGATGGCTACAACAAATTCATCAATAATTTTTGATTATGATCAACTCGATGTTTTTCGAATTCATGAATTGACTTATTTAACTTGTCGAGATTACACTTTGTATATATTTTGTCGAGTTTCTCTACTTTCGGCTTGTTGTATAAAGTTGCTTTTTCGTTTCGCATCTTTTCTGATCTAACGATGATAAGCAAGCATAAGATTGCAGTTACTCGAATTCTCTCCCGAACTTGTTTATCATAACTGATAAGAAACGGCGCACATTTGTTTTGCTTGTTCTTCCTAAGGTGTGCATTTAAATTTAAAAACAGACTATGGCTACATCGAATACAATAATGAAATGCTTTGCATGTGAAGAAGAAATAACAACTTATATATGTACGGGATGTTCCAAATATTTTTGTATCGATGATTTGATGAAACATCGTGAAGAATTGAAATTAAAATTTCATCAAATTGAAGATCAACGAAATCAATTTGCACAAACTTTGGATGATCAGAAAAATAATCATCCATTAATACAACAAATTACTCAATGGGAACGAATATCCATCGAAAAAATTCGACAAACAGCTCAAGAACAACGAAATCTTATTCAACAATATGCTCAAACTATTGAAGTCAAATTACGTTCATTCACTGAAGAAATGCAAACAATTATTAAAAAGAAAGATTTCAATGAAATTATTTTGAAACAACTTCAAATAGAATTAGAAGATCTCAAAAATCAACTTTATCAAACAGATTACATTCAAATTAAACAAGATTCATCATCAACATTTATTAACAAATTATTCATTAATATTACTCCAACTCCAACTACTACAGATCTCAAATGGAAACAACACGCAACTACGATTGCTGGTGGAAATGGACGAGGAAATCAATTAAATCAATTCATTGCACCCGAAGGAATCTATGTTGATGATCAACAACAAACTATTTATGTTGCTGATCCATACAATCATCGTATTATTAAGTGGAAATTTGGTGAAAGAAATGGTCAAGTTGTTGCTGGAGGAAATGGAGAAGGAAACAGAATCGATCAATTGAATTATCCATATGATGTGATTTTGGATCGAAATAAGAAATCTTTGATTATATGTGATTATGGAAATCGAAGGGTTGTTCGATGGTCATTAGAAAAGCAAAACGATAGACAAATTATCATTGAACATATTTCATGTTTTGGATTAATGATGAATGAAAATGGAGATTTGTTTGTTTCCGATTGGAGGAGAAATGAAGTGAAAAGATGGAAAAAAGATAAAAAACAAGGAACTATTGTTGCAGGTGGAAATGGAGAAGGAGATAAACTCAATCAACTCAACAATCCGGGACACATTTTCGTTGATCGAGAAGATTCTATCTATGTTTCAGATCGTTTCAATCATCGTGTGATGAAATGGTTGAAAGGTGCAAAAGAAGGAATTATTGTTGCCGGTGGGCAAGGAAGGGGAAATAGTTTGAAACAATTATCGAATCCACAAGGATTAGTTGTGAATGAAAACGGTGATGTTTTTGTGGCAGAGTATTCTAATGATCGAGTTATGTGTTGGCCATCAGATTCGAAAGAAGGTCGTGTTGTTGTCGGTGGAAATGGTAAAGGAGAAGGATCAAATCAGTTAATTTATCCAATAGGTTTAGTAATTGATCGTGCGAATAATCTTTATGTTGTCGATAGTGAGAATAATCGAATTCAACGATTTGATATTGACACAAATTAAAATATCATAATAAAAGATTATTAACGTAAATTTTATAATCAATTATGTAGATATACGTATATAGTCATAATATCAAGCAAAAAGCATTTTTATCCTTAACTGCTTTTGTTCTTAATTGGTGAAAAATGCTCGAATCACGAATATGAAGAAGTTTTCTGAATAAGAGTGTTAATACGTATATAATATACTGAAACATTTGAAAAGGTTGAACAATTGCAAATAGTTGATTTTGACCCACTATACTTCAACAAATTG
>Ga0209960_1001578_pt1 | contig 28487 bp, 23 predicted proteins | sample ThiBiot_500_plan_2_FD_183947 | JGI IMG/M metagenome (GOLD analysis project Ga0209960, IMG submission 183947) | Wastewater bioreactor microbial communities from Cape Town, South Africa - Thiocy_expt_500_plan (SPAdes) | ecosystem: Engineered > Bioreactor > Thiocyanate-remediating >... | reverse complement strand
GCTGAAAAATGGAATCAGCCTCTTCAAAATTGGGCTTTGACCATTTCTCAGTTGGATGTATATTTTGAAGGAAGGCTCAAGTTGAAGCTTACAAATTAGACGATGACACAGTTAGTCGAACATTCCCGGGTTATTTTAAGAAATGGCTTAATCTTTTCTTATCTTTCAAATGCAGGTCCACGTTTAAGTGTTTTGTCCTGCTGCTCTGCAGTAGTTGTAATCTCTTTAGCGATCTGTTTATCCTCAAGAAGGATTTTCCGCATTAAAGCTTTATCTTGAGAAACTGTGGAAATAAGCTCTTTAAACTCCTTTTGAGCATCTTTAAGAATTGATCCAGAAGAGACGTTTTCTAATCTCCAAGTGAGTGATTTATATTTATGTATAACCTCATGAGAAGTAAGTGACTCAGGTGCTTTCTCGGGTATAAAAGTCTTTTGTAGAGCGGCTTCCGGATTTTTCCTAAGGTATTCTTGTTTAAACTCTTCTTGCCAATCTGATGAAAGAGCAATTTTTGCTTCTAAGGATTTAAGTTCTTGGCTTTGACAGCCTTTTGAAGCCTCATTATTTACCAAAACTTCTTCTTGCGACGTAAGCGAGCTGTCTTGTGAGGGTTCATTCCAAGAGCGAGGAGTTTCAGATTCAAGTGCGGGCTTTTTACTTTTGGCTCCTGTGAATGCTTTATCCTCTTTAAAGTAGGCCCGCACAGCTTCAATATTTTCTTCTTTAAGAACGTCATTAAAGTCACGGCCATTTTCTCCTTGAGGTCTTATAATGGAGACCTTGAATCCTTCTTGGTTTAATTTCTCTAATGCTTGTTTGGATGAGTTCCAAGCCCCTGACTGCGGATCATCTGCATCACAACATAGTATAACAGGGGCTTCTTTGTCTTTAATATGGTTTCCGACATTTCTCATATTAGAAAGACCCAAAGATACAAGGATTCTACCTTTTATTTGTACTTCTTTCAGGGATAATGCTGTTTCAATACCTTCAGCAATATAAGTAGGCCCTTCCCCTGATTGAATCTCAACAGCAGTGCCTTTAATGGACCCTCTAGATTTCTTTTTTACGGCAACATCGGCTTTATTAGCAGTAAGAGGATCTAAGTATGTGAGTTGAACTGATGAAAGTCCTCCACTTGCATCTCGCGCAAAAGCTGCAAGTGCCGGATATAATTTCTGTGTCCCAGAATCCTTATACTGAGGAATGAATCGTAAGCTTTCAGGAAGCTCCGCTGTTTTAATTTGACGATGTTCTCTTAAGTACTTTTCAGCAAGGGTTCCTTGAATAGGACGCGATATTTTATACAGTTTTTGTGTGGTCTTTTGGCCTTCTGCTACCTTGGCCTTTTCCTCAAGTTCAGCTTGAAGCTTAAGGTTGATTTCTCTCTGTGCTCTTTCTTCCCAATTTATATGTGTGATTTGAGGTGCATTAATCTCTTCACCAATTTGCTTGATGGCTTCACCATAAGTAATGTTAAGAGACTGACTGACATAGTTAAAGATATCTCCACCTTCTGTGGCTGCATGGTTGTACCATCTACCATTGTTACTCTTACGGTCGATCCAAAATTCATCATCTTGCCCATATCTTATTTCATTATTCTTAAAGACTGCTTTTGGTACTGACACCCACCCCTCAATATGACGTGCAAAAATACCTTCAATATGGGACCGACTCAAACATGCAAGAACCTCTTCGCGATCATATGTGTTGGCTGCTTGGGCTTTGATACGCTCAAATGCCTGATATTCATTTTGACCCTTCTGAAGTCGATTATTATAAACAGTCGCTTCTTTAGAAGAGGGGTCAATTCCTTTTGTTCCTAAAGTATCCCAATGAGCAAGAGCTTTCTTATCTTCTCGATAAGATGAGAGATCTTTATAAGCTTTCACGAGCTCATCAATATTTTTAATTGATAAGTCTTTGTCCTCTAAATGAGCCTTAAACCAACCTTGTTCAAACTTAAGCTTCTGAAGATCTAAAGATTGTTCTTTTAAGAGACTGTAAAGCCCTTTATCAACACTCCCCTGCTCTCCTAATGTAAATGAGACAAGCTTATCTGCTAGCTGAGTTCTCTCTTCTATAACTTTAGCTTCTTTGTAAGACTCAATCATCCCTCTCACCTCACCCAACACTGCATGCTTTAAAAGGATCTCTTCTTTAAGACCTAACTTTTCAATAAAGGGCTGCATACTGCTATAGTTGGATACTAACTGATACGCAAGCTTATCTCGTTTGCAAACAATCTCTTGATGCTTTAGTTTTTGGTTTTCAACACTATGGGACAAAACAACGGTATTTCTCACCTCTTTAAGATAATGAGAGAGCGCTACGCCTTGGTGATGAAGTGATTTATATTCTTGAGCTTGCTTATAGGAAGCTCGTTCCTCAAAATTAAGTGTATTCTCATAAGCCTCAGATCGTTTTTGCTTGATGTATTGCTCAGCCTGTATTTGAACAGCTTTAAAACTTTGTGGACGTTCATTATAAATTCCACCCCAATAAGTTGCATAAGATCCATCTTGCTCTTTTACCTTAAAGAAAGACTTATAGAGCATTGGAAAGCTTGTCATCTCATAAGCAATTTCGTCTCGATCTGTTTTGAGCTTCGTATATGTCTCATAATCAGGATGGTTGTAAGATAATGAGCCTGGATGGGTTTTTGAGATCTCTTTCCAAATATTTCGTGTCTGACTAGAGACACTAAAGTAATTCTCAACCTTATCAAGGGCTGCCTCCTCTGCTACACTTAAGAGTCTCTTCCTGAGACCTGCTTGGACTTCTAACGTCTCTCTTCTTACCCCTGTTTGATGGATATAAGGTGAGCAGGCAGACCAATTCTCCAGAATTTCTTTGGCCCCTTGATTGCGAGCTTTGGTTAACTCCTGGTACTGTTTCCACTGAGGCGTTAAAGAGGCTTCTTTTCCTTGTTTTTCTGCCTGTTGCGTTATGGACTCAATTTGCGTGAGGAGATTCCCCGCCTCCCTGGAAATTCCCCAATAATGTTGTACGAGATTAAAATATGGTTTTTGATATTCTGAAAGATCATAGTCTGTTGAGAGCCCTTTATAATCCGATCTTGCCACATGACTCACCATGCCTTTGAGATCAGACGCAATTCCTTTCGACACATAGCCTTTAAAGTTCTCCTTATGACGGGTCAGCCATATGAGGAGTTGATTGCTGTTAAAGGAGCTAAAAAACCCATACGAATGATCAAAGGTGGCGCCTTGAGATTTATTGATGGTCACCGCATACCCATGGGTTAGAGCGTCATAAGCTTTTGAATCAAAGCCCACGAGCCTGCTATCATGAAGCCTGACTTCAACAGTTTGACGTTTAAGGTCAAAGGATTCAATAACGCCAAGCGTTCCATTCTTAACGCCTTGTCTTTCATTACTTCCTTTCTCAAGAGTTTGCACATGTCTTTCTTTATGATCGTTTGAGAGGAACATCACTCGATCTCCAATGGCAAAACGCCTGCCATAAGCAGATTTTCTGAAGTGTTGTGTTTTGGGACCTTGAAGAGGGTGATGGGTATTAAGAATCCCCTCGCCTTCTCGCCCAAAGATAAATTCATCACCTAGCTTTCCTTGAGACATAAGGGCTCCTCTGAGGAACTCGTTAAGCTCAACAACATCCTTATTTTTCTGAGCTAAAGCCATATGTGTTTGATGAGGCGTTTGGGCAATTCCCTCTAAGTAATCTGCAATAAGAGAGATCTTAGCTTCAAAATCTCGCTCTCTAAAATCAAAGTGACCGCGTTCATAATAGGGCTTTAATCCTTCTTCAATCCGATGCTCATTCAATAGCGCTGAAGCTTCTCGCATCCAGTGCTCTTTTTGACGAACAACGCCTTTAATCTCATAAGCCCCGACTTTCTCTTCAACGAGACGTGCGGCATCAAGACCATGAAGGGCTTTAATCTGTTTGTTGTCTTGGACAATCCGAAGTCGTGCCCCTGACCTCACAACCTCTTGCAAAAGACTGTTCCATAAAGAGCCATGGACCATACTGCCTTCATCAAGAATGACCACATGTTTATCCGTTAAACGCCATTCCTGAAGCCACTCAACTTCTGATTTAGCCTTTGCAAGAGCTTGACCTTTAAGCTCCTTATTCTCAATCAGGTTCTTGAACTTTTCTTGGGCACTCCACCTATTATTCAGCTGATCAAGCGTGTAGCCTTCAATGCTAAGTTCATTGGAGAGTTGATCGGCTACTTTTCCTTGAAAAGCTGCGCCTATCACCGTAAATCCTGACTTCTTGTAGGCTTCAACCACTGGCTTTAAAACTGTACTCTTCCCTGTTCCAGCTTTACCTGTAAGAACGGTAATTGCTTTGTTTGAGAGAAGATGATCTATGGCCCCTAATTGCTCTTCAGAAAAAATGATACCTTCTTGTTTCTGAACTTGTTCAATCGAATTAAGCTTATGATTTTCTTTAATTGAAAAGGATTCTTTTGTCTTCAAAACTTCAAGTGTTTCATGAAGCGTGGTCTCAAGCATCTTCATCTCTTTAGATGTATAAAATACTTGGCCTTTGACATTCTCTCCTAAATAAATGGCATGCTCTTGAGATAAAAGCTTGGCTGTAAAACTTTCAATCGTTCTTGAGTACTCAGCCTTATCAAAATGAATACTTTTGCTTTCATAGATATGGTTGTCATTCAAAGTCTTACCAATAATGGCAATGGAAGGAATTTCGAGTCCGTCAACTTTAGCCTTCAAAACAGTATAAAGTTTTTCGTCGCCTCCTACCCGTTTGAAGATCTCTTTAGCCAAATCCACTTGCGTAAACACAGCCTTTTGAGACGCCACAACTTTAATAATTTCTTCAGGATGTTCAAGAAGTATTTCAATATTTTTTTGTCGGACTTCTTCATTATCTTGCACATTTTGGCTGAGCTCTTGAAGGCGATGACGAGCGTTCGGTCCTAAGTGTTTTGTTGCAATAAGTTTAATCCCTTGGTCTTTATAAGACCGATGATCAAGATGATAATCATAGCCTTTCTCTTGACCAAATTGGTTCGTGATATCAGCCATCTGTTTGCGCATCTCAACGAGCTTCACTTTATCGATCACAAAGCGTTTTTCAGAGAAAGAACCGTCAATCAAAGGACGTGTTGTTGCAATGACATGGAGATGAGGATTGCCCTTCATATCATGGATCGCATACTGCGCAACTAAACCATGGTCCACGTAACATTCTTTTACAATTTTGCGTGCTAGTTCTATAAGGTGTTCTTTGTTGGTAATCTCAAGCGGCAAAGCAAAATCTGCTTTAAAACTTGTCTTACAAGACGACAAGAACTTCTCTTTCCCTGCTAAACTTTTAGTATTCTTTTCTGGATCCTTATGCCCCTTAAAGCGCTTTTCGGCGATATAATCTTCGAACTGTTCAACTTCATTCCACAGTTGATCGCGATCATAAACCCAACTTGGTGCATCTTCATGTGCAATGATTTCTGAATATAAAACATCATGGGCTTTCTTCGAATAATCCCATGTCATTCCGGTGCGTTCATCCTTCACAATACCACCACTTATATAGGCAGCATGAGAGCAAGCAGAACCTCCCCCGCTTCTCGATGTATAACTCATGTGTGAATGATAAATAGCCATACGACAATATACAGCCGCCGGCAGGGCCGCACAAGACGAATCTTCATCGTCGTTAAGTGCGCTTTTAGCGTTTTGGCACAAAACTCTTGCAGGACTGTCGTTTTTTTGCTTATATATTTTTATTCATGTAAAGCTGTGGGGAGCTTTCCGAAGAAATTGTTATTAATAAATTTTGGAAAGAGGAACCTCATGCAAGTTTACGAAAGAACTATTAAAGAATTATCTAAGCTCGAAGAACAAAGAGCTAAATTAGATCTACAAATTTTAGACTTGCAAAAGAAAAAGAATGAAGAATTCTTATCTTTATTAAATAAGGTTCCTTCCCTCAACCTTGATCCCATGATGTTGATTGGGGGACTTCTTCATGCAGTAGATGAAGCAAATAAAAAACCAGAGCTTAAGGAGAAGTGGCGTCAAGCTGCTCAGAAATTTTGCAAAAGATTACCTTCTCAAAAAAGAACAAAAGCTCCTCAATCAACTTCACAAGAAGCTGCTTAAAATGACGCAACAAGTGAACAAACACTCTTGGATATTGGAGCACTATAAAAGAAAGATGAAGCGTTTCGAAGTCAGTGACCGTAAAGCTGAAAATAGAACAAAGATCCAACTAGGCGGGTTGATTTTAAAGTCAGGTTTGGCTGAGTTATTAGAAATTAACCCCGGGGATGATCTACAACTTGATCCCCTGGCATGACAGAAGGCGACAACCCTTCTTGGAGTGCTTTTATATATTACAGAACAACTTCAAAATGATTCTAATAGCACTCTTAAGCAAGAGTGTGAATATCGCGGTATGAGAGCTATGCATCAACAATTTATAAGGCTAAAATCATGACAATATCTCCAAGCAATCACCCTTGTGAAAAACTGAATAAGGTCATTCAACTTTCTCTTGAACCCTTTCATGACCCTCTTACTAAAGCACTCCAAATTGCAAGAGAAAGTGGTGCCTTCAAGCATAGTAATGTTGTCTTTATGTGTAATAAACTTTACCCAATTAATCCTCAAAACCCTGGTCAGTCTTTACAGCAACTTAAAATGTTAAAGATGCAGAAAGCCGGATAATGCACGCAGAGTTTTTTCTTAAAGCTCAGAATGAAAAAGTAGGTATTTTTAGATTCTATCATATTGTTGTGATGCTCACTCTTTTTAAAGATTGGTCTCTTCTCATTGCCAATGGCAGGATAGGACAAAAAGCAAGGCAAAGGTCTTTATTGTTCACGGACCTTAACCTTCTTATTAAGAAAATTAAGCAGATCCTTAATAAGAGGCTTAAGGCTGAGAAAAGATTAGGATGTAATTATTACCTTATTAATCATTGTCAACAACGGTTTAAAACTGACCCACTTTTAGAGATTTCAACGGTCTAAAATTGACCCACCCCTCTCCATTTAATTTGCCTCTTCTTTTATTAAGGAAGGCACCATACCTGCCTTTCTTTTTTCTCTTAACCGATAACTCTCTCCTTTAATTTGAATCAGATGGGAGTGATGCAAAAGACGATCCAGCAACGCTGCCGTTAATGTGGTATCACCTGCAAATGCCTCATGCCATTGGCCAAACGGAAGATTAGATGTCACAATGATTGACCCTCTCTCATAGCGCTTAGCAATGACATGGAAGAAGTGATTGGCTTCCTCTCTCCCAAAAGGCAGATATCCAATCTCATCAATAATGAGTAAGCGAGGGCTCATAATAATCCGCTTCATATACTCTTGAAGCCTTGACTGGCGGGAGGCGGCTGAGAGCTGAATCATAAGGTCAGCTGCACTAATAAACTTTGTCTTTATGAGCTTTTGTGTGGCTAAATAGCCAAGAGCTATGGCTAAATGAGTCTTTCCAACTCCTGAAGGACCAAGCAAGACAACATTTTCTCCTCTTTCAATAAAACTCAGAGAAGATAATTCTTGAATCAAAGCCTTGGGGGCGCCTATAGCAAACTTAAAGTCATACGTTTCTAAGCTTTTAAAAGCTGGGAATGTTGCAAGCTTGGTCAACATTTGCTGACTTCTTAATTGGCGGCCATGGTGCTCCTCTTTAAGAAGGACCTCTAGATACTCACTATAACTTGATTCTTTCTTTGCAGCGTCTTGAGCAAAAGTATCATAGTGGAGCTTGATAAATTCAAGTTGCAGCGCTTCACACAACTGTTGGATTCTCTCTTGCTCCATCATACTCTCATCTCCTCAAGAAGAGCTTGATAAACACTTAAGGGATGTTGGAAAGAGATCCTTTCCTCATTTAAAGATGTGGTTACAGGCTGAGCTTCTCTTTGAAGGCGAGGAAGCGCCAGAAGAGTGGGCTTTTCTTCTTCGAGTAACTCAACAGGGACCTTGCCTGTTGTGGCATGGACTCTACAATTAGCAACATCCCTCAGCCACTTTTTAATCTCATAATTAGCAAGCTCTTTATCAAGTTTTAAGTTCATTCCCTTTAAGCGGCTTGCAAGAGGATTATAAAAACTATGACGCACATAACGGTTAAAACGTTCAATCTTGCCTTTCGTCTTAGCTCGATAAGGACGACATAGTCGCGGCACAAACCCATAACGTTTTGCAAAATCTAAAAAACAAGGCTGAAAGCGATGTTGTCCTTTGCCATAGTGATTTCTTTCAATGACGACTGTCTTCATGTTGTCATAAAGGACTTCTTCAGGAACGCCACCAAAATAGTCAAATGCATGTTCATGACAACTTATAAGAGTCTCAAGAGTTTCATCATTCACAAACTCAACATAAGAATAACGGCTATAGCCTAGGGTTGCGACAAAGGCTGATAGATGTCCTTTTCCTCGTCCAAACTCAAGCCAATCCATTTGCATTTGTTGCCCTGGGCGTGTCTCAAACCGGATAATAGGATCTTCTGCCTTAAGAAGCGGCTTTAATGTTCTTAAGTAATCCCGTAACACTGTTAGCTTACCTGTATATCCTCGGGGAGTAATCTCTCGATAAAGAACAACTGCAGGCAGCCACTGGGGATGAGCTTCTTTAACCCTTTGACGCAAATAATCTCGGTAAGGCGCTAATTTGCTACCTCGCTCTTTACGCAACGGGTAACAAGGCTCGGCACCTCTTCGGATATAACGGCGAACTGTATTACGAGAAAGGCCCATTAAACGGGCAATCTCTCGTATACTCTTTCCTTGGCGTAATAAAATCTTTATCTCCATGTAATCCTCTTCACTAATCATGGTGACCTCTATACTGATGTTTGTAGAAGGTCACACTCGTTCAGAGGTGGGTCAATTTTCAACCGCTGACATGGGTCAATTTTACTCCGTTGCTAACATCATTCTTGTGATGATGAATTTAAGAGGCAAGTCATACCTCATCTCTCCATATCTTTAACCTCTCTTTGTTAAAGGATGCTTATTTAAGAGGCAATTCTTCTCAAGCAAGGAACAATAAAGGATTAAAGCGTTTTATCCACAATGTTTTCCCTTAAAAATGGGGATAATTTTTCTTTAACAGAGGAGAGAATAAATGTTACAAAAAAGTCATGTAAAGACCAAGGACACCAACATGAACGACAGACCCAAACTTACGATTAAAAAGCCTTTAAGCTTGGAGAAGCAAACTCAGATCTCTCAAGCACTTCAATCTTCAGGTTCATATGAGCCTACAAAGCTTTCTTCCAAAGAACAAGAATACCTCAAGCAAAAAGCTCAAAAGAAGAAAAAAGAAGGAATTAAAACAGCTTTAAGGTGGCTGCAAGAGACTTATCCGGAGTGTTTTAATCCTCAAGCCCCAAAACCTTTAAAATTAAAAGTTGAAGCAGATTTATTTGCAGCACTTCCCTCTGATCAAAGTCTTAGCAAGGTGAAAATAAGACAAGCGCTTGAGTATCATACCAAGAGTATTGCGTACCTTAAATCTCTGCTTAACAATACACACCGCTATGATCTTCAAGGTCATGCAGTTGAAGAGATTTATCCAGCTCATAAAGCTTGGGCTCAAGAAAAATATGAGAAGACCCTTAAGCGAATAAAAGATCAAAGTTTAAAAAAGAAGAAGACAAGTAGCCATAGATAAAGGGTTTAGTGAGCATGCTTATGGCTAGAATCTTCAGGAATAAAATGGCGTATTTCAGATAAATCTATCTTTTGCTTAGCCTGCCAAATATCGTACTGCTGTTGAAGATTCAACCAATACTCAGGTGTTGTATTAAAGGCTTCTGCTAACTTTAAAGCCATAATGGAGCTTATTCCTGAATGCCCGTTGATAAGTTCAGAGAGAGTTTTACGGCTTACTCCTAATCCTTTAGCAACTTCAGTAACAGATAAGTTTAGGGGCTCGATATACATCTCTTTTATAATGTCGCCTATATGAGGGGGATTATACATTTGCACCTTTTTTTCTCCTTTTTAATGATAATCAAGGTAATCAACAAGATGAACATCTCCTTTATCGAACTTAAAAATAATTCGCCAGTTACCACTTACAGTTATAGACCAGAAGTTTTTTAATTCTCCTTTTAAAGAGTGAAGGTTTGAGCCAGGAAAATTTAAATCCTTTATTTCTCTGGCGGCATTCAGCTGAGCCAAAATAAGACGAAGCTTATTCACATGCTTCTGCTGGATTCTTGCGGCATTTCCTTCCAGAAAGAAAGCTTCCAGTCCTTTATGTTTGAAAGATATAATCATTTTAATTGAAATATTCTTATACTAATACTTGTAACCTATTACGAATCAGGTGTCAATTTGTTTATCACTACGGAGCAAAGCGGCACTTATATAATGAATTGCAGTGAGAGAATATAAAATTATATGCTTTAATAGAAGAGCTCAGCGAAAAGATTTTAATTTTTATAATTAAAAGAATAAGTTTTTTAGATTGCAAATAAAAACCACCATTTAAAATATGAGAAGAGCATGGAAATAAAAGATGTCAGAATTATCACTTCCTCAGACCAAGCAGATGTTTGGAATGAAACGATTGAAAGTGCAGTTTATAGGAAGGTTTTAGATGAAGCAGGTATGAAGCAGGGCTTCAAAACATTTTCAGCATATGCTGTCTTAGATATTATGCCAGTGTTGGTAGGGGGAATAATTGTTGAAGTACATTCAGATGCCGTATGGATTGATGCTATATGGGTTACTCGTGTGTTTAGAAGAAAAGGGATTGGCTCTGAGCTTCTTAATCAAGCAACAAGTTTTGCAATTGAAGCCGATTGTAATACCATGCGATTAAATACATATTTCAAGGATAATCTCAGCTTTTTTAAACGCAATGGATTTCAAGAAGTTGCGTGCGTTCCTAATTGGAAATATGAGTTTGATTGTTACCTTATGAGTAAAACAATAAGCTATCAACGGCAGTTAAAAATTGATGCAGGTTTTAAGGAAGCATCGGTTTAAATTTGTTACACTTCACGGCGTTGATGAGCGAGGAAAAGTAATTTTAAAGAAGAAGGTTAGTCGGGACCACCTTTTAAGCGTTATTGGAAATATGCCTCCTTGTTTGATTGGTATGAAAGCCTGTGGGGGAGAAAATTACGGGGCAAGGAAGTTCAAAGAGATAGGGCATGAGGTAAGGTTGATGAGTCCTCAGTTTGTAAAGCCTTATGTAAAGACGAATAAGAATGATGCTGCAGATGCAGAGGCAATTTGTGAAGCTGTGAGCCGACCTAGCATGAGGTTTATCTCTCTTAAGAGTATTGAACAACAAGATATTCAAGCTTTGCATCGTTATCGTCAAAGGCTTGTTCAACAAAGAACGGCATTAGTCAATCAGATAAGAGGCCTTTTAACGGAGTATGGTATTATTGTTCCTTAAGGAATTACTTATATCCGTAAACAATTGCCACAAATCTTAGAGAACCAAGGAAACGAGCTTACTAAACTAGGGCTCGAGATATTCTCTGATCTCTATCAGGAAATTTGTCGAAATGATCAAGAGATAAAAAGCTTAGATAAAAGAATTGGTCTTCTTTGCCAACAAAATGAAGCTTGTCAGCGGCTTGCCAAGATTGATGTAATTGGTTCACTCACGGCAACAGCGCTTGTTTCTGCAATTGGAGATGTTCATGCCTTTAAGAATGGCAGGCACCTCGCTGCCTGGCTAGGACTTGTCCCGCGTCAGTACTCAAGTGGTAACAAACAAATGCTATTAGGGATTAGCAAGAGAGGTGACAGCTATATAAGAACACTTCTTATTCATGGAGCAAGGGCTTTTATCAGCCTTGCAAAAAGGCGATCTCTCTGGTTACAAAAATTGATTGAAAGGCGTGGAAAGCAAAGAGCATATGTGTCCAGCCCCCAATTAGAAGTCCAAGTTTAAGTTCGTATTTTGGTTAGTATTTCCTTCATTTTTATAGATATAAATTCTCTGATTTTGTGTTTGTTTATCTGGATGACTGATGTGAGCTCGAGGAGCAGGTGGTCTGTATCCTAGGGATGAATGAGGCCTTACATGGTTGTAATGCTGTCTCCATTCTTCTATAAGCACTTGAGCTTCTTTAAGGGTGTAAAATACTTCTCCATTGAGAAGCTCATCTCTCAATTTTCCGTTAAAGCTTTCATTGTAGCCATTCTCCCAAGGGGAGCCTGGTTCTATGTAAGCTGTTTTAACATTAAAGCTTTGAAGCCAGTCTTTAAGAACTTGAGCTCTAAATTCACTGCCATAGTACGTTGAGAAGGAAGAATAATAAAGTAGCCATAATAAGCGTGTGAACCTTTAAAGTTGTATTTGTGATTAACATTTAAAGGAGCTTATTATGACTAATGCTTATATTAATGCAGAGCCATCTATTTTAGTAGCAATTGATATTTCTAAGGAACGCCATGATATTCTGATCGAGTTTCCTGATAAGATAAAGCGTAAACGGATGATTATAAGGAACATCCAAGAAGATTATGATCTTTTAATAAATTATCTTCATGCTTTTAATACAAAGGTTATTGTTGGATTTGAAGCAACAGGGAACTATCATCGATGTCTAGCTTGGCGCCTTCTAACAGAAAAATTCCACTTAAAGCTCATCTCCTCTGTTGCATTGGCTCGAACAAGAGAAGCTCTTCATAATAGTTGGGATAAGAATGATCCTAAGGATGCCCAAGTGATCCTCTATATGCTTAAAGTTGGTATAACTCAGCATTATCATGACCCTTTACAAGGCAACATCCTTCATCTTCAAGAACTTTCTAAAACCCATGAAGTTATCTCAAAATCTAAAACAGAAGCCTGGCATCGTATCCTAACGCACTACCTCCCTTTATATTTTCCAGAAGCTGCTCGTTTTCAGGGAAAGTCTCGGAGTACTTGGTTCATTAACTTTCTTTATCATTTTCCAACTCCAACGAGCATTACACATTTTTCAAAAGAAGATTTTATTAAAGAAGCTTGGCCTATTGTTGGAAGGAAAGTCTCGAAGCAAAATCTTTTGGGAGATATCTATGAGACAGCGAAGGCATCTATAGGACTCCCTTTAGCGATAGACTCTCCAGCAATTCTGATGTTCAAGCTTGTCTTACAAGAAGCTCTCCACCTTATTAAGCAAAGACAGATCATTGAGAACCAAGCGGAATCACTCCTTAAGGAGAATAAAGACTATCAACTGCTCAAGCAAGTACCTGGCATTGGTCCTATTCATGCTTTAACTATTCTTGCAGAAGCAGGAGATTTAAGGCGCTTTGCTCATCATCGCCAGTTTCTTAAATATTGTGGACTTGATCTAGCAACGTATCAATCAGGCTTATTTAAAGGGCAAACTAAATTATCAAAATATGGTAATGCACGCTTGAGAAGAACTTTTTGGATGGCTTCTCAAACTGCTATTCTCAAGGTCGATAATAGCTTTCGAGACAAGTTTGAACGTTATATTGCAAGAGATCGTGACAACCGTGACCTCAGACGTAAAGCCTATACAGCTGTAACAGCTAAAATGGCAAGAACTGTTCATGCCATTATAAAGAATAAAACAGATTATCGCCCCTTCTATATTCAAGGGAGCGATACCAGGCGGAAAGACCCCTCTCTGTAAGGGCCGTAAGGGCGCTTAGGCGACCCTGTAGATAATGTTTGGGCTTTCTGCTTGGAATTGTATCTCTTATTAAGGATGGTGAGGGCTGAGAATCTTCTGACCCTGTGTTTACTATGGATGAGAACTTCTTCCGCAAAGTAGAGTCCGCCTGCTTGACTTATTTAAACTCATGAGGGCATACTCATGATATAAGGTTTGCTGCCTATTAGCTCAATATCTTCCTAATATAGGACGTTGTCTGCGCGAATATACTCAGGGATGCCTTCTTGGGGTATCAGCCCCATTCGTGTAAAAAGGTACGCTCCTGAATAGTATAGATTCTCTTGGAAAGGTATTGTTTATTTTTCACTCATCAAAGTAGGGATACTTTAGAGTTCAGTTATAGTTCCTAGAAATCTTAATGTCTCAGTATAAACTTTAATTTTTTTGTTCTGACGGTCTTTTATCCATTCTGTAATACTTTTGTTCCAAACTTGAACTGTACCCTCTTCCTCATTTTCTTCGAATAGTTTCATTTTTAAGAAGGCATCGCCGAACTTATAATAATATTGTTCTTTCGAACCAGAATCCATAATCCAATAAACTTCCCTTCCAAAAGGAGTATCATGAAGTAATTTTGACTTACTATCCAGTTGCTTTAATCTATTTAAATCAACAAACTCATTTGAGGGATCAAGCGATAAAAACAACCTAACTCCATTTTTATCTATTAAAGTAATATCTGGTGTAGGAGAAAAATCACGTGAGACATTAACTGTCAAAGGAGCAGATAAATTTATGAATAAGGCACCATTATCAATCGTTGTAAAAATAGGGGCATTTGTGATCATAGCCTTACGTATTTTATTTTCAAAAAAAGTTATGTAGTGGGGAGTCGTACGATACTGGGTTGTGTCATAATAATCTAATAGAAGATTAATAACTTTAAAAGAAGGATGTGCATATTGAAAGCCTGCACTAATAAAACATACTTTTGGTCGAATTTCTGCTAAAATCTCCTCATTTGTACTTTCGTTTGTTAAAGAACCATGATGGGGTATAATTAAAACATCAGATTGTAAAAGTGCTCTTCTGTCATTTGGAACATCATTCCATGTTTCTCCTTCAGCGTCTCCAGTAATAAGTATTGATCTATTATTATGAGAAACTTTAACAATCATGCTATCGGCATTTGTATCGCCTTTGCCATTTGCATTAATGCTTAGAATGTCTACTGTAGGAATAGAGCCAGTTCCAGTAAACTTACAGTGTGTTTTAAATTGCTGGTTCTTGTAAGCATTGCTTGAGTTTAATGTGTCATAGTCTTGCGTAGTTCCTAAGATATTTTTACCATCTATGTGATCTCTAAATGGTTTTTTGTATAAATCAAACATCCCCCCTAAGACATATATATCAGGCTGCAAGTCAAGTTCTTTAACTAAGCTAGAATGATCCTTGTCAGGGTGTGATATAAAGACTGATTTTAATCGAGGCCCAACAAATTCCTTAAACTTTGTTTTAAAAAGTTCTTTATAAGCTGTAGTATTGCCTGAAACAGGCCCGCCTGGCAGAGTAAACTTCTCTTGATCTACAGATGCTGTTTTTAATGGATGAGTAGAATTTTCAGTAATTATATATTGTGTGTTAATTTCACTGTCGCCCCTTCTATCATCATCATATTTAACGAAGCTAGCATAAGCTGTTCTTCCTGCATCGAAAACCATAGATTGCCCATTAAACCTGACGGCAATAGCATTACCTTGGCCACAATCGAAAATTGCAATTTCGCAGGAAGAAAAACCTAAATTAACATGACTTAGAAATATTAAAAAAAATGTTGATAATTTTAATATGCGACTAGAATAAATCATTTCTCAACTCCCAAAAATATTAAATACATCTTCTTTTCTTAAAATTTCATTGTCAATGGCAAATACGCGACATTGTGTTTAATACAGTAAAATAAACGATCCTTTTCTTAACTCCTATCCGCCTTATCTAATTATTTACCTCTTGACCTTATACTTAGGTACAGGGTTTAGACTGTACTTAAAGAAGAAAGTTAAGAGAAGTAATATGAAGACATCCGATAAAGCACTAACTATTAAGAAGATAGCCCAAAAGGCTGGTGTTGGAATTGAGACAATTCGCTTTTACGAGCGTAAAAACCTTTTAAATAGGCCAGGACGTACAGCCTCAGGATATAGAATATTTTCTGAAGAAGATATAAAATGTATCCGGTTTATTAAAAAAGCTCAAGAACTCGGTTTTTCCTTAGCAGAAATCAACGAGCTTCTGTCACTCAAAAATAATGCTTTGACTGCTCGAAACGATGTCTATCAAAAGTCGCTTCAAAAGATTCAATTAATTACAGAGAAAATAGAAAGCCTTCAAAAAATCAAAAATAGTCTTGAGCATCTTGTTGGATGCTGCAAAGGAGAAGGCACAATAGAAGAGTGTCCTATTATTGAGGCATTTGAAGCTAGTACAGAAGAAGAACTTAAGGAAAATAGCCATGGAAGATAATAAGAAACACGCACGCTATTCTATACATCATATGAAAGCAACACTTCCAATAGGAAGCTCCCAAGTAAGTACTATAGAATATATATGCCCTATGCATCCTGAAGTTATAAGTTTGAAGCCTGGCACTTGTCCCAAGTGTGGGATGGCACTAGAGCCTAAAGCAATTTCACACAATGAGGAACATAACCGAGAACTTGAAGACATGCAGAAGCGCTTTTGGAGTGCTACCATCCTTTCAGCCTTTGTTCTTTTGCTTTCAATGGGGCCTATGGTGAAAGAGGATATCTTCAATAATCTGTCTCCCTTCTTCTTAAGGTGGAGTGAATTTGTTTTATCAACTCCAGTTGTTATCTGGGCTGGATGGCCATTTTTTCAAAGAGCCGTTTTATCTTTGAAGAATAAGAGCCTCAATATGTTCACTCTGCTTGCCTTAGGGATTGGAACTGCATATATCTATAGCTGCGTTGCCCTATTTTGGCCGCATTTATTCCCGTCAACGATAATAATACATGGTCATGAAGTTGCCCTTTATTTTGAATCAGCATCCCTTATCACAGCACTTGCTCTCTTAGGGCAAGTGTTAGAGCTAAAAGCAAGAGATAAGACCAATCAAGCTCTTAAATCTCTTTTAAGTCTTATGCCTGATACAGCAAGACTTGTGGAAGAGAATGGTCATGAGCATGATATTGAAATTAGCAATGTAAGAATGGGAAATGTCTTAAGAGTACGTCCTGGCGAAAAAATACCTCTTGATGGGATTGTGCTTGAAGGTACAAGCTTGGTCGATGAATCCATGGTCACAGGGGAGCCTGTTCCGGTTGATAAAAGTATTGGCTCAAAGGTTATAGCAGGAACTCTCAATGGTACAGGGTCGTTCCTTATGAGGGTTGAAAAAGAACAAGGGGAAACTCTACTTGCCAAAATAGTTCAGCTTGTGAGTGAGGCTCAAAGAACGAAAGCACCTATTCAAAAACTTGCTGACTCTATATCTTCTTATTTTGTGCCGCTCGTTATCTTAGCTGCGGTAGCTACTTTTATTGTTTGGTTTATCTTTGGCCCTGAACCTCGTCTTAACCACGCTATTATTAATGCTGTTGCTGTTCTTATTATTGCTTGCCCCTGTTCCTTAGGGCTTGCAACACCGATGTCAATTATGGTTGGGACAGCCTTAGGCGCTCAAAGAGGAATTCTCATAAAAAATGCAGAGTCCATAGAGGCCTTAGAAAAAGTAGATACTCTTATCGTTGACAAGACAGGAACTTTAACTCTTGGTAAACCTCAAGTTACATCAATTTTTACCAATAATGCTTTTAAAGAAGATGAGCTCTTACGCTATGCTGCAAGTTTAGAGATCGCGAGTGAGCACCCATTAGCGGAAGCAATTGTAATGAAAGCGCAAGAAAAAGGCTTAGAGCTTTTTAAAGTAAAAGATTTTCAATCCATCTCAGGTAAAGGTGCAAGAGGGCATATAAAAGGCCATGAAGTCATGGTTGGAAGTAAAAGCTTTCTCGATGAACATGATGTGGATACATCCTCCTTTATTAATAAAACTGAGAAGCTACGGAAAGAAGCACAAACAGTGATATTCATTGCCATTGATGGAGAAGTAAAAGGCATAATTGGTATTGCTGATCCTATCAAAGAATCCTCAAAGGAAGCAATTAATCATCTAAAAGATTTAGGCATAAAGATTTATATGGTCACAGGCGATCATGAGACCACAGCAAAAGCTGTTGCCAATAAGCTTGGAATTGAAAACGTAAAAGCAGGTGCTTTACCAGCTGATAAGCTAGAAATTATGAAATCTCTCCAAGCATCAGGATCAAAGGTGGCTATGGCTGGGGATGGCATAAATGATGCCCCTGCATTGGCTCAAGCGGACGTAGGCATTGCTATGGGGAATGGCACGGATGCTGCTATTCATAGTGCAGGAATTACTCTTATTAAAGGTGACTTGAGAGGTATTGTGCAAGCAAGACACTTGAGTGTTAGTATCGTGCAGAATATCAAACAGAATCTCTTTCTTGCCTTCATCTATAACACTTTGGGTGTTCCAATTGCAGCAGGTGTTTTATATCCATTCTTTGGTGTTTTGCTTAATCCTATCTTTGCAGCTGCCGCCATGAGCTTAAGTTCGGTTTCTGTCATATGGAATGCCTTGAGGTTAAGGAATTTAAAATTTTAATAAAGTGTATTAGCACTATTTTAAGATCTTCACTTATATGATAAATATTTGAGGGAGGAAGGCTATGAACAAAATATTTAATTTAGTGGGCATTTATGTCCTTACAATATTGCTATTTACCTTTGAAGGGCTTGCCCATGGGGATGAAGACCATGGAGAAAGTAAGCCTTCTCCGCAGGAAAGTACCTCGACTTTAGAGTCCCTTCCCAGTGATTTAAGCTTGCTTCAAAGAGTTTTTTTGCCTCAACAAAAGCAACGTGCGGCTAATCTTAAAGTTTTACAAGCACAAGATATGGACCGTCCTCAGTATGTACTTCTCCCAGCTAAAGTTGTTGCAAGCCCTAATGGCTATGCTCAAGTGCATGTTCCTCAAGCCTCAAGAGTAGTTGCAGATCCAACTTATCCTATGCCCACGACAGGAGATAAGGTCGAGGCGAATCAAGTGATCGCTATTGTTGAGCCTCTTGTGAGTTCAGTTGATTTAACGGACAAGAAAACAGAGCTTTATAAAATTGAAGGTGAAATTGCACAACTTGAAAGAGATGTTGAGCGACTAACCACTTTAGGAAAATTTTCAGCACGTAAAAAGCTTGAAGATGCAAAAACAGATTTAGAAAGTGCTAAAAAACGCAAGCAACAAATCTTAACAACAGGACTTGGGCGTGAGGTTATCCGTGCACCTATTGCAGGCATCCTTAGTGATTCACATCTCTTGCCTGGGCAAATTGTTCAACCAGGACAGCCTATTGCAGAAATTGTGGATCCTGCTTCTTTTCAAATTGAGGCGTACACGTATGATTACGCCCTCACAAACCAAATCAAAGAAGCCTCTCTTAGATCTTCTCTAGAGCCTGAGAAAGTTTATCCATTAACCCTTAAAGGCTTAAGCCCAAAGGTGGGTGAGAATGATCAGGCACGTCATATTTTATTTAACCTAAAAGAAACAGCTCCTGCTCTCATGATCGGTGAATTTGTTGATGTTTTAGTCTCGCTTCCTTCAACCTTTAAAAAGGTTATCATCCCACAAACAGCTCTTTTTAAGAATGGTAAAAATTATAATGTATTTATCCTTGCAGAACCTGAGCTTATTCTTTCACGCCCCATTCAAGTTGGGGTATTTTTTGACGATAAAGCTGAAATTCTTGAGGGGTTAAAACCTGGCGAGCGTGTGATTGAAAATGTTGAGACTCTGGCAATAGTTCTTAAGAAATAGGCATACTATGTTTACAAAGATTGTTGAATTCTCCTTAAAAAATAGATGGCTTGTCCTCTTCTTATATATGGCTGCTGTCATCTATGGCTCTTGGATTGTGCCTAAAATGCCAATTGATGTCTTCCCAGATCTCAACAGGCCCACAGTAACCCTTTTAACTGAAGCGCCAGGGTTTGCTCCTGAAGAAGTGGAAAAGCAAGTAACCTTCCCTATAGAGACAGCCATGAATGGACTTCCAGGCGTGATGCGTGTGAGATCTACCTCTGGCATTGGTCTTTCAATCGTTTATGTTGAATTTGATTGGGGCACTGATATTTACCGTAATCGGCAGCTTGTGAATGAAAGGCTTAATACGACACTCTCACAACTTCCTGCCAATGTTATCCCTGCTTTAGGGCCTGTGACTTCCATTATGGGTGAGATTCTTTTAATTGGTGTGAGTTCTCTGCGTGGTGAGACTTCTCCTATGGATTTAAGAACGATTGCAGATTGGACAATGAGGCCACGACTTTTAAGTATTCCAGGGGTTGCTCAAGTGATTCCAATTGGGGGTGAAGTAAAGGAGTATCAAGTTCAACCTTTGAACCACCGGATGCTTGGATACAATGTAAGTTTAGAAGATGTACTAAAAAGTCTTGAAGGGTTTGCTCAAAATACAACGGGCGGTTACTTTGAGAAATTTAAAACAGAGTCTTTAATTAGATTCTTAGGGCTTACAAACAAGCTTGAGGACCTTAAAAAGACGCCTCTTAGATATCAAGGAGCCCACGCGTTAACCCTTGATCAAGTCAGTCATGTTGTCTTTGCTCCCACGGTTAAAAGAGGAGATGCCAGCATTAATGGCAAGCCTTCTGTTATTCTATCAATTCAAAAACAACCAGGCGCTGATACGACTTCTTTAACGCGTGACATTGAGAAGAATCTTAAAGAGCTTCAAAAGACAATGCCTGCAGATGTTAAAGTGGATCAAATTCTCTTCAAACAATCAACCTTTATTGAAAATTCAATATTGAATGTTGAAGAAGCTTTAAGAGATGGTGCCCTCTTAGTTTTAATCATCCTATTTGCCTTTTTGATGAACTTCAGCACAACCTTTATCAGTATTACCGCAATTCCCATTTCAATTCTAATTACGGCCGTTATCTTTCATCAGTTTGGCTTATCCATTAACACCATGACCTTAGGTGGGCTTGCAATTGCCATTGGAGAGCTTGTGGATGATGCTGTTGTTGATGTTGAGAATATCCTAAGGCGCCTTAAATTAAATGCCAAGCTCAGTACCCCTCTACCTATTATTCAAGTGATTAAAGATGCTTCAGTTGAGGTTAGAAGTTCGATCATTTATGCAACCCTGACCGTCGTGCTTGTTTTTCTGCCTCTTTTTGCGTTAAGCGGTATTGAAGGCAGACTCTTTAGCCCTTTAGGGGTTGCTTATATCGTCTCAATTCTAGCCTCGCTCCTTGTATCGATCACCTTAACGCCTGTCTTATCTTATTATCTGCTGCCGCGTATTAAGGCAATAAAGCATGGTGATAGCTGGCTTGTGAGGCACCTTAAAGAGTTGGATACCAAAGTTCTTCAATGGTCATTCGCACGTCCTAAAATTCCTATTCTTACAACAGTCTTACTTACCCTTTTATCGGCTGCATCGGTTCCCTTTTTAGGCAAAGCCTTTCTTCCTTCTTTTAATGAGGGAACAGTGACCATTAACTTAAGGCTTCCCCCAGGAACATCCCTTGAGGAGACCAATCGGGTGGGCACGATTGCAGAAAAGCTTGTTTTAGAAGTCCCTGAAGTGATCTCTGTTGGGCGCCGAAGTGGGCGTGCTGAACTTGATGAGCATGCAGAAGGGGTTTACTCTTCTGAAATTGATGTAGATTTAAAACCTTCAAAGCGCTCTCGAGAAGAGGTTTTAAGTGATCTCCGTAAGCGCCTTGCAACCCTTCCAAATGCAGTCATCAATATTGGGCAGCCAATTTCTCACCGCTTAGATCATTTACTCTCTGGCGTCAGAGCAGAGCTTGCCATTAAAATTTTTGGAGAGGAGCTTGATCGTTTAAGAGAAAGTGCTGATAAAGTTAAGTCTCTGATGAAGGACATTAAAGGCATAACGGATTTGCAGGTTGAACAAATAAATTTAATTCCTCAAGTTCAAATTATTCCTAAAAGAGCAGAAGCTCTTAAGTATGGCATTAATGTTAATACCTTAGGAGAAACAATTGAAACTCTTTTATCAGGAAAAATTGTGACCCAAATCTTAGAAGGGGCTAGAAGATACAATCTTGTTGTTCGTTTGCCTCAAGAAGAAAGAGCAGATCTTGATAAAATCCGCAATACTCTTATTGACTCATCTGCAGGCAAAATCCCTTTATGGTTTGTGGCTGACATTCAAGAAACCCAAGGTCCCAATCAAATAAGCAGGGACAATACCCAAAGGCGTATCGTTGTCTTTGCCAATACTAAAGATCGCGCTTTAGGCGATGTTGCGGAAGATGTTCAAAAAAAGCTTGCTTCTCTCAAGCTTCGTGAAGGGTATTTTATTAAGTTTGAGGGACAGTTTGAAAGTCAGAAGTCAGCAACCCAGCTTATTTTCCTTCTTTCTCTTCTCTCGCTCATAGGTATTTTTATCCTGCTTAATAGCCACTTTAAATCAGCCCCGCTCACGCTCATTATTATGGCAAATGTGCCTATGGCGCTTATTGGAAGTGTTGTTGCAATTTGGGTGACCAATCAAACACTCTCAGTTGCAAGTCTTGTTGGCTTTATTACGCTGACAGGCATTGCCACCCGCAATGGTATTTTAAAGATTTCGCACTATCTTCATTTAATGAAATATGAAGGGGAGAAGTTTACAAAAGAGATGATTATTCGTGGCTCACTCGAGAGATTATCTCCTGTTCTTATGACGGCACTTGTTGCAGCTTTTGCTCTTATTCCCCTTTTAATAGGTGGAGATCAACCTGGAAAAGAAATCCTTCATCCTGTTGCAGCCGTGATATTTGGCGGCTTGATCTCCTCAACCTTACTCGATACGATCTTAACACCAATTGTTTTCTGGCTGGTTGGACAGCACTTGGTTAAAACACAAAAACTCATTATAGAATAGAAGGAGTATTAAATGAAAAAGAAGTTTTTAAACGCTTTAGGAATTACGCTTGGAATCACAACCGTAGCCTCTCAAGCATTATCCCATGAAGGCGAGTCACATAAAATGGCATCTGACATGAAAATGAACCATTGTTCATATGAAGATCAACAGGAGTCTACAATTAAAGTTGATGTTTTGCTCTCAAGCCAAGCGCAAAAGGACAAAATTATACCAACAAGAATAAAACTGACATCCATTAAGGATAATAAGGAAATTTTGCTTTCTGATTTAAAAGAAGTCCATACCAAGAAAATCCATGTATTGATTTTTGATCAAACCTTAACTGATTATCAACATGTCCATCCAGAGCCAACAAAAGAGCCTGGGGTTTATGAGTTTAGTTGGTCGCCTAAGAATGAAGGAGCTTATAAGATATGGGTCGATATTGTGCCTCTTAAAACAGGAAAAGAAGAATATGTTACAGCGTCTCTTGCAACAGTTGGAAGCTTTAGCAAAGCTGCTGACAAGCAACTCAGTCAGGAAGCAAAGGTAGACAATAATCTTTATTCTTTAGCGTTTGATATCAAAGAACTCAAAAAAGGCCAAGCCGCTATGGGCAAGATAAAAGTTCTCAATAAGGAAGGAAAAGATGTGAAAGATCTTGAGCCAATTATGGGGGCTTTTGCGCATATTGTTGCCATTAACGAAGATTTTAATACAATTGCTCATGTCCATCCTATGGGTAAAGAACCGACAGATGAGAAGGAAAGAGGGGGACCTGAGCTTATGTTTCATTTTATGCCAGAGAAGTTAGGTTTTTATAAAATATGGTTACAGATCAAACTGGCGGGTAAAGAAATCTTTGTCCCTTTTGGTGTAAATGTGAATTAGGATATTAGCAAGAGAAGTCAGGATGCTGAAAATAGTAAGTTTATTCATGGTCATTATGATTGGGATCGTGTCAACGATCCCAGTCGAGGCAACCCGTCGTCATCGCGTTGCAGCGTTTAGAAAGAAACAAGCTGCAGAGGAAGCAAGAAAATTAAAGGAAAAACAAGAAGAACAATTACAAATAAAGGAAAAAACTAAGCAAGAAGAAGAAACGCCAAGTTTAACACCAAAAAAACAAGAACGTCTTAAAATTATAGCTCCTAAAGTGAATAAGTAAATTTGTGAATAGTATATATTTTATAGATAGATAGTAAATATTTTTATATACCTATTAAGTTCAATTTTCTCACAGTTACCTTTAATTCTTTTTTAACAACAAATTGCCAAGATTTAAATAAAGTAAAGGTTTATGTACATAGGGGGAATGACATGAGTTTATTTAAGGTTAAGTTAAGGATGGGAGCAAAAATAAGATTAGTCTTCATCATGGTACTTTGTCTTATTGTCTCTACGGGCGGCTACTTCCTATTGAAGCCATTCTTTCTTCAGCAAACAAATAAAGCTCAATTTTCTAAGAAAATCCTTTATTGGATTGATCCAATGGAACCTCACATCCATTATGAGGGCCCAGGAAAATCACGCATGAATATGGATCTTATCCCTGTTTACGAAGAAGAACAAAAGAAAGAGACGACTACACTCCAGATCTCACCAAACATTGTTAATAGCTTGGGCGTAAGGACTGCTCCTGTTGAGGAAGGCCCGATGAGCATGACAATTAAGGCATTTGGATCAATTAAAGCTGATGAGACTAAAATTGCTCACATCCATACGTATGTCGATGGATGGATTCAAAAGCTTCACACGAAGGCAACAGATGGAATCGTTGAGAAGGATCAACCTTTATTTGAGATTTATTCTCGTAATCTTGTTTTTTCACAAAAAGAGTATCTCTTAACATTAAAAGACAACTATAAAGAATATAAAGATCCTCAGGCTTCAAAATTAAAAGCTCTAGGTGTTTCTGAAAAGCAAATTAAAGAACTGCTCAAGACGAATAAATCGAGTCCTCTTGTGACAATATATGCTCCTCAAAAGGGCTTTGTTGATAGTTTAAATATACGTGAAGGTATGTATGTATCGCCTGAGACGACGGTTATGAGCCTTACAGATCTTTCAGACGTGTGGGTTATTGCAGAGATCTTCCCTTCTCAATTTTCTTTTGTAAAAGAAAAACAAGTCGCTAAAATTTACTTGCCGCAATCATCCTATCTTAGCTGGCAAGGAGAAGTGGATTACATTTATCCAACAATTGATCTAACCTCTCAAACACTTAAAGTCCGCATACGCCTTAGTAATCCAGAGTGGTTCTTTAAGCCCAATATGCTTGTGGCCGTTGAGATACAAGAAGCGCCTAAACAAGCTCTAACGATCCCAAGCGAAGCTGTTATCTGGAGTAGTAATAAGCAGCATGTCATTTTAGCACTCGGTGAAGGAAAATTCCAAGCGCGTCAAGTGACCACAGGGATTCAATCCGAAGGGCGCATAGAGATCCTCTCAGGGCTCAATAAGGGGGAGCGTGTGGTTACGTCTTCACAGTTCCTCTTGGATTCTGACATTAATCTTAAAGCAGGGTTTGAGCGCTTAGAGGACTCTTCTGCTTCACCCTCAGAGCCCTCAGGACCTCCCTCATGATATCACAACTTATAGACTGGTCACTTAAATTCAGGCACCTCATTTTATTAGGGGCAAGCATTATTCTCTTGTGGGGGGCCTATGTGCTTAAAAAAACCCCTGTTGATGCGATTCCTGATCTCTCAGATATTCAAGTGATTATTAAAACAGATTACCCAGGGCGTGCGCCTAAAGTGGTTGAGGAGCAGGTGACTTACCCCTTAACAACATCTATGATGGCTGTTCCAGGGGCTAAAGAGGTGCGAGGTTATTCTTCTTTTGGCAATTCCTTTGTTTATGTCTTATTCGAAGCAGGAACAGATCTTTATTGGGCACGTTCACGAGTGCTCGAATATTTAAATCAAGCAATCAGCAAGCTTCCCTCAAATGTAAGACCAGAGCTTGGCCCAGATGCAACAGGGGTGGGATGGATTTATGAATATGCTTTGGTCGATCGTACAGGTAAAAGAGATTTAGCGCAACTCAGGAGCCTTCAAGATTGGTTCTTAAAGTATGAGCTGCGTACTGTCCCTGGGGTTGCGGAAGTGGCCACTTTAGGGGGAATGGTGAAGCAGTACCAAATTATCCTTGATCCTTATACCTTAAGGGCTTTTCATCTCTCTGTAGGAGAGGTTATTGAAAGAGTTAAAAAGGCTAATAGTTCAGGGGGCGGGTCAATCTTAGAGCTTGCTGAAGCAGAATATATGCTTCAAGCTGAGGGGTATTTAAAATCACTTCAAGATATTGAACAGATTCCTATAGGTGTTAATAAGAATGGAACGCCTGTCCTCTTAAAAGAGGTCGCTAAAATTCAGCTAGGGCCTCAACTTAGACGCGGCTTGGCAGAGCTCAATGGCCAAGGTGAGGTCGTTGGGGGAATTATTGTCATGCGTTCAGGGAAGAATGCGCTTGAGACAATTGAAGGTGTTAAGCAAAAACTTGAGAGTCTTAAAAAAAGCCTACCTGATGGAGTTGAAATTGTCCCAACCTATGATCGCTCTAAGGTCATTAAGAATGCCATCAACAATCTTTTTGAGAAATTAATAGAAGAGAGCATTGTTGTCGCGCTTGTCTGCTTAATATTCCTCTTTCATCTACGCTCAGCCTTTGTTGTTATTCTCACTCTTCCTCTGGGGATTTTATCAGCTTTTCTTGTGATGTATTATCAAGGGATTAGCGCAAATATTATGTCCTTAGGGGGCATAGCTATTGCCATTGGAGCCATGATGGATGTCGCCATTGTTATGGTTGAGAATGTTCATAAACATATGGAGGCTTGGCAGCATCAACACCCTGGAAAAAAAGCAACACTTCATCAGCATATTGCCCTGGTTAAAGAAGCTGCTTGTGAAGTAGGACCTCCCTTATTTTTTAGTCTCCTTATTATTACCATTAGCTTTCTGCCCGTGTTTACCTTACAAGGGCAAGAGGGGCTTCTCTTCTCGCCACTTGCTTTAACAAAGACCTATGCTATGGCTGCCGCAGCGGGTTTATCGATTACCTTGGTGCCTGCTCTGATTGTTTACCTTATTCGTGGTAAGCTTCCCTCTGAAGATAAGAATCCTATCAATCGTGTGCTGATGAGTCTTTACTTGCGCGCCATAAAACCTATCTTACAGTTCCCTAAGGTCATGCTCTTCGTCTCTTTAGTCCTCTTAGGGCTTACGGCTTATCCAATTGCACGCCTGGGCACAGAGTTTATGCCGCCTTTGCAAGAGGGAGATTTACTCTATATGCCAAGTACCTTCCCAAGTCTATCTGTTGGAAAAGCAACTCAACTCCTTCAACAAACTGACAAGCTTATTGCTCAAGTTCCTGAAGTTGAGACGGTCTTTGGGAAGATGGGCCGGGCTGAGACGGCAACGGATCCTGCCCCCTTAGAAATGGTAGAGACCACGATCCAACTTAAAGATCCTTCTCAGTGGCGAAAAGGAATGACAATGGATAAAATTATTGCTGAACTTGATCAAGCTGTTAAGATCCCAGGGTTTGTTAATCTCTGGGTTCAGCCTATTCGGAACCGCATTGATATGCTCTCTACAGGCATTAAAGGCTCTTTAGGTTTAAAAATTGCTGGGTCTGATCTAAAAGCGATAGAGTCCCTTGGCCAGAAGGTTGAAAAGCTTTTAAAAGAAGTTCCAGGTACTGGCTCTATCTATGCAGAACGCTTGCAAGGTGGGCGTTATATTGATGTTTCAATCAATCGCGCTCTCGCTGCACGATATGGGCTTAATATATCGGATATCCAGGACGTCATTAATACGGCCATTGGGGGAGAGACGATTAGTGAAACGATCGAAGGAATTGAGCGTTATCCTATTAATATACGCTTTCCCTTAGATTGGCGTGACTCCCTGCCAAAGCTTAAGGATTTTCCCATTCTCACACCGACTCAAGCGTTTATACCCTTAGGAGCCATCGCAAATATCCGATTTATAGAAGGGCCTGCTATGTTGCGTCTTGAAAATGCCCGCCCTAGTGGATGGGTGTTTATTGATGTGCGTGATCGTGATTTGAGCTCTTATGTTAAAGAGGCCAAAAACCTTGTGAAAGAGAGACTTTTGCTTCCTGCTGGATACTCCTTAACGTGGGCAGGGCAATATGAATCCATTCAAAGGGCTCAACAAAGTATACTTATGATTGTGCCTCTGACGCTTATAAGCATTCTTTTCCTGCTGTATGCAATTTTCCGTAGGTGGTCAGAACCACTATTGATTATGGGAACTCTCCCCTTTGCTTTAATTGGGGGACTCTGGTTGGTCTACATCTTAGGATATCACCTCTCTGTTGCCGTTAATGTTGGATTTATTGCCTTGGCGGGAGTTGCTGCTGAATTTGGTGTAGTTTTATTGATTTATCTCAATATGTCGATCAAGAAATTTGAAGAAGAAGGAAAGCTTATTACTTTACAAGGCTTACAAGATGCTATCGTTGAAGGCGCTGTCATGAGAGTACGCCCTAAATCAATGACGGTTGCAATTATTCTTGTTGGTTTATCCCCTATTATGTTTGGAAGTGGGCCAGGCTCAGATGTCATGAAACGCATTGCTGCCCCTATGCTGGGGGGGATGATCACGGCGCCTATACTTTCAATGTTTGTTGTCCCCGCTTTTTATCTTCTTTGGCAGAAGTGGCAAAGAAAGCTCACATAAAATTTTGATATACGTCTATTAATGATAATAGTGAAATTCGAATATAGGGGTAGTTTGCGGGAAAGTGTAGGAATTAGGGTTCAATTTTTTTCACCATTTGTAGAACCCTGTAAGGATTATATGCTCCCAGCCGAGGGGTGAGAGATGCGCAAGTTTTTCTAGTGGTACATGT
>Ga0209960_1001574_pt1 | contig 28669 bp, 22 predicted proteins | sample ThiBiot_500_plan_2_FD_183947 | JGI IMG/M metagenome (GOLD analysis project Ga0209960, IMG submission 183947) | Wastewater bioreactor microbial communities from Cape Town, South Africa - Thiocy_expt_500_plan (SPAdes) | ecosystem: Engineered > Bioreactor > Thiocyanate-remediating >... | reverse complement strand
ATCGAAAAGCTATTTTCTCTTGAATATTTATCAGTTCAGCATTTTCAATCGGGTCAGAATAGTAACACCATTTTGCATCGGCATATTCTTTAAATTCAGCTAATGGTTGTGGTAATTGTTCTTCAAGTTGAGGAACATCGGGAATCTCCGAAAGTTGATTAGGATCGAGTGGTAGTTCTGAAGACATTTAGAATAATTGAATCAACTCGCTGGTCTTATATACATGATTACGATTTTTCTTCGAAAAATATTACACAGGATTCTTTTTATTCTTATCATGATTGTTATCAGAATCATCTTCAAATGAAAGAAAGCTTTGTCATTTGAATTATTTTCGGTGAAATTTGATTTCGAAACAAACAATGGGTCGTCGAGGAGATATTGTACCGGTTCATGATAGTAATCATCCATACAGAGATTGTTTTTACGGTTGGGCTGTAATTATTGGAATGTCTACTTTTGCTTTAGCAATAATTGGTGCGGGTACTGGTGGACTTATAGCTTATTCTCGATCTTTAAATTTACCATCAACTACAACTATTCAGCCACCAAGTAAGTTTTCTAACATTGAATGTAGCTATAACTATCGTTTGTATATTCATTATATAGGAACAACAACAACAACTTTTATTCCAAGTGATACATTATTTTCGAATGTAGTTCTTCAACAAAATCAATATCTTATTTCAAAAAATTACAAATACTGTGCTATTATGAAGTCCGATGGTAGTCTTGTTGTTTACACATACAATTCTGGACCAGTAACTGCCATTTGGTCAAGTGGTTCAGGTGGTAGACCATCATCTCAAGGTCCTTTTTCTGCAATGTTGAGTTATGGCATGTTGGCAATTTACAGAGCTCATTCCATTATCATCTGGGATACAGACACATTCAATAAAGGATACGAACCTCATAGATTAGTAATGCAAAACGATGGAAGTCTTGTTATCTACGATGGAACTGATAAAGTACAATGGTCATCTAAATAAAAAAAAACACAATAAATAATCCACCAAATATTTCGATTCCGATAAATCTGCACAAATTCGTGTTGTAAACCCTTTTCTTTTTAAACGATCAAAAACATCAGATTCTACTCTCTACTATTAATGAGTGTGAAATGGGTTTTTTTCGATATGTAATAGTAATAAAACGTTATTTCGAAAGAGGTAGTTTATGAGTCATTGGTGTCGATAACACGTTAGTATGTATGAAATTTCCAACGAAAGAACGCGACTATAAATAGTAAACCTAGGGTAATTTTCGAAATTTATAAAAATGGCTTCACAACAGTTAACAGTCAGACATCGTTTTAAACAAACTCATCAGCTCAATATATCACCTCGGTTTCAATGGGATCATGGCAATGGTTTTTGTGGTGAAGCATCTCTTCAATGCATAGGTAATTACGTGTATAAAATGGCTTCAGATCGTCGATAAGATTGTATCATTTTTATTTAGCTCTTTATCATGGTGCTTGGATATCTCAAAAACTAATTCGTGATGTTAATAAAGGTGAATATCTTCTGCAAAAGTTATCGGATCAAGATCGTCGAGAACCTTTATGTACATTGACAAAATTTCATTTTAAATATGACGAATGGGATTGGAGAAATGCTCAGCAACCACAATTTCGTGATTTTTGCCGTTGGATGAAACAATCGATTTTAAATAAACATCCTGTTATATTTGGTATTTTTCTTCCGAATGATGAGTATGATGATTATGATCATATTGTTCCAGCAGTTGGAATACGATATAGAAACGAAAGCGAATACAACGAAAATGACGAACTTATCTATTATGATATGTATAGTACAACAAGTTTTAAAAAGAAATTAAATGAAGATGAGTTTGCTGCAACAAGAGCTAATATAGATAAGAAAATGCGTGCAAGCGATGGATGTTTACCATTGAATGTAAAGTTTTCTTCAAAGAAAAAGGAACAATGAAATTCATTCATATCATTTAGATTAATTATGGTATTGCAATTACTGGTATTATTGATGAAGATCAAGTGACATTACCAGTTCATTTAGCGGTTTCATCACCACGTGAACCTGATCCTACTTATCAAAATAGACCAACAGATATGAAGGGTACTATTACAATCAATGGACTAATAACTGGCAGTTCCTATGCTCTTCTTCGGTATGCATCCTATAAAGATGTACCAACGCAAGGAGATGAAAATGCTTTTTTACAATCAAACTTTCAAGATAAACATGAATTTATTGCAACAGACACAACATATGTATACGAAGATCCAAGAGAAATCTCATCAAAAGGATCCGTCTATTATCGATGCATTCGAATATGACTCATTTATTATTCACTTATAATACCATGAATTGTTTTTCCTTATGACAATAAAAAAACCCAAAGAACAAGAAAAAGATAAGGCGGCATAGAGGCTATAAATATGTGTAGAGAAGAACATGATTGGGATATTTCAAGATGAGTCCTCGTACTACTCATGTTGCAAACGGTTGTGACTGTCCAATTTGGGCTGCATGTATTCCGGATCAACGGACTTCTACTGAACTGATCGCTCAACTATCTGAGAATCTTAGAATACGGGTAGAACAGGGTGTTGGAAATGCTGCAAAATTATCTGGTCTAACAAAAATCGAGTCAGGTGAATATTTGCCTTTTATAACAGACAAAAGTCATTTCACCGGAGCACTGGTTTATATAACGATTTTATATGAGAAAAATGGTGAACTTCAATTCGTATGTTCAGGGTTTCCAAGAGAAGCCAATGGAAGTGTAATTGTCAATGATAAATATAGTGTGAAATGTACAAAAATGGGCACAATATGGACCGATACTGAAGGAGTCAAACATCGTCGAAGCAACTGAATTTTTTTTATTTATTTTTTAATCTCGAACGAATAAATTATAAATTATGAAAAAGTTCAGTCGATGGATCATATAATTCGACACTATTAAAAGGAGAATTGGTGATATTCACCCCACCAGTAATTAATACTTGACCATTCATTAAGACAGATGCACGATGACTAAAACGTCCATGATATAAATAATCAGTCAATGTCCAAGTTTCTTTCAATGGATCGTACAATTCAGCACTATTTCGTAATGTAGTAAAATCCCCAGCAGTGATTAAAACTTTTCCATCATTTAATAATGAAGCTTGATGAAAAACTCGATCGAATTGTAAATTCACAGTTTTTGTCCAATTTCCTATTACTGGATCATAAATCTCTGCTGTTTTCCAAGAAAAGACCCCACCACCAACTACCAATACTTTTCCATTTAGTAATAGAGTGCCCGTATGTTGGGATCGTTGATAATGCATATCAGCAGCTCTCGTCCAATTTCCTGTACGAGGATCATATAGTTCAGTTTTATTTATCGAATCAGATAAATTGATCGATCCACCGGCAACTAATACTCGTCCATCTTTCAGTAATGCAGCAACATGATCCGATCTTGCATCATGCATATCACTTGTAATTGTCCAATGTCCTGTTGATGAGTCATATATTTCAGCAGTTTTAATTACACTGTCATGAACATCATGAGCACCACCAGTAACTAAAACGTTTCCATCTGATAGAACAGTTGCTTTATGAGCAGATCGTGCATGATTTAAACTACCAGTTATTGCCCAATTTCCTGTTTTAGGATCGTATATTTCCGAACGATTTAGAGCTCGTCGATTAAAATCAAATCCGCCAGTAATCAATATTTTCCCATCTTTCAATGTTGATGCTGTATGAAGATATCGTCCGAAGTTTATGTCCGCACCTATTTTCCATTCATTTGTTGATGGATCATACAATTCAGTACGATTCATCAAATAATCACTACCGCCACCAACAACTAATAATCTTCCATCGGGTAACAATGATGTCGTATGTGACACACGTGCTTCATGCATACTTTGAACAACAGTCCATTCTAAACATACGTAATTATATCTATCCATTGCTATTACTATAAAATTTACTTGTTTTATCGATGGGTCCTGATGCGACACTACTAACTAATATTAATTGTAATAGAATGAGAACTAAAATAAATTTGAAAAGTAAAATTTAGACTCAACTCGTTATAATTGTCGTTTAATAAACTCACTACGCATTTATTCTTGACGTGTATGATATGATATGAAATAGTTAACAAAACTGACATTATTTATATAGATAAGGAAAGGTATTTTCGATAAAAGAAAAAAGAATTTCTTAATAAAATCTTCAGTAACGTAAAAACTTTAGTATACGATGGCCCCAGTGATCAACGACGTATAAATGCAATTGATTATCCAATATGAATGATCTAGGTCCAAAGAAACTAGTTGGATTTGAGCCAAATGGACTTGTAGAACCAGCAATCGTTGTACCATTTGATTCACCAGCGGGAAAAAATTGTATTCGATAATTGAATGCATCGACGACATACATATTATTCATAGGATCCAACATCACATCCATTGGTTGGTAAAATCTTGTGGATGTTGTACCATTCGTTCCATCAGTACTACCAGCAACAAGATTCCAGTTTGTAGCGCCTAATGTCCAACGAACAATGTTATTCGCACCTTGATTAGCAATAAGAAGACTATTAGACAGAGAATCAAAGTACACAGCATACGGAGACGATAATTGATTTGTAGCAAGTCCGTTTCCATTGCCACCAGCTACTAGACTACAACAAGGTCTGCCTGGTTGATAACTCATAATACGATGATTGGACATATCTGCAATATATAGTGTATTGGAAGTTTCATCCAGAAAAAGGCCTTGTGGATTGCAGAGTGTCTTGTTTGAACTAACACAAATACCTGTAATTCCAGCGATAGTATCGCCATACGATGCGTTTTTATACCAACGCTGAATACGATGATTGCCTTCATCAGCTACATAGATTGTTTCGTCATTATTAATAGCGATTCCTTTTACATAACGTAAATCAGTTGAATTTGATCCTTGAGTTCCATTTTCCTGACCAGCTACAGTCGTACCATTTGTTTCACCAATAAAATATTTCTGTACTCGACTATTTCCCCAATCCGTAATATAAAGTGTATTTGACATATATAACACCATATCCCACGGTCCGGTGAATTCATTTGATTTATCGCCAATTGCTACATTATTCTTAATTGCCATGATACCAGTAGAGTTCCATCGAAGAGGAGGACAAATTATGTTGACAACTGAACACAGACCACTTCTTCTTTGTGAAGAGACTTTTTTTTTAAATTGAAACTCACTTGGTTTGTTCTTAGTCAATATTATAATTAAAACTGCAAGAATCACTACAACCACCAGACAAAGAATTACAGCGATAGTAAATACAATGTTTCGTCGAGTACAACTATAGAATGAATAAAATAAAATATAGAACTAATAGGAAAAAATAAGACTAACATTTTCTTTTTATTTTCTTTCAAATGACGATGATGATTATTGGCTACATCCCGTTGCCCACTTGATACTAATTGATTTTTATGAAAACTACTCTGATACGATGATACCTTTGATGATGAACGAGAAGATTGGATTTGAGTTGAAGTTTGAGATGATGTTCCGACTCTGACATGAATAATGCCATGAGCTCGTTTCTTTACTTTTCTCTTCCGACGAGATCTATAAGATGATATGATCGAAGTTGTTGGAGTTTCAACTGAAACAGAATCATTGAATTTGGACATGTTTGTTACGAAATGATGTCTGTGACATCTTGTTTGGCTTTTTATATATTGAAGAAACCAAAGAAACATTTTTCGAATTCATTATTGAATTTTTGAAGTCGATTATTGCCCACATGCACAGTTAAACACTTTATATCGACATAAATCTTTGAAAATAAATCCTGTCTGTACTTCTTGAATACATATATCTGCTAGTTCATTTAGTTCTTGTGTCAATTTATTTAATTCGTCTCGACAATGTTGCAAATTGTCTTCATTAAAATCATTTTCTTTCCGAATTTCTCGTAATTCTCTAGGTACTTTGTTTAATTTCATCGAAAGAATGAAGTGAACTGTCACAGACCTAATCCTCACCCTCAAGATAGAGTTAATATAAATGATCGAATAAAAATGCGCAATTAATGCATCATTGATTTAGTGACTCATTTTGTTATTAACTTTATAGACAGAAAGGTAATCGAAACAAGGAGAAATAAAGCGTCATCACTATTATCGTTATATATAAGCTGATGTTGTGTAATGGTCATGTATTATTACACTTTTTCTATATTCGAATATTGTCATATAAGCAAATGAGTATGTTTTAAACTATTCACAATATTTATTATAACTATATACGATTGTGTTTTTTGTGTTGTAGGTTTTATTACCAAAAAACTTGAAAAAAAATTAGGTGTAGATTTAAATGGAGATGGTGTCATCGGATCTGGTATGTACAGTCTATAGTTCTTAAGTGTTTTAAATTTATTTATTCAAAAAATTAGGTCCTCGATATCCTGGAACGAATTCACGTATGTTTGATAAAATCGAACGAGCTACTCACATGGATATCGACGGTGACGGAATGATTGGTGGACGGCCGAAATATCCTCCTCGTTCTCATTACAATCAACACGATAAAGCTCTCATCGATGACTTAGAAAGACGTACCAATATGGATTTAGATGGCGACGGACGAATCGCAGGACGACCAAACTATCCACCATATCATAATCAACCAAATAATGACCTTGTCAATGAATTGGAAAGACGTACAAACATTGATCTCGATGGTGATGGACGAATCGGTGGACCACCGCACTATCCACCGTATGGCAATTCACCTTATCAACAGCCGTATCCAAACCAACCGAATAATGGTCTCATTAATGAATTGGAAAGACGCACAAATATTGATCTTGATGGCGATGGAAGAATTGGTGGACCACCACAGTATCCACCCTATGGCAATTCATCTTATCATCAGCCATATCCAAACCAACCGAATAATGGTCTCATTAATGAATTGGAAAAACGTACTAATATGGATTTAAATGGTGATGGACGCATTGGTGGACCACCACAGTATCCATCGTATGGCAATTCACCTTATCATCAGCCGTATCCAAACCAACCGAATAATGGTCTTCTCAATGAATTAGAACGACGTACTGATATTGATCTTGACGGTGATGGACGTATTGGCGGACCACCACAGTATCCACCATATGGTAATCAACCGAATAATGCCCTCATTAATGAATTGGAACGACGTACTAATATTGATCTTGACGGTGATGGACGTATTGGTGGACCACCACAGTATCCACCATATGGTGGTGGTTCACATTATCCACCAAATCATAATTTGCCTAGTGGTGGCCTTTTAAATGAACTAGAACGACGTACAAATATTGATCTCGATGGTGATGGACGAATTGGAGGAGCCCCGAATTATCATGGCTATAATCGTTGGTAGAAATGATCTGACATAATATAACTAGAAAAAAAAATTTTCAAAATATTTTTAAAAGATTGTTTATTAAAGCATTTTTTTTTCTATCAGTAATCTTAAAAGTCAGTCTCTGAGAAAACCTAGTGAAATATGCTACCGACGATGGTGGCCCATCTCTGATTTTGCGGATTTTTTTATATGTTGTGCGGACCTATGAGTATAGTGCTGAATAAAATTTTCAGCTCGATCGGACATCGTCTTCATCGCGAAATCGTCGGGACACGAGCCCGGTATTCGCTTTTTACCGCAATCAATTGTTTTTCATTTTCAAACTTTCGCAGAAATTCACTCTGAATGTTGATTTGAAACAAGGCCAAACAAAAAAAAGTAAAAAGTAGTTGACAGCAGTGGCTGAAATCCTTGGGATTCGGAATCCATACGGAATCCACCCATACGTACGTATATGCATATATAATACATATACATATATGCATATTATATACAATATAAACAGTGACTTCAAGGAATCAAGGGAAGTCAAGGATTTCAAAGATTCCAAGGAAGTCAAGGATTCCAAAGAATCCAAGAAAGCCAAAGAACTCAAGGATGTCAAAGAATCCAGCAGTTGGTATTAGTGAAGAGGCTAAGTTATTGCTTCATGTTCATGTTTATTTTCATCAAATTTCGTTGGCTGTACGGATGGCGATATGAAAAAATAGCCCGTGCAAATGTTCCCATCGGGGACAAGAGAACATCAATTTTTGTCGAACGTTGTTGATTTGAGTGTAGACAGGCCGGATTTGAGTACAAAGTGGGGTTGAAGGTCAAAAGAACATCAATTCAGAAATTCTGTATAGATGATCAGTACGGGTCGAAAGTTACTCGAATCCTAAGTATTCAAGGTCCGATAATCGGAATTCATAGATAGATGTTGAAAATTGTTAATGAAGTATTTTCATGAAAAGGTGGAGATTTTAGGAATTGAATATTTTTACAAATATTGATAACAGAAGTCAAGTATGCAGAATCACAGTTTGGTATAGAATTCTCTAACCATGAAACTATGTGTTACTCATTAGAAGAATTATATTTTGGGAAAATAGTGATATTACAATCAGATGTCTAATTCCACTACAAATATAATTCAGATCACAGATAAAAAATAATAGTCAGGAACTAATTGATATTTCACCGTAAAGGTACTGCAAATAAAAACGAAATTTTATTTTGTCAATTTGAATTCGAACTTATATCAGTCATATGTTACTGAATAGTGGGTGTATTATCAAACTGTGGGTGAAGACGGTAATTAGTGACCAGTAGGTATAGTACCAAAGTGTGAGTGATGGCGGAAATTAGTGAACCGTAGGTATAGTATGAAACCGCGGGTGCAGGTCTATATAACGGAGATAAATTCGACTTCGAAATTCAAATTGATACAGTGAGAATTTGAGTGAGAAGTAAAATTTTTGAAAAATTTGACCTGTTTTCGCAGTCGAATACGCAGCTATTCGTGCTTGACATCCTTGGATTCTTTGGAATGCTTGACTTCCTTGGATTCTTTGGAATCCTTGACTTCCTTGGAATCTTCGAATTCCTTCGATTCTTTGGATTCTTTGACATCCTTTGAATCCTTGGAGTTTTTTACACCCTCACCCTCAAGTAGAATCCGTGGATTCCTTTTCGCTGAAAATGACATGATTGAATTATTCTTCTAGTAACGATTACGTCTCTCCAATGCACATATATATAGAGATTATTTGTGAAAGAAAAGTATTTTTCTTTCTTCATTTTCGTCGAATAACTGCATAGGAGTGAAAATTCTGATCCTCAGTGATTCCTTTTTGTAGAACAAATAATAGTACGTGTCACATATGGGTATCTGCTCATCCAATATGAACAAATTACCTCCGCGTGTTCCTGGTCAAGCTAATCCATTTTATTGGGCTTGTCGAAATGGTGAGATTGATAAGGTACGAAAAATGTTGCCGAATTTAACATATGAACAAGTAAATGAGATTCAACCAAATGGAAGTACTGCTTTGCATGCAGCTTGTTTTTATAATCGCCCACAAATCGTTCAATTATTGCTTAATAGTGGATGTTCGCGTACAATTGTTAATTCCCATGGAAACACAGCTTACCAAGAAACAACTATTCCCGAAATTCGAACTCTCTTTGAGCGTCCCCCATCGAAGAGATTCGTAGATGAAAATGCAACTGAATCATTTAAATTACTTACTAAAGATGGTAACGACGTCAAAAAAGGAAGTAATGTTCCTGATGATTGGGTCAAAGGACATACATCAGCGGATGACGCGCATGAAGCACAATTTATGATTGCCATGGCAAGTTCATCGAATCCATTGAAACAAATAGTCAAAAGTCAAGCCGAAAAAGAGAGTATACAAAATGTCACTGAATTAGTTTCACATTCAGTTCCAGAGAAACATTTAAAATATAAAACTATGCGTGAATTATATGACAAATTCATGAAGAAAATGGGTGTTGGTCATCTTCTGTCAATGTATACACTAGAAACTCCACTTTATAAGAATTTACAGACTGATGTTGATTCATTTACAGTTCTACTCTATTTTCATCTTGATGAATTACAAGGTCGAGCATTTCAAGGACGATCTTATCGTGGTGCAACAATGACTCAAAGTGATATTGGTGCATATCGATGGGCTTTGGAGAGAGAGGGTTATGTACTAGAGACTCGTGTACTTCAATCAACATCACTCGAAAAATCCAAAGCACAAATGTTCGCAGCACTAAAACCGAATGAAGGTCCCCACGTACGTCATTCAGTCTTATTAACATTAGACTTCCCACAAAAATGTCCAACAGCTATCAATTTAAACAAAATATCTGAAACGATACCTGCTCTGTCAGAATTCGAAGACGAACAAGAAATATTGGTTCTGCCATATACTTTATTTTCGGTGAGAGATATAAAAATTGATTCTCAAAGTGGTCAGTATCGTATTACACTTACAAACGTTCCAACTCCAAAAACATCGCTACTGGAATGCATAAAACATGTTCAAACAGATTAATTTTGATGCTTTTTTCATGTTGAATGAACTGACTAACTTGAATACGTTAATTTAAAATAAGAATTAATATAGTTTTGACCTGGGCATTTTATTCTAACATTATTAATTTTCTCTTTCTTTGTTTTATTATTACTAGATGAAAAACATGGATCCGTTGAAACGTAAATCAGAAAACGTAGCAAAAAAATTTGCCAACCATTTCAATTCGATTCACAACACCATTATTGGCATTATAGTCATTTTGGTCTTTGTAAGTCTTCCACTGGCTGCGTTGATCATCGGAGGTATGAGAATTAATGAATGTCCAATTCAACGAATGATACCAATTTGGTTGCTGGTTGTTGGTGTAATAGGAGTTGCCGCCTTCGGTTGCTTGATCATATCGGTAGAGACCGTCTTACAGTTGAATAATATATTTACTATATGTTTATAAATTTATTTTCTTTAAGCTTATCTGCAGAGTATGGTGTTGTTACAATGAGAATTCTGATAATATTAAATATATGGCCGGTATTGTTTGTGTCGTATCGATAGTTTCATTGTTTTATTTTGCATGGATGATAGCTGTGAGTATACGAAATATAGAACATAACGTTGATCATATGTATTTGTAGGGTAGCGTTTGGATATTTACTGCGAAACCTAATGTACAAACTGATGATTCAACTTCTTCTAATTACTGTCATGGATCTGCTTTTAATTTTTCATATGGGCTTGTTATTACTCAATTATCCCTCGGTGGGTTATTTGCTTGTTGTTGTTGCTGCTCATGCGTGGTCTCATGCTGCAGCAAAGACAGTGACTCAGAATCAGAATCAGCATAAACATTAGATTTGAGTGATTTCCCTAAAGTCTCCCATTAGTTAATAGCTTTTATCTTCTATGAATTATGTTCTTAGAAGATACACTATTTAATAAAATTATTGAAACTTTCCAAACTGTGTTTTTTTTTCTAACAGAGTATATTTAATAAGTTGTTGACGAATAGCAATAAAATCCAAATGAGATAAGCGGAGTGCAAATACAGTGAAAAAACGATTCACATACCGAGCAACTCATTTTTCCTTTTCTTCTGTATACTACAACAAGTAACGCTCATCCGATGGATTCGCTGACCCTTTTCTGAAAGAAACTTCTTATGGTGAATATTGCAAACAAACTGAATATACATCAGATTCTCAAGAACTGATGTTTTACTATGTTCCATATTAAACAAGTATTCACGAACATATATATCTATGGAAATCTATTCTGTACTTCATAATATTGTTCTACATTTATGTTCTAGAGCTTTTCTAAAGCAATTTTCTTATTCGTACTTTGGTTTTACCAATAACAGAGGTGTGAAGTATCGGGTTTTGACTATCGATATCACCAATATTTACTGATACATATGTGCTAACATGTCAGTAAACATCAGTGTTACACTGTGGTCAATGCTTCAGTGTCGGTTCTTTCAATATCTACGCCAATGCTGGACACTCCTATATGAGTAACAGTCACCTGATCGATTTGCTCACTCTCTTCTTTGACAGCACGCATTTTCATAAATTTGGAAAAGATGAAATAATCTTAAAATGCGAATTATTGTTTTCATCACAGAAGCATCACTCCCAATTCGAGGCGCTATATGTTTTATTTTACAACGCAAACAGAATTGCCTTGAATATATTAGGATCCGTTAGAACATTGCATGCACCCTCTAAGTACAGAAAACTAACTCAAAACAAAATCTGGAATCGGTTAACTTGAGAAATTTGACTGAAAGAATTCAGAAATCAGATCACAAATTGGATCACTCATGCCCGATTACTCTTGGTCACTCGTAGTCATCAATATCGTTCGACACGCGATATTTACGAAAATATCAAATTTTTCTTAACCATATCCACACACAAACGTATGATACAGATATTCAGTGTGAATTTTCGCGATATTATTCCTTATTTTCAGAAAAACGTACATTTGAATGTAGCATTAGAAGATATCAGCTGACCACTTCTCAAAAAGAATCAAAAGAAAGTATAATTAGTCACGAAAAAATCATCTTTGTAAAAGAAACCGACTTCGTATTTGAACCTCTCAGCATTAATTATCCTCGATGCCAATGAAAATTGCACTCAGTTCTTTGTATCACAAGGCTTTCCACAGCTAAATCTGATTGATTTAGGAAAGACACACGAACATGGTCAGTTTTAGAGCGAATTTTTCTTAGACAGCATTGTTTTTCAAAGTTTCCAAAAAGAAAGAACACTCTTCAACCATTAATCTCTGCTTTTATCGTTGTAAGCAGTGTCTCTAATATATTAGTATACACCAGAATATTATATATGCTACTAGATAGATAATAAATTAGCTTAAAACAGCAGATCAGAAAGATTAACTGGAAAATACGGTATCCAGATCGAGTTATTGAATTTGAAAATTTTGGGAATACGATTGCTGATTCAATTCCGCATGGTCAATTGCGTTTGAAGGAAAAGTTTTAGAGAATAGTAACTTTCATATAACCTCTATATCACTGGATGTTTTCTGATTGAATATGACAAACCAATTGCAGAACCTGCCCTCAGCATTTTGGACACAAAATTCTTTTTGAAGAAAAGGAAATAATATAAAATTTCAACTCTAAATGGCAGAATCAAACTTATTTTTTCAGATATATCGAAAAATCTTCATACAGCTCAGGATAAATTCCACTAAATATTTCGAACGTGGATAAAAGCAAAGTTCAAAGAGAGACTACGAGTAACAATGAGAAAATTGAAAATGATATGAAACCTTGATGCAACAAATACATTCTGCCCTGAAATTAATCTCACAATGGAAGGTTGTGTATTGTTGGTAAAAGAAATTGAACATTTTCTAGTGTAAAACTGAAGATATATAAATTATTCGTGATTTTTCGAATATAATTATCAGGTTTTTTTTCAAAAAGGGAGTTTCCACAATCCAACCGAACTCTATTAGCATTAGCAGTACTAAGGTTGCATTGGATTGGAATTTTTCCGAAGTTTAATAGTGTTAAACGGAGAACATTAAGTATTAAAGATTAAAAAATTGTAGTTTATCAAAAGTTTCTCTTTTATTCTGTGTAAAAATAGGAAATCATACAGAGCAATATTTCAGAAGTTGTCCTACAGATGGACATGAATATCTTCAATTAAATGAAAATTGCAAAGGTGCATTTTGCACCAAGCGCAGATTAATAGAGTGCATTCCATACAATCAGTAACTGAACAATAAAGGTCATATAATTTAAAGCAAACGTCCTTCGGTTTGTTGATTACATCAATTACTTCGTTCACGATTTTAGCTTGCACGAATCCAGATTTAATCAGATTTTTGAATTGTGGAGCAAACAACTGGTTATGCATAACGGAATGAATATTTATGAAGCACTGACGGTCGTTCAAGTTTGTTTCTATTAAATTAGATAAATTTTCCGCTATATATCGTCTTTTTCAGTTTCACTACTTCGTATGTTATATTGAGTTAGTTTTTCGTGTGTAGGTTATGTGTAAATCCACTCTACGTCACACTATCTCCCTAATAAAAGACCCATTTTAATTAGGAACTGTTTATGCAAATTGCACGGCCTATGCTGATGAATACTGTGAATGACTTTTTACGACTATTTTATCTCTAAAAATTTCAGAAGTGTTGTGTCAGCCATCAGCGGCAGAGCGAGTTCAAAATAGGGGAGGCTCATATTCTTTCGGAAAACAACAATAGTTATTTAAGTTATTGATTTTAAAGATGAGGATGTTCATTTTCAATGGATTAGTGAATATTTTCCTATACACATGCTTCAAAAGTATTCATATTTAGTTTTTACAAACAATGGATCACTTCATTCTGCTTAAGCTTTATGTTTTACTAGCGAGAACCTGCGCATACTGCGCGCAATTCGTATTCCTTTTAAAATGTAGCCTATTTTGCATTTTTTTACGCAATTTCAGTGCTCCATACGTATGCTGTCATTTCGTATGCTTAAGCATTAATATCTCGAATAGCTAACTCAAGTAGAACTCAGTATTAAATTCTGCATTCACTCACTTTTGACCTAATCAATAGAAAAATGGTGAGTTTTCTAGAACATTCGAGAATGGCAATAACGTATCTTGAACATTCTAGAAAGTAAATATCCTTCAACCTAGCTTTCGATTTTCCTATTGAGCAGCACTGTTTTTCAATTGTTCTAGATTTTTCTAGAAAGTTCTCGAACATTCCTTGGAAATCCAGTATTTCTATGACACTGATATGTTCTAGAAAACTCGATCCTCACTCCTCTCTGATCTTTTGTTATCTTTAATTTCATGAAACAAAGTGTACAGACAGACACACACTGAACATTATAATATAGATTATTTTTTTTAGAAACACACCGTAAGATCATAAAGATGCTAGAATTAGTCAAAATCTAAAGTGAATATTGGATTAAATAAGTAGTAAAGATAAAAGACTACTTGAAAATGAGAAAAGTAATGGCGAAAGCATGGATAGACAAAAATAAGTTTACTCCAAGCGGAAATCGTCTGAGTCCATCTAACATTTTCTACGATCTTAGAAGAATCGGTAAATCAATCAACCATTTTCTTTAAAAATATTATTGCTGATTTAGGCCATCACATTAGTATCATTTTAACGTTGTCAAAAATGAACTGAACGTTACTGAAGCAATAGATTTTAGAATCCTGTTGCGATATTACTGTTTTGTTGGTAAGAGGACTCTACCAAGTTTACACAAGGATCTTGCTTGCGATTTTACTGTCTTCTGGGTAAGATGACTCTATCAAGCTTTCAAGGGAGACATACATATACTTGCGTTTTAAAAAGGTTTTGATTTACCAAAATATTGATTCCACCTTTCCCTGTTAGGAATGCAGTGGACTGTATCCACACTGATTTGAATTTTTTGTACTATTGCTAAAAAGGCTTTTTAGCTTGATTTTTTAAATAAATTCGGAGTAGATATTGTTCGCATCTACTTCTTGACTATGACTCGTCATGAACAATTCGTCAAATAAATCGAACGAACAACAGAAGCGCATGTACAAAACGTCATGTAATGGCCGTCTCATTCAATATGTTGCAAATTTATAGAATAGTGCGAGATAAACAGAAACCTTACGAAAATTTTCGTGAAAAAGTGAGCATCCTCAAGCCTCACTTTCGTATTTTTAAGAAAGGCTTTAGCCTCTCGAAGCCTAATAGATTCGCCACTCATGATCTCAGAAAAAAAGCAAAAGAATCGATTAGAAGATTCTCACTCACAGTATATTAATACTTGAGAAAAGTAGACCGAAAGAGAAATATTTTTTTTATAAAATTCGATGTCAATATTACCATATTCTTATCAAAATAGTAAATAATTCTTTAGATCTACTTTACACTAGTAATCATGTTCAATTCTGCTACCATTTAAGATGCTAAGTTGAGTTCTCTATATCCCATCTGTCTGACTAGTAGGAAATATGTGGTTCTAATTTTCCTCTTCGTTGCACTCTAGTTCGAAAAATGGCAAGTAAATATGCGGTCCCAAAAAAGAAGACGTATATTATGTCTGAAGATGAAACTCAACGAATGCGAGGTCGTATCAGTCATAATGACGTACTCAATCAAGCACAAATAGCTAAACGAAATTTTGGGAATAAACAACACAAACTCAAACAACGAATGTACTTGCATTCAGTCGGTAAAATACCTAAGTATGATCGATTATCGTTATCAGACCGGTTCGATTCAGAAGCAACTGAACTACATTTGGAAGAAGCTTTTCTTTATGAAAATGCTGCTGAACTTATGGAAATTCGTGATCAATTTGCTGTTATTGAAGATGATTTCGGACAAGCATTAAATGAATTGATGAAAGATGGTGAAAGATCTCCATCGTTTATTAATTTAGTAAGATCGTGTCAAAAATACGATGATCCTGATTCTATTCAAATGCATTCGAACAAGAGTGCTGAAACGTACTTCTATTTTATGAGACGCGGCGTTTCTGAAGATGATGCAGGAGCGTATAGTTTTGCAATCGCATTTTACACAGGTGGATACAGTGCAGCTCTCAATGCCGATGCAACGATTTTGGCTCGACGACTTGTCAAACAAGATCACTTGGATGTGGATCAGACAAAAGTGGGTGGTAGAGGAGCGATGATTTTATATTATCTTACTCGAGGTCTTTCACACATAGATTTCTATTGGGGTCAAGTGGTTCGATATATTAACTTGGAACCAGAGGACTTGAAAGACTATCATCCAGGTGAAATTATAACTTGGCTTCAGTTTAGTAGTTCAGACAAGGGTGAAGATGATATGTCCCATTTTACTAACCGTAATACTATCTTTTCTGGTTTGTAAAGTTACACAAGGTACTGGCGTCAACAAAAATCAAATCTATTTGAGACAAGTAAATTTCAGGTCGATGTCATCTAACTATTTAACGTTTTTCGTTTCTTTTAAGATTGAATTAGGTTTTTCAAAATATGTTATATTATGAGTTGATGATAATATCTTCGATGCTGATTGGGAAAATAAAAGACATATGGAAAAAGCTAGTACACTTGGCGCCAGTATCAATGTTTATTTTGTTCCAAAATCAAATACCGAATCGGCACTGGCATTTCTTCGTTCTGAATTTGGTCAACGATTGAAAACAAGCAAAACATTTCGTATGATCGCTGATATGAAAAGAACAAATGAACATTTGCCGAAAACGGCCGGTGCTCGATTCTTATACGAAGCACGTAAACTCGGATTTTATCATACTTCTCTGATATTTACTGGTTATGAACAATCGGCTTATGATAAACTGCAAGAAATATTTGGTGTCAGAAAGCCAAGTGAAATCAAAGTAACTGACCAGCAATCGGTATTAGAAAAGTTTGCAATATTCAAAAATATTTAAAATTTTTTATTCATATAATAAATGAAATAATTTTTCTTTGAGCAAGAAGTATAATCATGTTTTTCGACTGTATTTACTTATGATTTATAGTGTTGCAAAGAAAATGATCAACATAGGATAGAAAATACATCAGCATTCAATACTCGATATACAATTTCATCTAGAATGATAAACACAACGGTGTAAAGTCAAGATGGTAACAACCTTTTGTGATTCAATGATTCTTTTTGAGTTATTTAGTGATTTGAATCAGTTATTACATCTCTGTCAAGTGCAAGTGAAATAGCTGATATTTGGATGTTTGCAATTGTAAAAATGCTGCCTGTGATTAGTGCAGTTATAATTCGATTAAATTTATTTGTTTATTATCATGAACTTCGATGATATTTAAAACGAAAATTATTCAGGTTGATCATCTCATAAGCCTTTGTAATATCAAACAAATGAAGACTAATTTAATATTGTATATCAATACTGTTATACCATTTAAGCCCAAAGACGATCCAACTCTCAAACGAATAGTCTCTGACAAACTCACAATGAAATATTATAATTGTCATCTAACGTGTATACATACGTGCTTTTCTTCTGTTACATAACCTTCTATCAATCTACTAATGTTGATTACTTCTTTTACATTACACAGTTATTTTAACACATCTACAGTAGATTGTTTCAAAACAGCTTATAGAAGCGCTAAATCAAACAAAAACAAGCTGCGTGTTTTAGTTTATTGCATAAACTAACTTAGACCCGTTGAAAGACTTTTCTAATTAAAATTTCATTTGCACCTATCACGTAACTTCATCTATCAATAATCAGCACTTTTCATTCCAGAAGGAAACGAGACACCAATGGGTATTATAACTATAACTTCCTTGTCGCTATACAACGTCCAAGGACTGACTATATGCTCTAAAAAATTCACAAGAAGACTTTCACATTGACTATCGATTTACTTTTCATACGCGCGAAAAAAACAAACTTAGTTACAACTTCTTTTTTATGAAATCAATGCTCTCTTTCACAACTTGGATATTTGGATGATTTGAGGGTAATGAAAGTTGCCAAATATCCAGAGCACGATCAAAATAACCCAGTGCTTCCGAGTACTCGCCCATGCTGGTGTACACAAATCCGATGTTGTTGTATGAAGTAGCCAATGAAGGATGATATTCAGGAAGAGCTTTTTTCGATATTTCAAGTGATTTTCCATAGTATTCAAGTGCTTTTGAGTAGTCGCCCATGCTGTTGTACACCAATCCGATGTTGTTGTATGAAGTAGCCAACAACGGATGATTTTCATGCAGAGCTTTTTTCATGATTTCAAGATCTTTTCCATAATATTCAAGTGCTTCCGAGTACTCGCCCATGCGGGTGTACACACTTCCGATGTTGTTGTATGAAGTAGCCAATGAAGGATGATTTGCAGGAAGAGTTTTTTTCAATATTCCAAGTGATTTTTCATAATATTCAAGTGCTTCCGAGTACTCGCCCATGCTGTCATACACCAATCCCATGTTGTTATATGTAGTAGCCAAATCTGGATGATTTTCAGGAAGAGTTTTTTTCATGATTTCAAGTGATTTTTCATAATATTCAAGTGCTTCCGAGTACTCGCCCATGCGGGTGTACACACTTCCGATGTTGTTGTATGAAGTAGCCAAGGAAGGATGATCCTGAGGAAGAGCTTTTTTCATGATTTCAAGTGATTTTCCATAATATTCAAGAGCTTTTGAGTATTCGCCCATGCTGTTGTACACCAATCCGATGTTGTTGTATGAAGTAGTCAAATCTGGATGATTTTCAGGAAGAGTTTTTTTCAATATTCCAAGTGATTTTTCATACGATTCTATAGCTTCGGTATAATGTCCTTGATCATTTTTAATCATCCCAAGCATGCTATAAATATATGCTTTTTCACGCTGATCCATAGTCTGATCAAACATGATATGAAATAGTTGTTCAGCCTTATCAAATTGTCCTAATGTAATGAGTAAAGTACCTAATCTATACCACCCTTTCGTCTGTGGAAACGTTTCTTTTCGTAGTCGTTCTGTCAAGACATGAAGTTGTGAGTTGTTTTCATGGACTAATGTCAAGTTCACTTGCCAGAGACGATCATATCCATCGATTTTTTTAACCAATTGAATACGAAAAATGGAATGCATAGAAAAGAGAATCTCTTCTTCTTCTTCAAAATGGCCAAAATCTCTAACATTGGCGAATATGGACGAAGATATTGATGGATCGATAGTTATTTGAAATAGAATACCTATTAGATTAGGATCACCTTGATTACTTTCTGCAAAAGCCAAAGATACTTCTTGATCAAGACTTGTTGATAAAAAATTATTAAATGACAATAATCCACCCTGCGCATTCTTCAAATCATCAAAATCTTTTAGAGACAAACCTTGACCACGATACACCGTAAATGTTTTCTTATCATGACGTTTAGAATATTGCTGTAAATGAAGTGCTACAATTTGATTATGAAGATCGCGAACAAAAAATCCCATTTTAATTATAAGATCCACTTCCATTAAACGTAATGCTCTATTGAGCATGGTGTACAGGAGACGTGAATAGGTATACCACCAAATTGCTTGTTGAGGACGATAGTCTTTTTCTATCATATCAATATGTTTCAGTTCGCTAGATTGTTCCCGACAATACATTAGAAATTCAGTTATATGTTGTTGTTCAAAATCAATAGTAAGAATAATCTCCTTGAGTAGTTGAGTATACATAAAGGATGAATCGACCAGATCGGAAACTTTATTAGCAGTTTCATCAGATGGCTTGACAACGCTAATATTGATGGAGTTACGATCGAAATCTTGAGTAGCCTTTTGGAGTGCTTCACAGATCGATGTGATGTTTGTGTGAATACCTTTCACTTTAGACTGCAATTCTGAAGACGAGTTCTTTGAAAGCGACTTATCATGATGGTATATATAAACTGAAGTTATTTGACGGACTTCTGGAATTATAAAGGCAATAATCCCAAAAAAGAATTCTGATACCAGCATAATACATAGTTCGCGTTCGATGTCAGTAATAAAATCAATACATTCATCTACATCAGTGAAAGTATTAACAGTATTAACAATTTGCCGTAATTTCATAACTGCTTCGCAACATTCGTCGTTATTATCTTCGCCAAGACTTTCATCTAACCATACAAGATGGAAGTTTTGGACTACTGGAATATGAAGTTGTCTACGTAGTTTTGTGTTTGCAGTTGGAAGCGATATTGATGTATCGTTCATTGTTGATTTTTTCCGTTCTAATTTTACAGTATGACTTTGGCGAATATGCGAAAAAAGTATTCTTATTTTTATCAAATGATAACACTTTCACCTACATTTTGTTGCTGATAAAGTAATTATTCATTTTAACCTTACTACCAATGAATTTTACCTTTATATCTTGTTTCATAGATGTCATCATAATAAACAAGCGAAAGCATTTTAATCCTTTCCAACCGGCTACCAAAATACAGAGAGTGAAAAAATCCACGTGCGAAGGAAGGATGTTGTGTGTTTGCTGGATTGTATTTTTGACGCTCTGTTAGTCACATCGCGTGTTGGTCGAAACTTCTTCCAATTACGACATATCTTGTTACATGCATGTATGAATGTATATCTGAATCAGTCAGACGATACAGAGTAGCTGCTCTTTTATTCATTTTTGCCACGTACGGAATTTAAAAGTACAAGGATCTGTTGATAAATCTTTGTGCATTAAATAATGTTGCATATTCGCTCGCCGTTTTACTAGCTGATATATCAGCATTAAGAGCCCCATAATCTTTGGCATACTCTTTTTTAAACATCTATTATGAGTCGCACTATATTCCATACTGTTTTCTGACCGGATAGAACAAACAGACAAACTTTTTATCAGTAATTAAGCTCCGTGTTACTTTTTCTTTCAGAAAAGAGAAAAAATCAACTCTATTTAGTATGATAGTTCATTCGTTTCTACGCAAATACAGAACGACATAGCTTTCCATCTAGCCGTAGCGCAATGACGATTCCACTTGAGATTAATACGTTGACAAACTATCGGACATCGTTTCTTTGCATGATCATCACCACTAATCCTACCAGCGGTCATAGTACCATCAACTGGTATATCTACAAGTATAAAAGTGTATATTTAAAGCAAACCTACTACATATATAACCTACTATTTTTAAACGTGCCCTGATATCTATCCCCATTGGCCCATATTTTAATACCTTCTCCATGCATGTTATTATTAACCCAATCACCTACGTATTTGATGCCACCCGCCCATATACACGTACCTTTTCCTGACATTTTTCCGTTCACCCAATTACCCTCACATCTATCACCGTTTGGTCATATACTAATTCCTTGACCAGTTCGTTGATCACTCAACCAATCACCTGTGTAGTTTCCACCGTTGGCCCATGTAAATCTACCTTTTCCTGATCGTTTACCATTCACCCAATCGCCATCATACTTATCTCCGTTTAACCATGTGCGAATTCCTTTTCCATGCAAGTAATCGTTAGCCCAATCACCTATATATGTCTCACCATTGGCTCATGTTATTGTACCGTTTCCTGATTTCATATCATTCACCCAATTGCCTTCATATTTCTCCCCATCAGCGCGTGTAAGTATTCCGTGCCCGTGTTTCATGCCGTCTTTACACTCTCCTTTATATTTGGATTGTGGATTGTCGGAATGAATAACACAATCTAATAATTATAAAATCACACATGTTTCGCCTATTATTTATATGTTCTCACTTTTGGAGGTTGTAGTTGTTTTGTTACCATATAATGATTGAATCGCAATTTGATCCTACAATAAAGGTGAAAAATCGTACCTTTTCAATAATCAATCACTAACTTCTTTCGGTAATATTTGTTCAGGTTGTTTCAATTGATAATTAGGATACATAATCGCATCTGTCGAGAGTGAATGTGAAAGACCAAGAGCATGGCCAATTTCATGAGTGGCCACTATCCGCAAATTAGTATCTTGACCGTTGTCTTTATATCTATATAGGAGAGATATACATTCGGCGTCAGTATCTCAATATTCTTACTCACTCATGAGTCCAGTCTTCAATAGAGTTAAAGTGAATTTGTCCACGATATGGTTGCCATGGCATCCATGCATGAGCATATGTAACACGTTTGTTAGATGGAAAAGGAACGCCATCTCCGTGTTCATTTATCACAAAAGCTAGATTGAAATCAGCTTGTTCATTTCCGTTCGCTTCACGAAAATTTAAATTAGTATACTTTGACCAATCATCGAATGATTCTTGAATCATACGACTTGCATATGTTTTATCGTATGACATAGTTTTATAATCCAATTTCCATATCAGTGTTCGATTCGTTGGCCTATAAAAAAAAGTAATTCTAGCAGTAATAAGAGCAAACAAAAACAATACCAGAGTGTGCTATGATCTACAACTTCTGCTGGACCATCAGGCATACCGCATCGTGGTGTATTCAGTAATCTAAGTGTAGCTGAATCGAGTTTCTTGGTAACAGGTAAATGATAAGCTTTTTGGAAAGCTTCCAATGCTGATTCAAAACATGAGTCTATTTTTGATTCAGAGGCATTTTGGCAAGGATTATAACCCATTTCGGTGAGTAATTTGTATACATCCGGTTTACTTTTGTTAACGGGCGAGGGACTTACAATCGCAGCGAAAGTAATAATTAAAATAAATAATAGGAATCTTCCCATTTCTATAGGTGTAATCTAATAAAGAATGAAGGAAAGATTCAGTGTATTTATAAGTTTGTTTTTTTCTTTTCTTATCTAAAGATGATGGGAATAATTCGTCATGATGTGTATATATATACGTATATTCGTTTTTTCATGAAGATAGAGAACAAACAAACAATTAAGATTGGGAAATTAAAGGTCATATGCACAATCTTTCAAAGATATAGCTTCACAGGGATGATTAATTGCTATCATTATATAAAAAAATATTTTCTCTTTCTTTATCGATCAAGCATATCGCTTAGTACATTGTTCGCGATAGAGAACAAGAATATAACCTATATTTCTATTTCAAAGCGAGTACGTTCGCTCATTCTATTTTAGATAGTTTTATATTAACGATAGTTTCACTTGAAAAATATCTAAAAAAGACACAATATATAGCATCATTTGTTTGATACTTTTCAGATTAATTGATTGTTCAATCAACTGTATAGTTAGGTATTGTAGTTCTACATGAATACTTCAATATTTGTATTAATTCCTGGAGCATGTCATTCAGCGTTATGTTGGCAACGCATTGTTCCTTTACTTGAACAACATGGACACCATGTTGTTACGCCAGACCTTCTTGGAATAGGTGAGGACCACACACCTCTATCACAAATCAAATTATCATCATGGGTTGATCAAATTGTCGACATTGTTGAACATCAATCGAAACCAGTAGTGTTACTTGGTCATAGCAGTGGTGGTCTTACTATCAGTGAAGTTGCAGAACGTGTGCCAATGAAAATCAAGCTTCTTGTATACCTATCCGGTTTTCTAATACCATCTGGCGAAAATCTTCTTCAAAATTATATCGAACCAGAAGACGGCAGTTTCCTCGTGCATAATCCTGACAGTACAACTAATTTTGCTCCTGAAAAAATAATATCTTCTCTTTACAATACGACGTCGCCAGAATGGGCAGAACGTGTTCCTGGTATCTTATCACCGATACCAAGTAATATATTCACAACACCATTGAAGCTTACTGACGATCATTTCGGAACTGTGCCACGTGCCTTTATAGAATGTACTCAAGACAATGCAATTTCATTAGCAAATCAACGTGCTCTACATGGTCGATTGCCATGCAAATATGTCATTACTCTCGTTACAGATCATTCGCCGTTCTTTTCAGCACCAGAGGAACTAGCAGCTGCTTTGCTCGATCTTGCAACAAGACAATAACTTTATTATTTTTTTTGCATGCCGAATCATGATATTTCGATTCTCATAAGAAATAAATAATAAAATTTCCTGAAAGAAAACACGTTTGATAACAAATACAGATGAGACTAGAATCTCATGATTATGAAACTTTAGCAATCAAAACTCAAGAAAGTATGAATATTTGGAAATTCTGGTAATTTATTTTTCAATATGTTTTAATTTTTTCTTGAGCTATTTGATACGCTAGTAATTGATTGCACATAAGCTGATAGAGACGATTAGATTTTAATTCAATTTTCCTTTCCTAGCCGTATCAATATCATTTTTTTGACAACATGAAGTTATTCTATCGAATAGCAATCTTTCAACTAATCTGTATAATATCTCTTTAACTTAAAAGAAAAGAATTGTGGACTTTGATCGAATCTTTAAAAAAAACAAGTTTTCACCGACTGTATATATTATTTTTTATTAAATAATCGAAGACCTGAGTATAATAATTGATATGTTTTGATTAACAGTTCGAAAATTATGGGTTATTCAGTATTGTGCGACATATTGTGGCATTTGAGCTACTGTATATTATTTTAAGTTGACTAAACAGTGGAATTTGATGAAGACAATCAATGTTTGGTAATAATCGATCTTCGTAAACAGATATTAAGCGGCATACGAAACGAGCAAAGTTAAGTTTAAGTATAGTATATTGGTATTGTTCAAAATCAAAGTCTACTGTATTAACCAAAATAACACGATATCGAATAAGTTTATTAAATATGATCGATGTCAATAATTTCGAGACAATAGTATACCAATGATTATTTGTTTCATTCTTAGTAAAATCGCAATCCAGGAAATAGACATTGAACAATTTCATATTAAGATGAACGCAATTAATTGTTGGCTTCCATGTACGAGCAAAACTTTCAAATAAAGGAATAAACCAGTAGTGTCTTATTTGAAACTTGAATTCAAATTTCAAATTTTAAAGTATTAAAGTTTCAAGGATGACATGTATGGTTTTGAGTGGTATTTGAAAACATTTGTCTAACAAAGACGAACGATTAAGATATAACTAAATAAAAAGAAATATAATAAAGGATAATTATTTTTGAAAGTTTCTTTTCCATTAGCATAAAATTCATGAAAGCTTAAAAATGAAAAGTAGTCAATGTTAAGCAGGAAGTGCAAGTCTATAAATAGCAACAACACCGTATGGTGGATGTCCCATTACGTTAACATGATTGTTCGGATCAATATAACTCATTGCAGCTCTTGCATTGCAAAAAATGGCCATATGATGTACATTCGTATAGGCAATGATAAGTTTGTCGGGATAACAAATAATAGGTGTTGATGTAAATTGCCCTGTTTGACCATATCGAATAACATAAAGGCCCGGTTCAAAAAGACCTGTTTCAGTTAAAGATACGCGAGTCCACGTAGGTATAGGTGAAATTATAGCAGCCATTTCGTAAGACTTTGTGCGTAAATAAGTTAAAAAGAAAATTTCTCAACACTTATATTTTGTATGTCATTCTTATCTATTTTCGTTCGGAAGAAACCAAAAAGTGAGATAGTAATTTCATTTCATATTACTATGAAATATCGTCAGAATTACGTTTATTTTAAAATATTTCGATGACATTATCATGCATGTGAAAAATAAAACTATACAGTATATAGTTCAAGTTGTTTGTTTCGAATTACTGGCAAACAAGATGCTTTGAATACAACTATATGTGTGATTTTATCACTATAGCTTTCATTTTTCCCCTCACATTCTGTCTTAAATTCACAGTTGAGAGAAATTTGTATATGTACCTATATCGAAAATTACATTTTAAGCGATTCTCTATTCTATCTCAATGTTCATTCATATTAAAAGGATATTTGTTAAAGGGCTTATATGAAAATTTAATGCTTAATACAGTTAAATAGGCATGTGATGTGACATAAAGACGGGAGTACTATTCGAGCAACTCTACTTTGATTTGAAAATAAAACATGAAGAACACATACTATATATTACTCTTTATTTAACCTTTCTTCTCAAAAATAGATGACACACGAGACGAGCTCAGGTGTGAAATGCGGTGCGAACGCAATCAAAGCTTTCGATTGAGTTGAAATCCTACATACGAAAAAAAAATTCTCTGCTTCTCCATAGCCAATCAATTTGTTTCGATTACACCATGGATTATACTTTTAATTGCCTAACTTTCTTTCGTTACAGGTGACATTTTAATTATCTTGTTATCTTGGATATTAGTAAAACATGGAACAAAAAATATTTACGTTTCCTCAAAATAACGAAAGGTTGTAGTGAGAGTTTGAAGAAGAATATCACTAGTTCGACATCAACATTTTTATTTTCGCTTTTGAATGAGAATTGTTCGACTTGCTGTTCTCGAAATCATTAGGTAACAAAGTAAAGTGCGGACTCCGCACTGCGGAGGTCGAGAAAGAAAAAGAAGAAGAAAAAAAAGTGGAAAACACGCAACGCGCAACATAAATATTTTTCCAAGTTTGTTCCTTATCGTTTATAACTTTCAACAGCTTAAAAGCTCATTATAAACTAATTTATTCGCAACAATCAAATCGTATATCAACACTCTTGGAAGAAAATATGGGGGTTTTGTCTCATTGCATAGATTTGTCAGAGGCAAAAAGAGGCGATCATGTGTATGCTTTACGAAAAGTGGGCATTTATCAACATCATGGTATCATTATTACAGGAAATGATGCACAAGATTTTGACGAAACAATAAAAGATCCTGAACAAATAATGGTAGTAGCACAAAATTTAAATGGTCTAGAGATTGTTACCGTCAACGAATTCTGTACTGAATATATAAACGATTCCCAATGGAAACATAATCTTCGTCGTGCCGAATATTACGAAAATCCAGTTTTATTTAAGGTTAAAAGACGTGGAACATGTTATGTACAACCATCACTCCCAGCTGAAGTGGTAGTAAAGAACGCATGTGTTATTTACAAAGAAAAAAAAGATCAATGGCAACCATACTCATTGCTGAAACGTAATTGCGAACATTTTGCATTCACATGTTCTACTGGTCTTGATATAGCAAGTGAGCAAATCTTAGCCAAATACGATTTATTTACTGATGGTATGTGCAGTACTGCAATGACAATTGTAACGTGCGTTTGGGGGTACTGCAAAAGTTTGTGACTGCTTTTTAATAAGTCTGATTCGAAAATTAATATGAATTATATCTTATATTTATTTAGATTTATTGAAACAGGTGATACAAATTGGCGAAAAAATAGTACCATCTACTGCATCAAATGTTACCATCACATCTTTAGACGAACTATGGAAGAATACGTTCAAAGGTAAGTAGAATACGTGTAATACTTTATTACATCTTATGAAATCAGACATATTTCGATAATAATTACTTGTTTGATTTTTCTTTCAGGCAATGTTATCACTGCTTCAATAGCATTGGTTGTGGAAATTGGAATACTCACAATACGATGGATTATGTATTTATGTGTAAGAGAAAATGAAAATAAATGTAAAGAGTATTTGGCTGCAGGTTATGCTATTACAACAGAAACATATTGGAAATGTTTAATTTCTGCTGGCATTGCAAATCTGAGTTCATTTGTACTTTCAATGGTCGGTGTAGCAGTCGGCGGAGTTATTCCCCTACCCGGTGCTGTGGTTGGATTCTCGATCTTTTTCGGTTTTATTGGTTATATTGTTGGTCGAAGTGGTTCTGACGCTTTGTTATTATGGTTGCAGAGATTAACCAAGAACAAGGATGATAATGAAACTGAAGAATAATGCGAAAAAAGTTCAATTTGAAGAATATGCAAATTATTTTTAGGATTTATTAAACACTGATTCATTTTTTCTGAAATAAAAACAAGCATATAAAATTGAAATCAAATTCGATGCGAATAAAAATATATGATCAAATATTACAATTAGATGAGTTGTAATGAGATTGTTTTATTATCTCTATCAAGGGAGTGAATTATAAGATGTACATTGCCAATTACTACAATCATCGAATTCAATTTTTTCAAGTTGACTATATTTTCACCTTACAAACAAAAAAAAGTATTTTATCGTTCGTTGGAACCACGTGTCATATTTATATATCTACCTTATATATATACTATATTTTTTATCACATTGCGTTTATTACATTACGAAAGTTTATGAAAGATGAATCTACTTGTTATTTTTTATTCAATTTTAATATTTATAATCACGTGTTGTGTTTATATCTATGTAAAATTAGTTCGTCGACAAAAATATGTTTATGACACATTGAAAGCACAAGGTATTCCTGGTGAACCATTTGTTCCAAT
>Ga0209960_1001561_pt1 | contig 28923 bp, 24 predicted proteins | sample ThiBiot_500_plan_2_FD_183947 | JGI IMG/M metagenome (GOLD analysis project Ga0209960, IMG submission 183947) | Wastewater bioreactor microbial communities from Cape Town, South Africa - Thiocy_expt_500_plan (SPAdes) | ecosystem: Engineered > Bioreactor > Thiocyanate-remediating >... | reverse complement strand
AAATAAAAGGTTTTATTTTTTTTTTTTTTTTTTTTTCTCTCTTCCTTCCTTTAAAAAGCTTCCATTATCTAAGTTAATAATAAAAACTTAAAGGTGGGAAAGTGTTATCCAAGTTGCAAATGAATTTGCTTGTAGTATGTGGGAAGATGGTGATCATCTTAAAGCAATTCAAATTTGGGCTGAATATGTTCTTCCTTCCGCTTCAAATGATTATTGGAGAGTTTTTACTTCCCGTTTAGCTAAAGTTTCATTTTTTTTTTTTTTTCCTTTTATTTATTTTTTTTTAAAAAAACCAAAATTTCTTTTTTTTTTTTCCTAGACAGGGGAGTTGTATTTATTAGAAAATTATTTACCTTTTAATGATCGTAATTTATTACCTCCTGATATTTATGCAAAAGCTTTAGAATATCATTTAGAACAAAAAGTATTTTATTTTGGGAAAATAATTCTAATCGTCATTAATATAAAATTTTTTGAAATTAGGAATATAAAGCATTTTATGAACGAATTTATCGTTGGCCTGTAATTTATCCTTTAGAAAAAGTTATTTCAAGAATTAAATTAGAAATTAAAAATTGGATAAGAGGTACATGGAAAGTAGATCAAGGAGATGGGTTTTTCTTTCTTTCTTTCTTATTTATTATTTTCAAATAAATAAATAAATAAAATAAATAGTTCCGTAACTTTCTTATTGAGATCACTGTTTAAACTTTATGATTTTCAAAGTCGATGTATTGAAGCAGTTCAAGTATTATGTGAAATAGATGTCAATGAAGGACTTGAATATTTTTGTGCACACAATTTGTGGTCTCATTTTATCTCTAAATCATCGGATGGTTTCTTCTTTTTTTCCTCGTTTCTTTTTCTTTTTCTTTCTTTTTTTCTTTTCTTTTCCAATCCCCTTTTCCAATTAACAGATCTACAAGAAGACATTCAAGATCTTAACATTGATGATAAAAATTCTAAATTGGCTTGGATAGCATCTTCTGATTTAAGTATGAGATCACTTCAACAAAAACAATCCTTAATGAAACATTTAATAACTTCGAATTGGGAAGTAGTACTACAAAACCTGATAAAATTTCCAGTACCTTTTTTTTCTTCTTTTTATAAAATTAAAAAACAAGCAATTTAATTAATTTATTTTCCTTTATAACTTTAAAAGCCTGAAGATATAGCACCAATTCTTGAGATTCATGAAGAATTCAGAATGAAATATTTAGTAGAATGTACATTTTTAGATTCTTCTTCAGCGCAATCATTCCAAGACGAAATTTTGACTTTTTATTTACCAAGGATTGAACAAAGTAAAGAAAAAGATTTAAGTATTGAAGAGAAGGTTAGATCCTCGAATTTTCTTTTCTTTGTTTGATTTCGTTTTGTTTTGTGTTTGTATTTGTGTATGAACCTTTTTTTTTTTCTTTTTTCCATAGACTATTTTGATGGAAGAAAAAGCCATTGTTGTTAATATATTGAGTGAATACTCTGGAACTAATGATGGTAATTGTTTTCTTCTTCTTCTTCTCCTTTATTTCTTCAAATTCAACTAATTTTTAAATCACTTTTTTTTTTCCTTTCTTTTCTCCAGTATTGTATAAAAGAGCAAGAAAATTGTTTTCTGATCAACAATTTAATTGATATGTGAATAAAGAAACTTCAAAATTATTTTTGCTTTTTTTCTTTTTTAAAAAATTATTTATTCCTTGATTTAATTTTATAATCAGTATACAACAATAAAACAAACAACTAAACAATCAAACAAACTAAAAAAAAAAAATTAAAATTAAAATTAAAATTAAAATCCTCAAATTCAAACTAAATATCCAACATGATCATATTTAACTTCAAAATGACTTTGCCAATCTTTCAAAGCTTCCCATTCAGATGGTGTTAAGTCAGAAAGATCATCAGGTTCATCTGAAAACTAAATTAACATTATTTTATTTATTTTATTTTTTAAAAAAAACGAGTTCGTATCAAAATAAATAAAAATTATCAAAAAGAAATAATAGCAATAATAATCAATCAATCAATCAATCAACCAAAGAAATAAAAAATACCATTGTTTCATCAAATGAATGTTTTGCCAAAGCTCTACTAGCATCTCTTCCTGCAAACATCCCATAAGGTCCACCAGGTCCATAAAATTGAGCACCTCTTGAAACATCATACACACGTTTATTCACTCCAATATACAAAGGTATATTTGGTGCTTGTCCTGTAAACACTCTCAAATCATTCAAAGTAAAAGTTCGAATCACAATAGGCACAGTTGGCTTTGGAAGGGGTCGTTTTGGTGGATTTGAAAGTATATGTCTCACAAGCCAGATATTTATACCAAGAAGAATCTTTTTTTTTAAAAGAATTAGATTGAATTGAATAAGTTTGTTAGTTAGTTAAAAGAAGAAGAAGAAGGAATAAACCCAGTTTAAAGGATTCTCAATAAGTTGGGCGAGGTAACCATCCATTGGAATTTATGATTCCCTTTTCTTTTTTCTTTTTTTTCAAAAATCAATCATCTCATCCAGTCCCTGCAAAATCAATTGAAACCTCAAACTTAAACTTAATGAATGAATAATTAATGATGAAATTAATATCAATGAAACAATCATATCAATTTAATAATCTCAATTTGTTGAACAATTTTGAATCATTTATGAGTTATCGACCTTTAAAAAAAATACAATTTTTCTTGAGATGACTACAATTGCTTTTGAATGATGAATTGCTTGATAACTTACAAGATTCAAATGTTTTATTTCTTATGCATGATATTTTTTTTTGACTCTTAAAATATAGATAGACCTGAAGCTCTTCAAATACTTCTTCTTTCACTTCTCTTATTATCTTTCTTAATTTGCAAACATCAATTACTGTATCAAAAATGAGCAAGGCAAAGAAAGAAAAGACTGACAATGAAGGTACCTTTTCGATTCGATTATACAGCTTTTTTTTAAAAAAATAATAATCTTCTATAAATAATAGATGGTCTTATCTTGGAGTACCTTCGAAAGACAAATCGACCTTATAGTCAAAGTAAAAACTTTTTCTTATTCGTATTAGTTTTATAAACATTGGAATTTTGAATTTTGTATCATTAGCTGACATTTTTAATAATCTTCATGGAAAAGTCTCAAAAACTAATGTTCCTAAAATTCTTGCTAACCTTGCAAATTCTGGTGAAATTAACTCAAAAACTTATGGAAAACAAATTGTTTATGTAGCAAAACAAGTTGATTGATATTTAATTCTCCCCTTTGTTAGTTAGTTTGAAAGTTTCATTGCATCATCTCATAATGTAGGATCTTACTCAAATTCCTTCTGCAGAGGAGATGACACGAATTGATCAAGAGATCCAACAACTTTCTATTGAACTTACAGAACAACAACAAAAAACAAAAGATATGGCTTCGAGTAAGTACCAAACTTTATAAATTTTTTTTTTTTTTTGCAGCACAATTAGATCTTGTTGAATGTTCAATAGCATTAACTACACTCAAATCCACATTTACTGATGAAGCTATTAAATCAAGACTGAAAATTTTAAATGAAGAGGTTTGAAGATATTTATCTTTCATTTTATTTTTTTTTAAAAAAAATATATTTTATTTGCTCAAATTTTATTTTTTTAAAAAAGAATTTAAGTCGAGAAAAGAGATTACAAATTCTTAGAGGAGGTGGTGAATTAATATCTGAAAGTGAATTGAAACAAATAAATGCTGATTATCAAAAAAACAAAAAATATTGGAGAGAAAGGAAAAGAAGAGTAACTTTAGTTTTTAGCTTTTTTTAAAAAAATTGGAAAAAAAAATTTTTGGACTTGATGTTAAGCAATTATTTAGTGTATGGATATATTTTCAGCAATCCTTGAAAATTCTCCAATGAAGAAACTCGATTTTATTGTTCACTTTGTTTTTTATTCCTCTCATTTTATTTTATTTTACTTTTCAAATGAAATTAAATAGGAAGAAATTGGTTTGGAAACTGATGAACATCTCGATGTTGATTTTAATGAAGAAGTATAAAGTGTAGTTTCCTTTTTTTAAATTTTTAAAAGTTTCTGTTTTGCAAAAATTCTAATAAAGAAAAAAAAAATAATTTTTTTTTTTGATTTTTTTTTCTCTTTATTTTCACTTCAAAATTGATATATCTATGTCAAAATTACAAACTTTTCATTGAGTTTTTTTTCACGTACTATGATTTGTAATTTTGCCATTTGTTTCTTTTAAAATATCTTGAATTGTCATTCTAATACCTGGAGGAATTGGAGTTGGATTTGATGGAGTAGTACAAGGAAGATCAACTTCTTTTCGAAGGACAGTATCTATATCTATTGCTGAAAAGAATGCTACAGACTTTTACAGATAAATTATGTTGTTAGAATTGAATTGATATTTTTTACTTTTCAAAAAAAAAAAAAAAAAAAAAAAAAAAAAAAAAAAAAAAACTTGAGGAAGATCTCGCATTCCAAGAGCATAAGCAAACATACTCCTCGTTAATAAATTACTGATTTGAAGACATAAAGCAACATCAAGTTTTACACTTTCTTCTGAAATATAGCGTACTTCATCATGAATTGAAATTGCAAACCTTGCTCGGTGAGTTAAACCATGTTGTCTCAATAACCATTTCATTGAAACTAATAGCATATGAAGATAATCAACCCCTGATGATTGAACCACCCAATTTATTCTTGTTGTTAAAAACTTTGTTTTTTTTAAAAAAAAATGGATTTTTATTTTTAGTGAGAAAATTAATTATTGGCTTATTAATTTTTGGAACCAGAAAAAAAAAAAAAAAAAAAAAAAAAAAAAAAAAAAAAAAAAAAAAAAAAAAAAAACCATTCTAGTTTCATCATTAGATGCACGAATTGAATCACTCATAGCACAACCAAGGACTGGAGTTTTTGGATTAACAGAAGAACCAATTTCTTCAAGTCTAGTAAACATTTCAGATTCAGTTCCATTTTGCCAAATATTCCAAGATCTAGTAGTATATTTTGATAATAATTCTCCTTGTGGAAGTAATCTATCAGGATGCCCTTTCGGTAAAGCAGCAAGAATTTGTGATCTTGCTTGTGATCCACTACAAATAGTTCCATTATTAAATTCATATACTCGTTTTTTCTCCCCTATTAATTGAATTTATTTATTTTATTTTATTTTTGAATTTTTTTTTAAAAAAATAATAGGAAGAAAAGAGTGATTTACCTTTTGTTCTTTTAAATAATGTTGAAGTTAATTGTGTTGCTTCTTGTTCATTTAGTTTTGGATTAAAAAACATTAACATATTTCTTGAACTTGTTACTCCTGCTCCATAAATTCTAATTAATTCAAATAGAATTAAAAATTAATTTAAGAAACTCTTCAGATAGAAAAAAAAAAAAAAAAAAAAAAAAAAATTAAAAAAAACCTCAAAAAAAAAAAAAAAAAAAAAAAAAAAAAAAATCAAACCTTCCATAATTAAAAACTTTAGCATCTTGTCTTGAAATATTTAATAATTTTGCTGTTAATGAATGCATATCTGTTCCATCATTTTTATTTCCTCTTAATGTCATCCATCCAAATGCTTTTTTTGAAATTATTTTATTTTATTTTATTTTACTTTACTTTATTTTTTCTTGAAATTTTTCAAAATTGAAAAAAGAAGAAAAAAAGAAAAGAAAATCAAACGTGTGGCTCCTTGAATTTTGTTTTTTGCATCACCAAGAATTGCAGCAATCCATAATTCTTGGGAATCTACATCTGCACCAATAAAATTATAACCTTTTGGAACAATAATTTCACTTTTGACTTCAGTTCCCATTAATTGATCATTAGGATTTCTGTATCAATTGAAAAATTAAGAGAGAGAAAAAAAAAAAAAGAGGAGGAATAAATAAAAAAATACCCAACTGTCATCCAAAAAGATTCTACAGCTCTCCTAGTAACTGTGCCATTTGAAACGACTAAAGGTAAAATAACTCCAATATTCTTATCTCTTTTTATTTATTTATTTTGTTAAGTTGTTGTTCAAAAAAAAATAAAGTAAATGAAATTTATAAGAAATTTACTCTGGTGTTTCACTTTTAGAAATTAAATTGTCTTCATTCCAAACAACAAATTGAGATATTGTACGGTTTCGATATGAAGTCCAATATCTTCCTTTCATACTTAAATCTAATAGTTCTTTTGCTTCTGGAAATATTGATGTTAAAATTCCTTTTTCAATTGAAGCCATATAATCTTGACTAAGTAATGATCCTTTTGATTTGAAATGATTTCAATTTAAAATTTGGAAATCAATATATTTCAAAGAAAAAAAAAATTAACCGCAAGAATGATCAGATCCTTGTCTATGAGGAATTCGAAATATATCAAAAACTTGATTTCCTTGAGAAATTGATTTTACAAATAAAGGGTCATCACGACTTAGTTCACTTAGAAACGTTAAGAAAAAAAAAGATAAAATATCAAGAAACAGTTGAAAAATTTAGAAAAAAAAAAAAATTGCTTACCCAGAAGGTACAATATAACACCAACCAATTAACTTACTTGAATCCCTTCTAAAATTTTGAAAGGAAACAAGTGGTTCTTGAAGATGAACGACTACATATCCTCTCCATTTAAGTTTTAATAAATATGGTACAATTCGAAGTTTGGTTGAAACTTCTGGTAAATTATCTTTTCCACATAAATCTGAATAATTATGTTCAAAAAGTTTAAGGAGAAAAAGAAAATCATAATAATGGCATAAATTAATTTTAACCTCTATACCATTGTGGAAAATTTGGTAATTTCTGTTTCATTGGACGAGGTTCTCCACCCTTTCTATAAGTTCCATCTTTCTTGAATCTTGGTTTTGTTGTTTTAACAGGTGTTATTGTCCAATCAAGATTTCGAAGCCATGGATCATTCTAAAAATAAAAAAGTGATAAATAAAATAAGACAGGTTAAATCAATGAAATAAAATAATAATAAAAAATAAATAAAAATAAAATAAAAAATAAAAATAACAAAATAAAATAACAAAATAAAAAATAAAATAAAAAGGGTATACCAGTCCTTTTTCTTGACCTTCTTTAAGTGTATTATTGATTATATTAATTAAACAATCTTGAATTTGTTTGTTTGTATTATTATAAGTATTTTCTGTTCGTTCAATATAATTTAGCCATTTTTTTGTTGTTGGAAGATAACAAGATCCCATTTCAAGCATTCCCATAAAAGTAACAGGATGAGGACAATATTGTAAAAATTTTTGAAGAAGGACTGGGAAAACCTAAAAATTAATTGTGAAGATTTCAAGATTAAAGTTTGTTTAATTCCAAAAATATATCAATTGATTTAATAATAAAACCTCATGAGTTCGAAGGACATCCGTTGCACAATAAGTTACTAATTCTTGAAATTTTGATGAAATATCTTCAAATGATCCTTCAATAAAATGTATTCTATCTCCTTTATCAACTTCAATTGGTTCTTCAAGATGTTTTCCGACATGAAATTCATAAACATGTTTTAAACTATCATTTTTTTTTCAAATTAGATAAAATAAAAAATAAAATAAAAAAAAACTAAAAATTATATTTTTTTTAAAAAAAAAGTAATTGGAAAATGTAATCGTAGCTAACCTGCTTAAACTCCCAGCTTCTAAAAAATTATCAAGATTTTCTGGAGAAGAACTTAATGTTTCAATTTGTTTCATTTTTTTAATCCACATTCCTTTTTGAAATGAATTTAATCCTGAAACTGCATTATGAAGACTACATGAAGAAATGAAAAATAAAAGATATGTTCTATTCTGTTAAAATGTATTTTTTTCCTTCTTACCTCATTGTGTCAAGAAATCTATTATTTGTTTGTTGTAAGTTATATTCCTCTTTGATTCTAGCTCGATCATAACCAATACTATGTCCAACTATTAATCTCTCTTTATTAGGATCTCCAAGTGGAATTAGTTTCTCTGATTGTTGTTGAGTAATTAATGAATCAGAGACCCAACAATACCAAGCTGATTTTGTAGCAGCAACTGCAAGTGTTGGATATTGACCTTCTTTAACTGCAACCTAAAATCAAGGTATTAATTTTTTTTTAAAAAAAAAGAAAGAAAGAAAGAAAGAAAAGAAAAAGAAAAATAACCTCAACATCAAAAACAATTGCCCCTTCATCTAGAGGGAAATCTACCTTAAATAGTAATGTTGAAATAATTTGTTTAAGAAAATGAACAAATATACCAAAGGAAAAAGATCAAAAAGAAAAAAAAAGAATAAAAGAATAAAAAGAACTTTTTTTGGTTTTGAATTTGGTGCATATCTTGTCCAACCAGATTGATGTACCCATTTAGTTGGCATTGGAGGAAGAGTGATAGATGCAAGTTCTTGAGCTTTTCAAAAATATTATCAGATTTGAAAAAAATGAAAGTTTTGTAATCACTGAAACTTTAAAAGAAGAAAAGAAACTATACCTTGAGTTAGATATGGTTTTGATAATTCTGATCCAATTTTATGAAAGTGTTCAGCCACATTATTTCCAAGTAATGGAGGTAATTTGAATTGAATTTGATCTAATTTCTCTTCTTTTTGATAATCAAAACCCAAAGAAGAAAGTTGTTGTTGAGCTTTTTTCAAAATATTTGGGTCCACAACATCATTTTCATTTCCAAAAATTGATTTTTGAAGAGATTCTGAAATCATTTGAATTCCAACTCCATTAATTCTTGGTTTTTCTATTCAATTTAAGATTTGTTTTTTTTAAAAAAATTGAGTCAAGATCCAAAAGAATTTCAATTATAAATCCCAAATACAAATGTAGATGCCAAATTCAATACAATTCGTGCAATGCATTGAAACAATAACAAAATACCAATAAAATCTTGATTAATAGAAAATACAAAATATAAAAATGACAATCAAACAACAATACCTTGAATCTTAGAAAACCATCTCAAACTCCTCAAGTTTCTCCCCACATAAGGTAGCAATTGCAACCGTAATCTCTGAATCTTCATATCTTTCCCATATATCTCTCTTCTTTCTTCCCTTTCCTTATCTTCAAAATATTCAACCTTATCTCTCTATAAAAAAAACAATATGCACTATCCAACTCTTCCTCTCCTACCAAAGAATCTATTTATCAATTTGATTGATTACTTAACAATCAATAAAATAAAAATATGAATTACTTTAAGGGTAAGTAAGGTAAGATCTTCAAAAGGTTTGGCTTTGGAGGACTTCAGACAAAAAAAAGCTTCAGTCACTCAATTCTAAAAGGTAACAAAATAGTTATAAATAATTATATTTGTGTTCCCTTTTACATTTTCCTTTTAAGGCTCAATAGAAAGAAAAAAAAGTTTTGGTTCTCTTTCATCTTTCATTATTTTATGCATTCTCCTTCACGTTTCATTGTTATAACTCGTTATAACTACTCTCTCAAATTCATTCTTCTTTCTATTTGATTAACTCTTTATTTTTTCAATTTTCAATTTTCCAATTTAAATAATAATTAAAATAAAAAAAAGGAAAAGAATAAGAAAAATGTCAAGTGAAGAAATAAACCAAGGACAAGCCACTTTTGAAGGGACTTCTTCGACAGCAACTACTGGGTCAATGGCCAGTGGATCATTAACAACTGGGACAATAACTACAGGAACAATTGCTTCTGGAAATATCTCTCCTTCAACTATGGGAACTCAAACATTGGATGAACCTATTTTAACAACTATTGTAAAAATTTATTACATTATAACTTTAACTATTTGATTTTATTAGAGATTTTTTTCGATTCCAACAAAATCATGTTAATAAAATGTAAAATAGGGAAGAGATGTAAGACAAGTTGGAGAAAAAATTGCTCATGTTATGTTTCCTAGAGCTTCAACGAACATCCTTCGAAATTGTATCATTCTTTATTCTTTTTTTTTTAAAAAAAAAAACCGAATTAAAACAACTTAAATTGAAATTATAGGGGATCTTTGGGGACCATTATTTCTTTGTTTATCATTAGCTGTGTATTGTTTACTTTATGTCCTTCCATTATGATTTGATCTTTTTGACTAAAACTCTTTTTTTTTTCAAAAAAATGTATTCTATAGAATGTTAAGCATTAATGCACCTAAAGGACAAAGTGCAATCGTTTTTTCAGGAGTATTCGTTATTATTTGGTGTGGTGCTGCAGTTGTAACTCTTAATTCTAAGTTATTGGGTGGAAAAATGTTTGATTTTTTTTAGTTCTTACTTTTTTTTTAAAAAAAAAAAAAAAAAAAAAAAAAAAAAAAAAAGTTCTTTCTTTCAAAGTGTATGTGTACTTGGATATTGTGTTTTCCCTCTTGTAATTGCAGAACTTTTATGTTTAATCTTTACAATTTTTGTCTTTCAAATCTTGATTGTGGTTATTTCTTATATTTGGTCAACATGGGGTAAATTTTTATCTTTGCTTTCTTTGCTTTCTTTTTTTCTATCTACATTTCATTTTATTAAATTTCAAAAAGCTTCTCTCCAGTTCTTATCAGATACCCGTTTGGAAAATCGCAAAGTTTTAGCTGTATATCCAATTTTACTTTTCTATTTTGTTCTTTCATGGATTATATTAATCTCTGCAACTAAAGAATAATGTCCACTTTTCGTAAATAGAATTTAATTATTTTTCCCTTTCTTTTTTTCTTTCTTTTTCTTCTGGGATTGATTCAGGCAAAAAAAGATTGTGCAATAGTTTGGAAAAAAAAAATTTTCTTTTTTTTTGAGAAAAAGTTTTATTGAAAACTCAACAAAAAAAGAAACATGAAAACAAAAAAGAATGACACATGAAAAATAATTAAACGCGTTGATTGGAACCATATTGATTTGGTTGAGCAGTTCCGTGGTTATCTCTGTTTAATCTTCTTGCTTCATCCAAAAGAGCTTCTTCTTTTTCTTTCTTTGTGGGGATTTTAGCATATAAACAACAAGAGAAAACTAAACAGATGAATTGGAAAGCGGCAACACAAATTGCTGTAATTCCAGCAATTAAAAGTGAATCTTCAATGGATTGAGAGACTCCTTCTTGACAAGGATCTATGAATCCATAGTAAGCTGTACAAGCGTCTGGAACTTGACGATCCAAAACATTGTACCAACCACAGCAAGTAAACTAAGAAATTTTGAAATTTGATATTTGATTTTTTTTAAAAAATAAAAAATAGAAAAAGAAAAAGAAAATACTGTTCTTTCAATTGCTTCAATTGTATCTGGATCGTGTTCGTAAAGTCTTGACCAATTTTTGTCGGCAATTTCTGGAATCTTTTTTTATTATTTTTTATTTATTTTTTTATTGAGTTCAAAATTATTTGATTTTTTAAAAAAATAAAAAATTCTTACTTGATCTTGCATAACATAAGCTGTAATTCCGATTGCAATTTCAATGGCAATCAAAAGACCCATAAAGATTGAGTACTATAATAAGAAGAAAAAAAGTCAATAAATAATGAAGAATAAAAAAATAAAAAAATAAAAAGAATTATACAGTCATAATCATACAACGATTTTCTTTGGCAGCACCACAACATCCGAAAAATGAGATAATGAAAATCAAAGAACCTAAAACAATGATAGCAACACCAAGAGTAAGGGAAGTGAGCCCATCGACTTCATTTGTCATAGCATAGGCTCCTAAACCAATAAGAATTGCTCCTGAAACCTAAAAAATTTATTATTTTAATAAAATAACAAACATTTTAAATATTTCAAATAATAAAATAAGAAATTATGCATTTCAAATAATAAATAAGAAGAAAAATAGTAATTAATCAAACGAAAAAGAAATTAGCTATGTTTTTTCCTTTGTTCTTTTTAAGAACATAAAAAAAAAACTCAAGCCAAAACTACAAAAGGAATAAAAACTATTCGAAATTCATAATAAAAAAAATTAATCAAAAATTGATCAAATTTCAATCAATATTGATTTAAGATTAATAAGAATTAATCTCAAATAATCGAAAGAAAGAAATAATAATTGTTTTTTATATAAAAAAAGCTTCACACAAAAAAAGGAAGGAAGGGGTTTAAAAAAAAAAAATCAAAAAAAGAAAAAGTTACAAAGAACAAGAAATTGATAAGGAGCATAGTGTATTTAATGCATGATATTCCGGTTGATAACTTAGCCATTTTGTTTTCGTTCAATACTGCTTTTTAAAAATAAAAGAATTAATAATGCAACACCAAAGGGTAAAAAAGAAGAATGCGCCAAGTGTAAAAAAAAAAAAAAAAAAAATAAAAAAAAAAAAAAAAAAAAAAAAAAAAAAAATCAAAGGGTTTTATTTATTTATTGACTTATCACACTGAGGGTTTGATTGATAAATGTCTCATTTTCATTCTCTATTTTGTTTGTTATCAACTTGGCAAACTTTTTTGGATTTTTCAATTTTTTTGCTTGTAAAGTAGCTATCAATTGTGTGAATTGTCTTTGAAGGATGAGATGAAAATTATTAGAAATCTGAACTCAGGGTCCGAAATATCTGACATTTGGATCTATTTTTATGTTGTTTATTTGAGCTTTTGAAATTTCAAAAAAGAGCGAAAAAATCAAAAGGAAAAAAATTTTTGAGTGTTTTCTTGTTCTGGAAAATCCAAAAAAAAACATGGCCAAATTATGGCTTCTTTTCTGTTTCGGCATTAGAACAGTTAGAACTTAGAACTTAGAACTCAACCTTTTTATGATTATTTTACACTGATAAAACTTGGTTAGGAAATTTTACAGACTAAATGGAAGAATAATCAAGAATTTTTTTTTGGATCCAGATCGTTTTATTATTTTTTTATGCTTGATGATTGGTTTTGTGCTTTTTCCGTTTTAACAGCATCCTTTTGGAGGTCTTTAACTTGATGCAATAATTGCCCTAAAACATTGCGGAGATGTTCTTTATATCTCTGATTTCATCGTATCGGAGTGTCAACTATTTCTATTTGTTCTTTACATCCTCTTTCCATTCTTTAATTTAGAATTTCATCAATTTCATTATTAATAATATCTAATTGAGATAGGAGCTCCATTGGCAATTAGTAAATGGAATTTACAAACAATTTGAACAAATTCTTGAGTAAATTTTGTGACATTGTCAATTTTTGAGCTTTTTAAAGCGTTGATTGTCCTTGTATTGAAAACTTGTGTTACAAAATTAACTCTCATTTTCCCAAATGGTGTTAAGTAGACATTTTCTTCTTTTAGGAAAGTGCCTTTAATTGTTCTTTTCTGGTCCTCAATTCAAGAAAAAAGAGCAAATCCTTTAAAATATACATGACAACTGGCGGAAATAATAATATTTATATAATATTTCACTTCGGAAGTATAAATAGGATATTGGAGGAGTTTGAAACTATTTTTAAGTCTCCCAAAGGATTTTCTTTAAGTTGAGCTATGGTTTCAATATTCCACCCAGGTTTAGTGAAATATTTGCTTCTATAATATCTTAATGTTCTTTCGCTTGGCAATATCAAGAAATCTTTATTGGAGATTTCTCGATATGCTGCTGGACTTTTCGAAAATATTTTTAGACACCAACTCAAAATTTTGGGGTGGTATTGTAGAGTTTTGCTTTGAATCGAATCAAGTTGTAATGAAATTAATAGTTTCATTTCCTCTGTTAGCTTGTCCAGATCCTCTGGTTTTACATTATGGAGAGAATTCATAAAAATTTGGTCAATATCATCATCATAAGTTATCCAGCTTTAGATTTTCCTTTTCTCGTCATTTAGTGTATCCTCAGTGACAATTTGCATAAAATATTTGATCTTGACAAAAAGGAAATAAATTAAAAAAAGTCCATTAAATTCTTTTATTTATTTATTTTTAAAAATTTAAAAGTTTAAAAGTTTATACAAGGTCTACAAATTATAATCAGTTCAAAGAAATTCCAAAAAATACTTGAGTTTCAAGGTTTTGCTTTGAATTGAAAAGATCTTTCCTTCGATCAACCAATCACCAGCGTTTTCCCAACAATTCTCCATTTTTTTTTCTTCCCTCGTGGCCTTTTTTTTTTTTTTTTTTTTTTTTTTTTTTTTTTTTTTTTAAAACCTTTTTTTTTTTTTTTTTTTTTTTTTTTTTTTTTTTTTTTTTTTTTTTTTTTTTTTTTTTTTTTTTCTTTCTTTTTTTCTTTTTCTTCAAAACCTTTTTTTTTCTCAAAAAATCATCTTTTGAAAGTTTTAAAATCAAGAAAATGGAAAGAACTTATATTATGATCAAACCCGATGGAGTTCAACGTGGACTTGTTGGAGAAATCATCAAAAGATTCGAAAATAAAGGTTTCAAATTGGGTGCCATGAAACTTGCTAGACCAAGCAAAGAACTTTTGGAAGCTGTATGAATTTTTTATCTTTTGAATTTTTTTATTAACATTTGTTGATTTTTTATTTTATTTTAATTATTTTTTTTTAAAAAATCAATTAATAAATAAATAAATAAATAAATAAATAATAGCACTATGCTGACCTTAAAGAACGCCCATTCTTCCCAAAACTCGTCAACTACATGCTTTCTGGACCAGTTTGCTGTATGGTTTGGGTTGGAACTGGTGCAGTCAAAACCGGACGTAAAATGGTTTAAATTCTTTCTTTTATTTTGATATTTTATATTTTATTTTAATTAAAATTTCTAATTCTTTTCTTTTTATTTTAAAGCTCGGTGAAACTAACCCAGCTGACTCTGCCCCAGGAACCATTCGTGGAGACTATGCCATCGTTGTTGGAATGAACATTTGCCACGGAAGTGACAGGTAAAAATCTATATTTTGTTCAACTTTTCTTCTTTTTTATCAATAGCAATATTTTTAACTCTTTTTGTTTTTTTGTTTTTTCAATAGCGTTGAATCTGCTGAAAAAGAAATCGGTTTATGGTTCCCAGAAGGAGTTCTTGACTACCAAAAAGATATGGAAAAATGGGTCTATGAATAAATATGTCAATTTTATGCTTATTTCCGTTTCTCTTTTATTGACTTTGACCTGATTGTCGATTTCATAAAGGTGTGAGCGAAAAAAAAATGCAAACAAGCAATGCATTTTTACTTCAATTCAAGAATCAAGAAAATTGTCCTCAATCATTATTATATTTTTAAAAAACCCTGCTTTGGAATCAAACAAACTTCAAGAATTGAACTTTTTTCTCTGAAAAAATGCAAACAATAAATAAAATAATAATCATCAGAAAGAGACGCAAGAAAGAAAAAAAAAGTTAAATTTAATTCTATTTACAAACTAGACTAGAATGAAGTACTGGTGGAAGAAGAATTATTTACTAGGTGGTTTGGAAGCAAAGTGGGTGACAAAATCTGGTGTGAAAGTAAAAGAGAATGGTTGAGGAGGTTTAGATTGAAGTCCTTTCTTTTGTCGAGTTAATTTAGCAAAGTGTAATCCACAAGCGTTACAAAGTGTCTTTGGACCTTTTGGACCTTTTCGCCATTCTGGAGTAGAAGATGTTCCACAAGATTCACAAGCCTTTTCACCAACAACTGGGGTTTTCTTAAATCTTCTCTTTTGTGGTTTATGAACGAAAGGTGTAGATTCAATATCAATTTGACGTTCTGTACTTTGGACTTGGTATTGATTTTGATCTTCAGATTTTGTTGTATGTTGATTATAATTAACTTCTGATGGTTGATGATTCTCTTTCAAAGGAAGGGTCTCTACAGATTGAGGTTGAGATTGAGATTGATCTTGAGTAAGAGGAGCAAAATCAAATTCCAAATATTGATGTGGGGAAGGCTCAGAGAATCTTAAGACATTAGAAGCAATTGAAAGATTATCACTATCATAAAATCTGTCATGAAACAATAAGGATTCAAAGTTATCTTCTGAATTTTCTAAAGGCTAAAATTTTGAAAAGAAAAAAAAAATTGTTCATTAATTAAAAAGAAACACAAAGAGAAAAAGAAAGGGAAGGAAACGAAAAAAAAAGAAAAGAAATCAAACATATTCAGAGAGAAGTTCTAAACTTTCGAATAACACTTTTGAAATGATTTGAATTACGCCTTTGAGAATATACCTATCAGATTCCCAAATTGATACAACAGTTAAGACAAAAAACCATTTTGTTAAATATCTAATAGAGAAAGAAAGAAAGAAAGAAAAAAAGTTAATAAAAGAAAAGTTTAAAAAAAGAAAAAAAAAAATACTTTGTTTCCAAGATTCCATTAAAAATAAATTCTCTGTTTGGTTCTAATCGAATTGTTCTTTGCCAAGTATCATAAATTATACCATCTTGAGGACAAAGGAGTGAGAAGTTAGTACCATTAAGTTCAAAAGGAGAGTATTCAACAAAATTTAAACAAGCTGGAGAGACATGGATAATATTGAAATCCATTGATAAAACAATTTCAAAGTTTGGGAGGGGTTGAGGTTGGGTGCTATCTTGTTCAAAGAGAATGATAACAGCGCTTTCATCTCCTTCTAAAGTGAACTCCCAAAATGTTGGAAAGATCTTATGATAAACTCCTAGATTAGTACTGATTCGAAGAAATCTCTCACTTTCCTCAGCTTCAGAATTCCAGAGCTGTTGAATCGAGGGAGAATTAGCAAGAGGTGAGCTGTGAGTTGTCTTGTCAAGAGAAGTCATGTCTTGAAGAAGTTGTTCAACAGTAAAATACTTGTGAAGATCTTGGAAATGAATTAAGCCAGTAATAGAACCATCTACGAGTTGTTGAGCTGAGAATCCTGTGCGCTTCTCAAAGTTCTCATTAACTAATAGAATCTGGCGTTGTTTCACTACGACTAAACAAGTTGTTGGATGTTCTATTAAGAAGTTATCCAATTCTTCTTTTTTCTCGACAGAGAGTTGGTACATTAACTTTTCTCCTTTGAGCAACTTCTCTCCTTCTTCTAAGACTCCTCTAATGACAAGGTCTTTTTCAAGAGTTTGGTATTGAAATTGACACATTTTTTTCTCAGAAACTAGTTTTTTCAAAAAAGTATTAACAAAATAAAATATATAACAATTGCTTCCTACTGCAAGTTCAAAAAGAAAAAGAAAAAAAGAAAAATTTAAAAAAAACTCTTCAGAGAAAGTTAATTAAAAGCTTTAAAAAAAAACTTTTTTGTTAAAAATCTCGTTTTTGAATAATTCTTTTTTTTTCTTTTCTTTTTTCTTTTCTTTTTTTCAAATATAAAAAAAACTACTGTTTTCAAAAAAAAAAATTATAAAGATGAAACAAAAAAATTTTGAAACACTTTTTTTTTCAGGAGGTGTTGCGAACTTTGTGTGTTTCAAATTTTTTTTTTCAACAAAAACGGTCAATAAAATAAAATTGTAAAGAGCAAAGTAAAAATCTTGCAAAAAGTAAAGTAAAGTAAAATTGTAAAGTTGTAAAAAAGAAGACGGTAAAAAGTGAAAAAGGAACAAGTTTTTAGGGTAAAAGGTATCTTTATTGGAAAGGAAAGAGAGGAAAGAGAGGGAAAGAGGGAAAAAAAAAAAAAAAAAAAAGAAAAAAAAAATAGCACCCTTTTATACTTTTTCAAACATGAAAGGGGGGTGTTCTTTTTTCTTCCCCCCTCCCCAGTTTTGATGGAAAAGTTGATTGGTTGGGAGTCATTTTTTTTTCTTTTTTCTTTTTTTCATTTTTTTTTCTTTTTTCATTTTTTTTTTGGTTTGTTGGCGCACTTTTTACTTTTTGGTTTCATACCACATTGAGCTTACTATAAAAAACTCAAATGTCTGGACCTTTTCAAAAGTCGGACCGATTTCGGTACTTTTTAATTTTTCTTCTTCTTCTTTTTCTTTTTCTATTTGTCTCCTCTTTTTATTCTTTTTGTTTTTTGTTTTTTTGTTTTTGCTTGTTTGTCAAAAAAAATCCAAAACATTTTTACTTTCAAACTCGCTTTTTGACTTTTTCCTAAAAATCAAAAAAATCAAAGTCAAAAAAAAAAAAAAGTTTCCACTTTCCATTTGAATTTCTTCTTATCTTTCTTTTCCTTACTTTTTTTTTTCTTCCTTACATCATTTCCCTTTTTCTTGATTTTTTTGATTTTCATCTATTTTTGATTGATTGATTTTTCTTTTCTTTTTTTTTCATTTATTTCATTTTTTCTCCTTTTTTTTCCTTTCAATTTATTTTTAATGATTTTATCTTGATTTTTTTGCATTCTTTAATTATTGACAATTTCGGAGATTATTTTGTTTTAACTAAATTGAGTAAAAAATATTGATTTAATAGTTTCAAAAATATCCTTCAAAAAAAAAAAAACTTTGGTAAAAAAACAGCATGGCTTTTCTTATAAGCATGACCTGTGAGAAACACACCCCTATAAATTTTTCCGTTTGGTTCGAAATTCCACTGTTCGAAAAAATGGGGAAGGAAAAAGAAAAAAGAAAAAAAAAAATAACCTGACCTTGGAAGTTTGATTTTGATTCGTTGGTTCATCAAAATTTTTGATTCAAAAAAATCCCAGTTTTTCTAAGAAATGAGTTGTCATGAATTCCAGACAATGAAGGGTTTGATTTTTTTTTCGGTTCGAACAAAAAAAAACCGTTACACATTTTTGCAATTTTGAATTCACTCATCCATTCCATTCTTTCAATGTTTCTTTGATGAAGAAGATGTTGACAAAAGAACAAATAAAACTCAACCCAGCCTATAAAATATAATGAATGCTTCGTGCTTATTTGATTGTGGAAACTTTTGCATTTTCTCCACGTGGACTATTAATTGACTTTGATGAATCAATTCCTTCGTGGCTTGAAGTAGTTTAGAGAACATTACTCGTGAATATTGACAGCATCTTTTTTTCCAAAAGAATTGATTCAGGAAAGACTTCACTTCAGAGAAGGAGTAATTATCAATGTTCATTTCATTTCAGAAAATATCCAAGGACATTTTAAGGAGACTTTGTAAATGAAAATATTTCTTGTTGATGGGCATGAGAATATTAAAAGGATTTCAAGATAGCAACTATTTTGTCGTCTATCGGAAGAGCAGATCCATAATCCATAATCTCTCACTTTTGGAAATAATGTGCAAGAAACCAAAAATATTAAGGCGTAAATGTGAATTAAGATGTCTCTAAACGAGCTTAAAATTGAAAATGAACACAAGCACTTGTTTTCTCTTAAACAAATAAAGTATTTGGATTTGGACAAAGAAACATTGTGTTTTGGATATTTTTACATTCTCAAAGGAGTCAAAAAGTTTTCATGAATCTTGTTGAACTTTTATGATAGGATTTAAACAAAGCCTTGATATTTTTGATCTCGTTGTCCCATATTATTTGATTTATTGGGAAAAGTTACAACTTCAAAAAGTATTTTTTTTTTTTTTTAAAATAGAAAAAAATAAAATTAAAATTAAAATTAAAAATTAAAAAAAAAATCATAGCCTTCCATTCTGAAAAAGACTTCACAACTATTCGAATTTTGTTAAACTCTCGGAGCCAAAAGAGTTCCTCCTTCCAAAAACAATTGGAATAGCTTTGTATTACAGCCAGTGTCCAAAGAAACTTTTTTGATACCGCATAGACTTGGAGTCTGTTGTTCCTATGAAACAATAGTAAAAAGGATTTAACACTTTCACATTATCCCATTTATCAATTGATAAAATCTTCAAGAACTCCTAATAAGCAAATTTTGAATGTTAAATATAAATAAATCTTCACTTATTTTACGTTGCTTATTTGTCATTTAATGTTGAATCCCAAAAAATTTTATATGAGCATTTAATATTTGAAAAAAAGGAAGTATTTTTTGTTTGGCATAAAAAATACTTTCACAACTAATATTGATCATATATTTCATTTGAAATTCTTTCACTTTTTACAACAATTCTTACAAATTGACCTTTCTATTGTTTCTCTTCTTGTTTTACTTCTTTCTGTTTATTATATTATTTATTATTATTAAAATGAAAAGGTTCAAATAAATAAGAATTATGATTTAGAATTAATACCTTTTCTTTGTCAAGAGTTTGAGTTGATTCTTTCTCTTTAAGGTCTTTTCCTTCAACAGCATCTCTTGTCATTTTTATTGCTTCAGCAATTCGAGGAATAACAACTCTTGGACCTATTTTTTTAAAAAAAAAGAAATGTGAATTGTTTTTTGTATAATTGAAGAAGAAATTGAACAATGAACAAATTGAAAAAAATGAATAGAAGTGAATAAAAATAAAAGAATACCTAGGAAAATAATAGAACCAATAAACCCAGCAACAATAACACCAGTTAAACTAATCGACCTTGAATGAGTTGTTACCGGATAAATAGGTCTTTTGAAAAGTTTTGAAGTTTGAGAAGTTAAAGAGTTCATTCTGGCAGTTCTGGTTTCTTGATTGATTTTTTGAAAAAAAATGGACAACTTTTTTTTTCCCAAAGATTTTTTTTCTAAAGTTTTTGTTGAAAGTTGTTTTTTTTTTTTTTTTTTTTTTTTTTTTTTTTTTGAAATTTTAAAACATTTTGATAGTTAGTTGAATTTTATTTATGATTGATGTTGAGAGTCACTACGGCTAACTTGTAAGTTTTCTTTCTAAAATTTAGGTACTTTTGTTGTGATCAAGCAAATATTTCTGTAAAAACTCGATATTATTCTCATCAATTGCTGTAACAAATTGTTCAGTTGCTTCATGTGCAGCCTTTGCTTTTTCCACCCTTTTTTCATTTTCTTCATATTGTTTTCTAAAATAATCATTTCGTTTCTGATTCAAGAATTCATAAACTCCTGTTTTTTGTTGAGCTTCTTTCAATTCATCCAAATTTGTAAATTTCTCCAAACTTTGATCCAATAAAATCATACTATATGAGCCATCATCACCTTGCCTTGCTGTTCTTCCTTGGATTTGAGTTTCTTCTGATAATTCTTTTGATAAAAATACTTGAATCACATGAACCCCTCCATTTACTCCAACAACTTGGTCCCTACAAACAAAATCCGTTCCTCTTCCAAATACTCTTGATAATAATGTTATTTGGCCTGACGATGTTGCTTTTTTAATAAATGTATTCTTTTCTGCTGATGTGAGCTCTTCTGTCATAATTTGAATATTATCCTTTAAAGTTGTTGCAGAAGGTGAATTGTAAAATTTCATCAATTTTTCTTTTGATTCAAAGAAAACTAAAACTGCCCTTTTTGTTCCTTGAGTCTTACCTATGAGTCGATCTGTAACCTCTCTACTAATTGAATTATAATAATCTGCCAATGTTTCAATTTTAATATCAGATTCGTTTTTAAATTGTCGATTATTTACTCCAAAAACTGAAGGCGAATATGTTTTTTTCATAATATGATAATTTTCTCGAATAACTTGTTGTTCAGGATCACTCAAAGTTTTCAATGTTCCTGTAACTCCCATAATATAACTAAATTTGGATGGAAGTTCAGCAAAAGAAAAACTTCCACAATTAATCTTCATGAAAACATTTTCATCTCGGCTATGAGTCGTAATTTTTTCATTCTCACATTCTTTAAAGTAAGCAAACATTGTCTTATAACCAACATAGGTGTTGAAAGATATTGAATCTTGTTTTTTATATCCAATTTTATCTTCTAAAACAATGTAACTATGATTAAAATTTTTGACATCTAAGATCATACTTTTTGAGGCTTCTTCAACTAATCCAATCCATTGAGTGTATCTTGTGCAACAAGCTCGATATTCTGCACTTGTTTTGAGTGAATTGAAATTCAAAGAATTTCTATTGTTCCAAATGTAATGAATTAAATTCGTAATTTCTGGTCCTTTCAAACTTGCGGCTGGGTTGTAAACATTTCCATAAAATTCTTTGTTGAAGAAAATATCCACTTCATCAATAAGTAATATTTTGGCTCGATCTGTGTTTGCAATTACAGGGGAGATAAAATTTGTTTTTACAGAAGAGGAAATAAGATTTTGCACTCTACTTCTAATATCCCCTTTTTCGTTAATAATTATGTCAAAAATTTGATTAAAAGTTCCATAATGGATATGTTTGTTAACACCCAAGAGAGTAAAAAGTGGTTCAAAATCAGCAAGATCTCTTTGACTCAAATATTGACTATAACATGCACAACTCACATCAAATCCAAATAATGCCAAAACAATAGATGTTACTGCCAATGTCACAGATTTCCCTTCTCCAGTTCCAATTTGAACAAGATTATTGAAAAGTGGGATTTTTGGACTGAAGTGTGTTGCAAATGAATCATAAAATCCAGCTTCTTTCTCTTTATAACCAATACATAAAATTCTAAAGATTGAAATGACTTGTGCTGGATGTGGTTTGAGTAAATATTTATCTCTTTCATTTGAAACTCCTTCTGATTCAAAATAATGACTTGAATTTTGAAATGTCCATAATGCAAAAATTTTGGCAATTAATTCTGGAATCCTATCTCTATTTCCAATTGAATATTGAATTGAATCTTTTTTTTGTGCTTTCTTTTGTTCACTTTTGATTTCTGCAATTAAAGAATTGGCATTTCCATCCTTATTGATCAATAATCCTTTCAATATTTCTTGATATTTGAAATCAAATTTCCTGTAAGAATCTCTTAATTTCTCAATATTTAAGTTATCACCATCCAAATTGCTCAAAACATAATGAATATCAAGTGTTGCTTTTGAATTGAATAAAAATACAGAATGACCTTTAAAAGTAGAATGTTCTGCAATAATGGTTTGTCCAACACTATTTTTCTCCAAATAAACTGCAACTTTTGCAATCATCACATTTCCTTTCTTTTTGAGAACACTTAAACAATCATCAATTTCACTATTCGAGTGGACTTGGAATGTTGGTAAATTCTCACCAACTTCTTTCATTTGAATTAAACTGGTGGAAATAAGTTCTAACTCATTTGAAGTTCTAACATTCTCTGCAAATTTTACTATTCTTGCTGTAATTTGTTTTTGGACGTGTTGAACAATTGGTTTTAAAGTTGATTGAAGATTTGGAATTGTATCTGAACAAATGGCAAGATTGGTATATCTTGAATGAATTATCACAAAATCTGGTCTTTTCAAATAACTTTTTTGTAAAATTGGATCCAATTCTTTTGATAATTCTTGAAACTTTGAATCCAAAGCAGTAATACATTGTTTATAAATAGAGGTGATATCAATTCCTTGAACATTAAGTCTAAGTTCAGAAACACATTGAAGAATATTCAATTGATTCCTTAACTTTTCATAAAATTGTTTCCTTTCTTTTTCTATAATTTGATGAGTTGATAATATATCAATTTCCACAACTTCTTTTTGAATTTTCTTAATCTTGAAAGAGAATTCTCTGAGAACTTGATCATAACCTAAAACTTTATGTTTAATATTCAGTTCATAAGCTGGATCAATGGGATTTTGAGAATAAGATTGAAACTTTTGAAGTAAAGGATCCATTTTTTCCACATTATCAAATGCTTTTTGAAGATTTTGAGTATTAATTGCTAAATCACTATTATTATCCAAAATTTCAACAACTTGATAATACGATGAATAAGTATTATTAATGTAATTCTTCAAACTTAAATGAATTTGATTGATCATATCTCTTGTCTTCAATGGTGATATTTCAGATGCCAAATATTCTGATTTCTTTTCATAATCTTTTTTGAATGTCATAAACTTTTTGAAATGATCAAAATTTTTATCCAAATCTTCTAAAGTTGAACCCAAATGTCCAATATTAATTAATGAATCATGAATTTGATTTAAAACCAAAGTGAGTTGATCTTTGACAATTGGTAAAGCTATTTGTTTGATCATTGGCATCTTTTCTCCAAAAGGAATTGAAAAATCAATCATTGTTTGAATTTGAGGAAAAGCTTCTGTGATTTCATTTTTTGATAAATGATCTTTAATTTTTTGATTCAATTCTTGAATTGCTTCTTGAATTTGTCTTTGAGTTTCATTTTTGGAATGAGCACCTTCAGGAGATTCTAAACAACTGATAATTGTCATTGCATCATAAGTTTTAATTGCAAGTTTAATATCTTCAAGAAATCCTTGTTGATGAGCTTTTGCATCTTCTTTTGCATCTGCCAATTCACTTTGAAGTTGATGTTGAAGATCTTCAGGTAATGTTTTAATTGCTGATTCAACTGATTTAAATTTCTTTAAAGCTTCTGAAAATGGGGAAGTTGTTTTTGCATCTGAATAGGCTTCACGGATTTTTTTATCCAAAATTGATTTGAGTTCAGAAACTAAATTACGATATTCTTCACTTTTATCTTCAACTTTTAATAATTTCTCATAAATATATTTTGGTGGATCCAAATAATAAGTTTCAATATTCTTTTCTTCATATTTCCCCTTGATTTCTGAAATCACTTTCTTTTTAAATTCTTCAAGTTCATTAATTTGTTCATTGACTTTTTCAAGACCATCAAGATAAGTACCCAATGTTTGTAAAATTAATGTCACATCATCTTTCTTTCTTTGTGCTTCCAAAAAATTATATGCTCTAATTGAATCTTCGATTCCTTTAACAATTTTACCCAATTTTGTCACAACAAGATTTTGAACTTTTTCCTTTGTCTCTTTCATTTGTTTCTTTTGTTCTTCTTTTAATTCCATCAATAAATAAGTTTCAATTGATTTGATTTTCGAAGAAGCCAAAATGACTGATTGAATTTCCTTTTCATCAAAATTTCGAAGTAAACCACATTGACGAAGTGCATCATCACAAGTTGTTGTTACAATAGCTCCTAAATAATCTAAGATCTTGTTGTAAGTACCTGAAGCAACTCCATTATTTTTTAAAGTTCGAAGTTCAGATGCTGCTTGCTGGAACTTTCCATCAACTATGGCTTGAATTGCAATCTCTTTAACATCTTTATGTTCAATCACTTTTAATTTTTGATTTTCTTGATATAATTTTGAAAAACTTCTTGAATCTCCATTTGCTTGAAAGATTGGATCAGTTTCACTTAAGATTTTAACAATTTGGAGTTTCACATCTAATTTACTTGGATCATCATCTTTTAATATTCTAATACTATCATCCATATCATTATATAATCTAATAAGTGTTTCAGGCCAATTATTCAAATAATTTAAATCATTCCTTTCAATTAATTTCATCACCAAGAAATTTGGATTGGATTTCTCTTTTACTTCTCTAACAACTTGAACCATTCTTCGAATTTTGGTCCGAACTGGTTTCATTTCTGGTTCCATATCATCAACAATTGTTCCTAAAATTCTTTCAACATCTTCACGTAAAGTTGAAATATATTGTTGAACAAAGTTTCTCAATTCTCTGAAAATAATGGATGCTTTTTCCAAAATATCTCCATTAATAAATCCTTGAAGTGGGTTTTCTGAAGAATCCTGGAAATTTTCAAGGAAACTTAATGTTTTTTGAAATTTCCAAAAATCAAGTTGAGGTGTATCTGTTTCTGAATTTTGATCTTGAAGTAACAATTCAAAATCTTTCAAATTTGTTTCAATCATTCCTTCAAATCGATTAATAATGTTCTTTCTTTTTTCTGAATAAATTGGAATAAGATTTTCAAGACTTGAAACATTTGGAAGTTGGCTCAATATCTTTTTCATTGCTTCAATATCAGAATTCTTTCGAATTTGTTCGCTCTTATCCTCTAATTTTATAATATATGATCCAAGGAATTCTTGAAATTGATTCAATTTTTCTGTGTAATTTGATTCTTCAAGTTCTTGAAGCCAAGCAAAGTTGATGAATCGATCGATAATCCTGACAAGTTTTTTGGCTTCAATATAATCTCCTGACATTAAAGATTCTAAAATTCCTTCCATTTCAATATTAAGTTTATCAACTGTTGAAGTAATAAATGTAATTGATTGATAATAAGTTTCAGCTGTTTTTCCATCAATATGTGGGATTTGTCGAAGTAATGACATTTGATCAATTGAACTTTTAATTGATTTCAAATCTCCATCACTTTGTTCCATTGAATTATTAATTTCATTAACAAAACTATTAAATAATTCAAGAATTGATTCAATAAACTTGTTATAAGCTTCTTGAATGTTTTCAATTGGAATATGGGATCTAAGTGAAATATCATTTCGAATTGCTTCAAGTTTTTCCATTTTTGAAATTAACATTCCAATATCCTTTTGATTCACATTTTTTTTCTCCAAAATAACATCAATTGAAATGATATTCTCAAAATATTTATTGAAATCTTGAATTAATTGTTGATATTGAGATGTCAACCAAACTTCATCAAAATGAGAAGTGAAATGAAGTGATGTATCTTTTATTTGATCCATAATTTTTGAAGATTCAGAAATTCTATCTTCTTTTAATAAACTTTTGTTTTTTTGAATATCCTTTTCAAATTCTCCTTTGAAATGTTCTTGAATTTTTTTATATTCCAAAGAATTTTGTGCATTAAATTTTGAATCAAATCCTGAAATTAATTTCAATTTATCCAAATTTTTAAGAAGAATTTGACTTTCACTTTGGAAATCCAATTGTAAAGTTCTTGTAATTAATTGTTTAACATGACTATTCAAAAAAAGTAATAAAGCATCCAATGAGATTGCCTCATGACCTAAATGTTTATCTCTAACTGAACTTGATGATCTTAAAATATTGTAAGAATCAAGATAATCTTGAAGATCTTGTTGAGTTAATTTGTTTTCTTGATCAAAACATTTTCCCAAATTGATTGTTGCATTATTATAAATTGATTTGATAATTTCTTTTAAAGATTGAATTGATTCTTGATAACATCCTTTAACTCCTTCATCCGTTTCCAAAGTATGACAAAGTGATTTCAATTCATTTAATTTATATTCAACTAATTTATAATCATTTCTTTTTGAAGCTTTAATAATTTGATTTTGATGAAAATTAGCTTGTTGTTGAATTAAACCTCTTGATTTCTCAGTGACAAATGATGTAAAATAATCACCAGGATTTGAGATAGCTTCATTTTTTACTAATGTTCTAAATAAATATTTTCTTTTATCTTCATTTCCTTCCAAAGTGATATATAAAATATCACTTTCAGTTTTTTGAATCATATCCTCAATTAATTGACAAAATGCCTCATCCCTTCGTTCTTCTTCATTCAAATTCTTTTGAAGATCTTTTAAATTGCCATGAATGTTCTTTCTTTGTTCAGATGTGTATTTTACAAAAACGTATGAAACTGATTCTAAATGATCCCCAATACTTGGAAGCATTCCAATTAAGATATGAGTCAAACTTCTTAAACCTTGAAGTCTATCCCCAACGCTCAATGCACTAATTAAAATAACTGGTCTAACTGATTTACTTTTTGAAATGGCGCGAATCAATCCAATTCCATTGGCAACATCAACTTCTGGTCCACTTGTATCATCAAAACCTGGAGTATCACAAATTATAATATCCCCATTTTTATTAACTCCAACTTTTCTTAAACTAACTGGAATTGCTGTCACATATCTTGTTTCAGATTTTGCTTGACATGAAGTTATAACTTTTTCTAATGTTGGACTATATTTGATCGGTGTATAATAAGTAATTCCATTTTTTGTTATTTTTTCGAAAATTGAACCAGTAAGGTAATGAATGGTTGTTGACTTTCCTACTCCTGTTTCTCCCAATAATAGCAAAATATCTTGATCTTCAATCGATTTTGATGCTTCATTTGTTTTTTCAATCAACTCTAATATCTCTCCAATATCAATGACTTTCCAATGTTTTAAAATTTCCAATAATTCCCTTTTCATTTTTTTCCAATCAAATACTTGTCTTGATCTTTTCAATTCTTGAATATTTCGATTCAACTTTTCAACAACAGTTGGTTCTTCTTTTCCAATTTGTTCAAAAAGTAATTTCAATTCAATATCAATGAGTTTTTGGCTAATCTCCTTATCTCTTAACTTCTCAATTTTATTATTCATTGCTTCAATGAAAAGTATTAATTGATTGATTCTTTTCTCTGAGCATTCTGGCATTTTCTCATTTTTCATTAAAGCTTCTTGAATTTGGTCTTCATTTATCTCGTTTTCAATTTGGGTCACTTTTTCAAATATTTTTTCCTCATTTCCATTTCCATTTCCATTTCCATTTTCGTTTTTATCTTCATTTCCTTTTTCATTTTCATTCTTATATTTTTGTTTGTTTTCTTTTTCAATATCTGTTGTTAAAGATGGTTCTTCTTCTTCTTCTTCTTCTTCATTTTCATCTTTTTGTTGTTGTGGCAAATAAGGTTTGAATTCAAGTTTATACTGTTCAATATCAAATGATCCAAATGTAACTTTTTGTTGAATTTGTTCTAGAATAACTTTATCTTCTTCATTGGCTTTTTTCAAAAGTGCAGTAAATTGAAAACTTCGATTTCTTTCGTCTTTAAATTTGGTCATCTTTTCAAAATGAGCAGGAAGGTTTTCAATAAATTGAGGAGAGAACATAGGAACTTGGCAGGCATCTAGACCTTCTTCATGTCTTGGAAGATACTTCCTAATTTCTAATTTATATTGCCCAAGGTCGAAGAGGTCAAATGAAAAAGATTCTTGCAAAAAGGAAACAATATCTTTGTCACCTTGGTTTGTGAGATCATCAGCAAGAAAAGTGAGTTGGAGTTTTCTTTCTTCTTCATCTTCACAAAGGGATAAATTTTCAAAATGCTCCTTTAGTTTTTCAATGACATCTTTTGAAAACTGATAGCTCTGATTAATTTCGGAATAAGGTGGAGGAGATGAAGAACGAGACATCCTCAATTTTTCAGATCTTTTCAGACTCAAAATAAGAATAAAATCTAGAATAGAATAGAAAAGAAAGACAAGGAGTGATGAATGGAACTATCAAATAAATAAACAGTGAGTAAATTACAGTCTTCTGAATGAATGGAAAGAAGGAACTTTTATGTTAACGTTAGTCCGATAAATTCTTTACTCTTTAAAATACTATTTTTGTTTTATTTTATTTTATTTTATTTTTAATAAATAAATAAATAAATAAATAAATAAATAAAACTCTGTACCTTTGGTGTTGTTTTGAAAAAGTAAAGAAGATTGATAAATGGAAAGAGGACTGCACTGCTAATAATA